>Ga0164295_10001381_pt1 | contig 20083 bp, 17 predicted proteins | sample GEODES006metaG_FD_111798 | JGI IMG/M metagenome (GOLD analysis project Ga0164295, IMG submission 111798) | Oligotrophic lake water microbial communities from Sparkling Lake, Wisconsin, USA - GEODES006 metaG | ecosystem: Environmental > Aquatic > Freshwater > Lake | place: USA: Sparkling Lake... | reverse complement strand
TTATTGGAAATGAAAATAGTTCTGAATTTGCTTTAAATGGTTTAATTTTAGAAAATGACAACGTAGGAATTACGTATAGTTCAATAGGAGTTAATGGTGCAAAAAGCAGCGATTTTAATAAATGTCCTTTGTTTTTTGAGCAATTACCAAGCTTAGAAGCTGACTTATTTGTAATTTCTTTGGGAACTAATGAAAGCTTTGATAAACAAGATATTGCTACTTATTTTGGGAATTTAAAAACAATGATTGACGGAATAAAACAAAAATGCCCAGAAGCTTCATTTTTATTAACTACGCCACCACCTTCTGTTTTACATGGAAAATCTCAAAATATTTATATAGAAAAATACGCTGAAAAAATTATTGAAATGGCTTCAGCTCAAAACTATGCGGTATGGAATTTATTAGATATTTTTGGTGGAAATAAGAATATTTTAATGAATTCAAGAATGGGATTAATGGCAAGAGATAAAGTGCATTATTCAAATTCTGGATATGAAAAACAAGGCGAATTGTTTTTTGATGCCTTTATTCAATCCTACGAATTATATAAATCTGAAAAATAGAATATAGTGTTGCAAGAATGGTTTAATAAAAATATTGGTCAAGTTACTACAGAAGTAATTGAAAAATGGTTTGTTTACAACGAAAAAGAACCATTACTTTTTAATACAGGCTTGTTTTTAGGTTTGTTTTTAGTGTTTTATTTTTGGTATGTTTTACTGAGAAAAGCAGATACTTTACGAATGATTTACGTAATTTTATTTTCGCTTTTTTTCTATTACAAATCAAGTGGTATTTACTTTTTATTGCTTTTAGGTTCGGCAGTTGTTGATTATAATTTAGGTAATTTGGTACATCGAACTTCTAGTGTATTAAATAAAAAGTTATGTTTAACCTTCAGTATTATCCTAAATTTAGGTTTTTTAGGATATTTCAAATACAGTAATTTTTTAGTAGATATTACTAATAACTTAACGGGAGGAAAATTAGCTTTTTTTGATGTAATCTTACCTGTAGGGATTTCATTTTATACCTTTCAATCCATAAGTTATATTATTGAAATATATCGAAAAGAAATTGTCCCTACAAAACGCTTTATGGATTATTTGTTTTTTGTGTCATTTTTTCCACAATTAGTAGCTGGGCCTATTGTTAGAGCCAAAGACTTTTTACCACAAATTTATCAGAAATTAAACGTAACGCAAGACGATATTAATCGTGCGTTTCTTTTAATTATTGGAGGGTTAATTAAGAAAACAGTAATCTCAGATTATATTTCGTTAAACTTCGTAGATCGTGTGTTCGATTTACCAAATAGTTATACGCCTTTCGAAAATTTAATGGCCTCTTATGGCTATACAATTCAAATTTATTGTGATTTTTCTGGATATTCAGATATGGCAATTGGTGTAGCGTTATTATTGGGATTCAAATTACCAACTAATTTCCGTTCTCCATATAAATCGACTTCTATAACTGATTTTTGGCGTCGTTGGCATATTTCCTTATCTACTTGGTTAAAAGATTTCTTGTATATTTCAGTAGGAGGTAACCGTAATGGCACTTTTGCTGGGTTTTTATTTCCAACTTTATTTTTTTTAGGTTTAATTGTTTGGGGAATTTCGTTTGCTTCAACAAGTACAATTCCGCTAATTATTGGTATCGCTTCAACAATTTTATTTGCTTTTACTTTTATTTTTTCAAAAGAAAGAGAAAAAACCATGTATACCAATGTGAACTTAATGACAACTATGTTATTAGGTGGATTGTGGCATGGTGCCAGTTTGCGATTTATAATTTGGGGTGCTTTACATGGTATGGCTCTTGCTATTCATAAAATATTTTTAGAATATTATCCGCCATCGAAAAGAAAAATATTTTTCTTAACACCTTTTTTAAAAATTATTGGAATTCTAGTAACTTTTCATTTTGTAGCATTTTGTTGGATTTTCTTTCGAGCTAAAGATTTTACCACTGCACTACAAATAATAAATAACATCGGTAAAGTAACATTTGATTTCAGTCAATGGCTCACTATTATTCAAGGGTATCAAAATGTATTTATTTTGATGTTTTTTGGCTATTTTTGGCATTACATTCCCGAAAAAGTTACCATTGCCATTCAAAATGTGTTTAAAGCTATGCCTTTAATTTCACGTGCTATTATTTTAGGTTTGGTATTTTGGTTAGTTTATGCTACAGCTTCTGCAGGCCCACAGCCATTTATTTATTTCCAGTTTTAAGTAATAAAGTAATTAAAATTTTTAAAAAAAAAAAGAATATATTTGTTTAACGAATATTAATAAATTACAAAATGAAAAAAATTAAAATAATTTCTATTTTTTCACTTTTATTTGTACTTAATGTGGCTTCTATGTGTACTGATGAAGATGATGCACCAACAAATGTGAATCAAACACAAGTTATTAATACCATTATTTCAGGTACTTGGCGCATAACAAATTATGTGGATTCAGGAGTAAATGAAACGTCAAATTTTACAGGTTATAATTTTACATTTGCTTCAAATAATGTGCTTACTGCAGTAGGAAATGGTGTGACGACAAACGGAACTTGGTCAGTTACCGATTCAAATAGTAATGACGACACTTTAAATGATTTAGATTTTAATATTTCCTTTACTTCTCCAGCTAACTTTGTAGATGTATCGGATGACTGGGATATCGTTTCAAGAACCGATACCAAAATTCAATTAATTGATATAAGCGGAGGTAACGGCGGAACAGATTATTTAACCTTCGAAAAAAATTAAGAAAAATTTACCATTTATGTATTAAAAAATTAGTACTTTTGGATAGTGTAAAATAATTAAGTTTAACAAATAATAATAAATATCATGAAAAAAGTATTGTCAATTGTTGCCTTAATGGCAGTTATGGTTTCTTCTGCTTCTGTAGTTAACTTTAAAGAAAAAGAAAAAGAAAAGAAAAAAGAGAAAACGGAGAAATCTTCTTGTTCAGATAAAAAAGCAGCAGAGAAAAAATCGTGTGCGTCAACTGAAAAAAAATCATGTTGTTCTAAAAAATAATATGTTTCACACAATAAAAAAAAACCGTTCCGAATTTTCAGAACGGTTTTTTTATTTTTAAAAATTAACATTTAGCTAGTAGCTCACTTTGTTACTTTACAACTTTACCTTATATTTGCATTTCATTAAAAAGCACAATTATTATGTTTGATAATCTTACCGATAAGTTAGATAAAGCATTTCATATATTAAAAGGTCACGGGAAAATTACGGATGTAAACGTTGCCGATACTTTAAAAGAAGTTCGTCGCGCGTTGCTAGACGCCGATGTGAACTTTAAAATTGCTAAAGATTTTACAACAAGAGTTAAAGATAAAGCTATTGGTGAAAATGTATTAACTACATTACAACCAGGTCAGTTGTTGGTAAAATTAGTAAAAGATGAGTTAACTGAATTAATGGGTGGCGATGTTGCAGGTGTGAATCTATCTGGAAATCCAACTGTTATTTTAATGTCTGGTTTACAAGGTTCTGGTAAAACTACCTTTTCTGGTAAATTAGCTAATTTTTTAAAAACAAAAAAATCTAAAAACCCGCTTTTAGTAGCATGTGATATTTATCGTCCTGCAGCAATTAATCAGTTGCACGTTGTAGGGGATCAAATAGGTGTAGAAGTATACTCTGAACCTGAAAATAAAAACGCAGTATCAATTGCTGAAAACGCAATTAAACATGCAAAAGCAAATGGTTTTAATGTTGTAATTATTGATACGGCTGGTCGTTTAGCGGTTGATGAAGAAATGATGAACGAAATTGCAAACGTTCATAAAGCCATTCAGCCTCATGAAACGTTATTTGTAGTAGATGCCATGACGGGTCAGGACGCAGTAAATACCGCAAAAGCGTTCAACGACAGATTAAATTTTGATGGGGTTATTCTTACCAAATTAGATGGAGATACTCGTGGTGGAGCTGCAATTTCAATTAAATCGGTAGTCAATAAACCTATAAAATTCATTGGTACTGGAGAAAAAATGGATGCCATTGATGTGTTCTATCCTTCTCGTATGGCGGAACGTATTTTAGGAATGGGAGACGTAGTGTCTTTAGTAGAAAGAGCGCAAGAACAATATAATGAAGAGGAAGCCAGAAAAATTCAGAAAAAAATTGCTAAAAACGAATTTGGTTTCGATGATTTCTTAGCTCAAATACAACAAATTAAAAAAATGGGTAGCATGAAAGACCTTGTCGGAATGATTCCTGGAGCTGGAAAAGCGCTAAAAGATGTTGAAATTGAAGATGACGCTTTTAAACATGTAGAAGCCATTATTCAATCTATGACGCCAAAAGAAAGAAGTAAACCCGCGATTATTGATGTAAAAAGAAAAGCAAGAATTGCAAAAGGAGCAGGAAGAAAAATCGAAGAAGTCAATCAGTTAATGAAACAATTCGATCAAATGAGTAAAATGATGAAAATGATGCAAGGCGGCGGCGGAAAAAAATTAATGCAAATGATGGGCGGAATGAAAGGAATGCCTTCCATGCCTGGAATGAAATAAAAAGTTCAAAGTCTGTATAACTTTAAGACTTTCGACTTTAAACTAAAAAAAAACAATCACAATGCAATTACTAGACGGAAAAAAAGTATCAGAAGAAATTAAAGAAGAAATTGCTGCTGAAGTAGCAAAAATGAAAGCCAATGGTGAAAAAGTTCCTCATTTAGCTGCCATTATTGTAGGAAATGATGGGGCAAGTTTAACTTATATTGGAAGTAAAGTAAAAGCTTGTGAACGTGTAGGTTTTGAATCGACATTGATAAAAATGCCAAGTACTACTTCTGAAACAGAATTACTTAAAAAAATTGCCGAATTAAACGAAGATTCAAATATAGATGGGTTTATTGTGCAATTACCATTACCTCCACAAATTGATACTCAGGAAGTGATTATGGCCATTCATCCATCAAAAGATGTAGATGGTTTTCATCCAGAAAATTTTGGAAAAATGGCGTTGGATATGAGTACATTTATTCCAGCTACACCATTTGGAATTTTAGAATTATTAGAAAGATATAATGTTCAAACGCAAGGAAAACATACAGTAGTTATTGGAAGAAGCCATATTGTGGGTCGTCCCATGAGTATTTTAATGGGTAGAAAAGGGTTTCCTGGAAATTCAACTGTTACAGTTACGCATACACACACTAAAAATATTACACAAATTACTTCCCAAGCAGATATCATTATTTCAGCACTTGGTGTACCCAATTATTTAAAAGCAGAAATGGTAAAAGATGATGTAGTAGTTATTGATGTAGGAATTACCCGTGTAACAGATGAAACAACCGAAAAAGGTTATAAAATTGTTGGTGATGTTGATTTTGAAAATGTTTCTAAGAAAGCATCATTTATTACGCCAGTTCCTGGTGGAGTAGGCCCAATGACCATCGCAATGCTTTTGAAAAATACTTTAATAGCAAGAGAAAACAGAAAATAATAGATAAAAATCTCAATGTTAAGTTGAGATTTTTTTTTAAAATTAAAAACTACTTTTTTAGTTTTGAAAATCTAAAAATTTAGTTAATATAGCTTCAATTAGTTGTATAATTGTAATCATTTCCTATTTTTGCTTGTCGCAAACAAAACCAATATAAAAAAATGAAAATTCAAAACTTTTTTTTAGTCTTATTTTTAACAATTAGCTTTAATTTGTTAGCTCAAAACACCAAAAATGAGGTGCTTTTTTCTATTGATTCAAACGAATATAAAATTGATGAATTTAAAAGAATTTATCTTAAAAATTTAGATTTAGTTAAAGACGATTCGCAAAAAGATTTAAATCAATATTTAGAATTATTTATTGGATATAAATTAAAAGTTAATAAAGCCTATAAATTAGGTTTACAAAATAACACAAAGTATCAAAGTGAATTGAATTCGTATAGAAATCAACTTTCTAAATCGTATTTGAATGATTCAAAAGTTACCAATCAATTAATTGAAGAAGCCTATAATAGAAGTTTAAAGGAAGTAAAAGCATCGCATATTTTGCTTTCATTTGATGAAAGTATTAAGGGTGCAGATACGTTGGCATTTTACAACAAAGCACTTGCCTTAAAAAAACAAATTGAAAATGGTGAAAGTTTTGAATCGGTTGCATTGGCTAATTCTCAAGATCCATCCGTTTCAGACAATAAAGGTAATTTAGGCTATTTTTCTGCTTTTAGAATGGTATACCCTTTTGAATCTGCGGCTTATAAAACAGCAGTAGGGCAAATTTCAAACCCAGTTCGTACACGTTTTGGCTATCATTTGATTAAGGTTACAGATAGTAGAGACAATAAAGGCGAAGTTACGGTGGCTCATATTATGATATTAAACCCTTCAGATGCTAACGATGATGCCAAGTTAAAAGCAAAACAAACGATTGATGATATTTCGAAAAAGTTACAACAAGGTGAAAGTTTTGAAGCATTAGCAAGTCAGTTTTCTGAAGATAAATCTACTGCAGTTAAAGGTGGAGTTTTACAACGTTTTGGAACAGGACAATTAAGTTCTGAAGCTTTTGAAAGTGTAGCATTTTCTTTGGAAAATAGCGGAGATATTTCACAGCCATTTGAATCGGGTTTTGGATGGCACATTGTAAAATTAATAGAAAAGCATCCAGTAAAATCATTTGCGGATTCAAAATCCGAATTAGAAAATAAAATCAAAAGAGATGAGCGTTCAATAATTATTACGAACACATTGGCTAGTAAATTAAAATCTAAATATACAATTGAAGTAAACAAAACGCAATATAAAAATATTGAAAAAACGGTTACAGATGCCATTTACAGTCAAACGTGGGAACTTCCAAAAGAAGACAATTCAATAAAAGACGATTTGCTTGTTATTGACAAGACCAAAAAAGTAGCTACAATGTCTTTTGCAAGCTACATGCAATCGCAACAAAAAAACAAACAAACTACTAAACCAGTTACGAAATTAGTATCGGAATTATTTGAATCGTGGAAAGGAGAACAATTAATTGCATATTATACAGATAATTTAGAGCGAGAATTTCCTGATTTCAAAAATGTTATGGACGAATACAGAGATGGGTTGTTGTTGTTTGATTTAATGGAAAAAGAAATCTGGGATAAATCAAAGACAGATACTATAGGACTTCAAAATTTCTATAATTTAAATAAATCCAAATACAATTGGAAAGAAAGATTTGATGTAGATATTTTGTCGTCTACTGATGCAACCGTGATAGAATCGGCGCAAAAAATGCTTCAAAAAGGTAAAAGTATAGAATATATCAAATCGAAATTAAATAAAAAAGATAAAGTAGCCATTATGGTGAAATCTGGTTTATATGAGAAAAATTATGATGTTTTAGATAAAATTTCAAATCTAACAATAGGTTCAAATAATACGTATAAAGATGCAAATTATAGTTTTGTGGTTCATGTGAAAAATATCAAACCTGCAGAAATAAAAGCACTTGAAGACTGTAAAAGTAAAGTAATTAATGATTACCAGCAATATCTAGAATCCACTTGGGTGGATGAGTTAAAAAAAGAATTTAATATAAGTATCAATACCGCTGTATTTGAAAATGTAAAACAGCAACTAAAATAATAAAAACAGAAATAACTAATGATGCCAATACAAACAATGATTTCGAAATTTTCAAATAGAAACAATCTTTTAACGCTTGCTTTTTTATTATTTTCATCCATTACTTTTGCACAAAAAAAGCAAAAAGTGGACGGTGTTGCTGCTGTGGTAGGAAATTATATTGTTTTAGATTCTGATATAGATTTAATGCTTTTAGAATTAAAAACCCAAGGAGTAGATACTGAAAAAATTACACGATGTGAGTTATTAGGTAAACAATTAGAAGATAAATTATATGCACATCAAGCGGTACAAGATAGTATTTTGGTTACAGATGAAGAAGTAAATTCTTTTATGGATAGCCAAATGAATACTATGGTGGAACAAATCGGATCAAAAGAAAAATTATTTGAATATTATAAGAAAAAAGACGAAGAAGACTTTAGAAGTTATTTTTTCGAAATCATTAAATTAAATAAACTAACTTCTCAGATGCAACGTAAAATTGTTGATGAAATCACAGTAACACCTGATGAAGTAAAACAGTTTTTTAATAAAATTCCTGCTGATCAAATTCCAACAATTGGCGCAGAAATAGAATTGTCTCAAATTGTAGTGAAACCAGTAATTTCTAAAGAAGACAAGCAAAAAGCTATTGATAAATTAAAAGAAATTAAAAACGATGTTATAAATAATGGGGGAAGTTTTTATAGCAAAGCCGTTATTTATTCTGAAGATCCGGGTTCAAGCTCAAACGGTGGATATTATAAAATGAATAAAAAAACACAGTTTGTAAAAGAATTTAAAGATGTGGCTTTTCGTATGAATGAAGGTGAAATATCAGAACCTTTTGAAACGGAATTTGGTTTTCATATTATTTTTGTAGAAAAAATTATTGGTCAAGATATTGAATTACGTCATATTTTAGTAAGTCCTAAAGTAACATCAAAAGCTATAAAAGAAGCTTCAGACAAAATTGATGGTATTCGTGAAAAAATTGTAAAAGGCGAAATTACGTTTGAAGATGCTGCCAAAGCGTCATCAGATGATAAAGACACAAAAAATAATGGAGGACTAATATTAAATCCACGTTCATCTGAGCCTCGTTTTGAAATTTCAAAATTAGATCCTGCTTTATACAACCAAGTTAATGGAATGACACAAGGCGAAATTTCTAAAGTAATTTTAGACCAAGAAAGACAAGGTACTAAATTCTTTAAAATCCTTAAAGTCAATAAAAAAACAGAAGAACACAAAGCAGATTATGGTACAGATTATATTAAAATAAAAGAATTAGCGCTTTCTGATAAACAATTTAATGAAATTGGTAAATGGATGGCTGAAAAAATTGAAAAAAATTATATTAAAGTAAGTAACGATTATAAAGAATGTACTTTTGAAAATAATTGGTTAAAAAAATAAATTAGTTATCCAAAACCTTTTAACTTATACCCAATACCTTTTACCTTAAGATATGTCAGACGTAGCAGCAATTGAAAAATTAGTAAGTAAGCAAAAGCAATTAAAACAAGAAATTGCTAAAGTTATTGTAGGTCAAGACGATGTAGTCAATCAAATTGTATTGAGTATTTTTTCTGGCGGACATGCATTGTTAGTAGGAGTTCCAGGATTGGCGAAAACGTTAATGGTGAATACTATTTCTGAAGCATTAGGGTTGCATTTTAAGCGCATACAGTTTACTCCAGATTTAATGCCATCCGATATTTTAGGTAGTGAGATTTTAGATGAAACACGTAATTTTAAATTTATAAAAGGCCCGATTTTTTCAAATATTATTTTGGCTGATGAAATTAACAGAACGCCACCAAAAACCCAAGCTGCATTACTAGAAGCCATGCAAGAAAAATCGGTTACAGTTGCTGGACAAAGTTTTAAATTAGATTTGCCTTTTTTTGTGTTAGCTACTCAAAATCCAATTGAGCAAGAAGGAACGTATCCGTTGCCTGAAGCACAATTAGATCGTTTTATGTTTGCCATAAATTTAGATTATCCTACATTTGAAGAAGAAGTACAAGTAGTGAAAGCAACAACTTCAGATATTAAAACAACAATAAATCCATTGTTTACTGCAGAAGAAATTATTTCTTATCAGAATTTAATTAGAAAGATTCCAGTTACAGATAACGTAATTGAATATGCAGTAACTCTAGTTTCCAAAACGCGACCAAATAATCCTTTAGCGCCTGATTTAGTTAAAAATTATTTAGATTGGGGAGCAGGTCCTCGAGCGTCTCAAAATTTAATCTTAGCAGCAAAAACTAATGCCGCTATTAATGGAAAATTCTCTCCAGATATTGAAGACGTTCAAGCAGTAGCTTTCGGAATTTTACGTCACAGAATTGTAAAAAACTACAAGGCAGATGCGGAAGGAATCTCTGAAGAAGCTATCATCAGAAAATTATTTTAAGACTACTGTGTTTTGCTAATTTGGCAAAATTCACTATGGTTTTTTTTGAATTTCTTAGTTTAAGTTTCTTAAATTAAGAATTCTTAAATTATCACTTCTTTTTTGTTTTATTTTTGAATTAAATTCATTAAAATAGAATAATTACAAATAAAAATTCCGGTAATATCGTTTTTTATTATAAATTTTTTAATCTAAAAAGAATTGGTTAAATTTGTATCAATTTTAAAAACAGATTAAATAAATTATCATAATAATTTTGATATGGAAACAAATATTTATAAAGAGTACATCAAAGAAATTGAAGAACGAAAAGGCCAAGGATTACATCCAAAACCTATTGATGGTGCTGAACTATTGAAAGAAATCGTTGCTCAAATAAAAGATGTTACAAACGAAAACAGACAAGATTCACTTTCGTTTTTTATCTATAATACATTGCCAGGAACAACAAGTGCAGCAGTTGAAAAGGCTAATTTTTTAAAGGAGATTATTCTTGGTGAATCTGTAGTAAATGAAATTACCCCTAAGTTCGCATTTGAATTATTATCTCACATGAAAGGCGGGCCTTCAATAAAAGTGTTATTAGACTTAGCTTTAGGTACTAATATTGATATTGCGAATGACGCTGCGGCTGTTTTAAAAACGCAAGTTTATCTTTATGATGCCGATACAGATCGTTTAAAAAGTGCTTACCAAAACGGAAATAGTATTGCAAAAGAAATTTTGGAGAGCTACGCAAAAGCAGAATTTTTTACAAAACTTCCAGAAATAGCTGAAGAAATTAAAGTAGTAACTTATATTGCCGGTGAAGGTGATATTTCTACAGATTTACTTTCTCCAGGTAATCAAGCACATTCTCGTTCAGATAGAGAATTACATGGTAAATGTATGATTACACCAAAAGCACAAGAAGAAATTAAAGCTTTACAAGCACAACATCCAGATAAAAGCGTTATGTTAATTGCCGAAAAGGGAACTATGGGTGTGGGATCATCTCGTATGTCGGGCGTTAATAATGTAGCACTTTGGACAGGTAAGCAAGCCAGTCCTTACGTTCCTTTTGTGAATTTTGCGCCAATTGTTGCAGGAACAAACGGAATTTCTCCAATTTTTCTTACAACTGTAGATGTAACGGGTGGAATTGGTTTAGATTTAAAAAACTGGGTTAAAAAGACGGATTCAAATGGAGAAGTTATTCGTAATGAAAGTGGTGATCCAATTTTAGAAGAAGTGTATTCTGTAGCAACAGGAACAGTTCTTACCATCAATACAAAAACAAAAAAATTATATAATGGCGATAAAGAATTAATTGATGTTTCTAAAGCCTTCACACCTCAAAAATTAGAGTTTATTAAAGCGGGTGGTTCTTACGCAATTGTTTTTGGGAAGAAAATTCAAACTTTTGCAGCTGAAACATTAGGAATTGAAGCGCCTTTAGTATATGCGCCTTCAAAAGAAATCTCAATTGATGGACAAGGTCTTACCGCAGTTGAAAAAATCTTCAATAGAAACGCTGTTGGAACGATTTCTAAAAAAGTATTGCATGCAGGTTCAGATGTTCGTGTTGAAGTTAATATTGTAGGTTCTCAAGATACCACAGGATTAATGACGGCTCAAGAATTAGAATCTATGGCTGCTACCGTTATTTCTCCAATTGTTGATGGAGCGTATCAATCAGGTTGCCATACCGCTTCAGTTTGGGACAAAAAAGCACAAGCAAATATTCCTAAATTAATGAAGTTTATGAACGATTTTGGATTAATTACGGCTCGTGATCCAAAAGGGGTATACCACGCCATGACAGATGTTATTCATAAAGTTCTAAACGATATTACTATAGACGAATGGGCCATTATTATCGGTGGCGATTCGCACACACGTATGTCTAAAGGTGTAGCTTTCGGAGCTGATTCAGGTACAGTAGCTTTAGCTCTGGCAACAGGAGAAGCGTCAATGCCAATTCCAGAATCTGTAAAAGTAACTTTTAAAGGCGTAATGAAACCGTATATGGATTTCCGTGATGTGGTTCACGCAACTCAAGCACAAATGTTGCAACAATTTGGTGGTGAAAATGTGTTCCAAGGTAGAATTATTGAAGTGCATTTAGGCACGCTTACTGCTGATCAGGCCTTTACATTTACAGATTGGACTGCAGAAATGAAGGCAAAAGCATCAATTTGTATTTCTGAAGATGATACGTTAATTCAATCTTTAGAAATAGCAAAAGGAAGAATTCAAATTATGATTGATAAAGGTATGGACAATCATAATAAAGTGCTTCAAGGATTAATTAATAAAGCAAATAAACGAATTGCAGAAATTAAATCAAGTGATAAACCTGCTTTAAGACCAGATACTAATGCAAAATATAGCGCAGAAGTTATAGTAGATTTAGATGTGATTGCAGAACCTATGATTGCAGATCCAGATGTAAACAATAAAGATGTTTCTAAACGATATACGCACGATACGATTCGTCCTTTATCTTTTTATGGAGGAAACAAAAAAGTAGATTTAGGATTTATTGGATCTTGTATGGTGCATAAAGGAGATATGAAAATATTGGCTCAAATGCTTAAAAATGTGGAAGCACAAAAAGGAGAAGTTAAATTTAATGCACCCTTAGTAGTGGCTCCACCAACGTATAATATTGTTGACGAATTAAAAGCAGAAGGCGATTGGGAAGTGTTGCAAAAATATTCTGGTTTCGAATTTGACGATAATGCTCCAAAAGCTGCAGCGCGTACAGAATACGAAAATATGTTATACTTAGAGCGTCCAGGTTGTAATCTTTGTATGGGTAACCAAGAAAAAGCTTCAAAAGGAGATACCGTAATGGCCACTTCTACACGTTTATTCCAAGGAAGAGTTGTGGAAGATGCAGAAGGTAAAAAAGGAGAATCCTTACTCTCTTCCACTCCAGTTGTAGTACTATCAACAATTTTAGGAAGAACACCAACCATTGAAGAATACCAAAAAGCAGTAGAAGGAATCAACTTAACAAAGTTTGCGCCTTCGCATAAATTATTAACGAATTAATTTATACTTTATATAAACGAAAAACGCCAAGTGAAAGCTTGGCGTTTTTTTATTTAATAATTTATGAAAAACTATTGCGTTTTCATCTTTTTATATTTCATTACAATCTTAATCAACCAAAATAAATGTAATATAACAATTGGTAATACGATTAGTACTTGCACTTTTCCAAGAATATATGCCAAATAAATCAGCGTAAAACCAATGCATATTTGCCCAAATAAAATGATTTTAGAGGTATTTCTTTTCCAATAGAAAAAAGCAAACAACAACAATAACGGATTAAATAATAAGACATTGTAATTCCATAAAATTTCTTCGTGTAGTGAAAAGAAGCCCACTAAACTGAAAAAAATACCTAACAATCCTACAAAAATAAAATAGGTAATTTGTATTCCTTTTTTGTTTATTACAATCAAAGTTATTATCGCAGCTAGTAAGGAATATATAGAATTTATATAGGAAAACGGCTTTGTAATGGTTTCTTTATTTAAAATTTCAGCAGGTTTTGCGATTTTTTTTCCGTTTTGAGTAGCTATATTTAATACTTTTTCAAATTCTAAAGGTAAAAATAGGCGAGTAGCAGGTTGATCAACTTTTGTTCCAAAAATAATTTGAATCCCTAATTTCATATAGAAATCGGACATATATGGATACAAAATTTCTCTATAACTTAGTTCTGATTTCGGTTGCTTTAAAATTTCTTCACCTAATATTTTATTTATTTTATCTACAACCATTGTTGTACAATTTTTATCAATAAATTTATAGGTGTAAAAACGTTCTTCGGAAGTTAAACTACTGTTGAGTTCATTCAAAAGTTGTTGTTTTTGTGCAGTGGTTAAATTCAATTCTTGTGAGACAATACTTCTGCCGTCTAATTTGTAATTGTATTCAAAATCGTAGTAATTTTCACTTGTTACAAAATATTGTAAATCACCTTTTACGAATTTCATTATAAAATTTGGTGTTGTAAAATCAAAAGCACCATAATTATACACCACATCAATTTGATTTACATTATCTGTAATTCGAATTCCAGTGTGTCCATACATCGCGTAAGAAACAGGTGCCGTTCCGCAAGTTAAAATACTAACTTCAGCATTGTCGGATAAAATTACGTTTTGCGAAAAACTAATAATGGGAAGTAATAAGAATAGTATTTTTTTTAGCATATTAATTGTTTTTTGAAGACTATTAAAAGTCTAATATCTATATTATCAAAAAATTATCTTCTAAAAATTCCTAAATCCACTTTTATAGAAAACACATTAGAATATAGTGCCGCACTTTGATTTCCTAAATCAGTTAAGGCGTAATCTACTTGAATACCTTTGTATTTAAATCCTAAACCAAAATTGGGTTGAAAACTCACTTTATTTGTATTGTCTATTTGTGTAATTTGTTGAAAATTCCCAACACCAGCTCGTAGAAAAGCCAAATCAATATAGCCAAATTCAAATCCAATAGCAGGACTAATACTTACCATACTAGTAGAAATGATGTCATTTGTTTGTGCAAATTCCATATTTAAATTGGCTGCTGTTGTTAAGGTATAATCGTAATGAAATTCGAATTTTTTTGACAATCCAAATTGTGCTTTTGGTAACGTAATTTCACTGCTTTCTGGTAATTCTTGGTTTTCACCAGGAACCGCATTTTTTATTTTCTCATATTCTTCTTCGTTGATAGTCCAAGTGTTGTAGGTTGTGGTGATATCTCGTAACATTAAACCAAATTTCCAATCGTTTTTATTTTGAAATTGTAATCCTATATCAAATCCAAAACCCCATGAGGAGGCAAAATCGCCAATAATTCTTCGAATTACTTTTGCATTTACACCATAATTAAAACCTTGTACTGGTAATTTTCGTGCGTATGAAAACGTTACACCATAATCGGCAGTAGAAAAAAGAGAAATTCTGTTGTAATCAATATTACCCTGATTGTCAATCAATTGAGTGGTATTTAAAATGTCATCCACACCAAAACGTATTAAAGAAATTCCCCAAGCGCTTCGGTCGTCAATAGGCATAGCAAAACCAGCGTAATCATATTGAGCAATATTGGCAAAATAATTTGCGTGCATTAAAGCCATTTGTTTGTCTTCCAATTGTAAAATCCCAGCAGGATTCCAATATCCTGAATTCACATCGGAAGTTTGTGCGGTTACCGCATTACTCATTCCTAAAGCAGCAGCATCCACACCAATGTTTAAAAATTCATTGGAATATTTACGTATAGTCTGTGCGAAAAATGACGTAGAAGTCAAAAGCACGAGGGTTACAATTATTTTTTTCAAACCATTTAAATCTTACAACAAATATCATAATTTCTTCTTTAATAAACTCAAATTCTTTCAATTTATTGTTTACATTTGCTATAGAAAATTCATAGTAAAGAAAAATATCACTTCATGAGCATAAAAAATTACATTCCAAATACCATCACTTTGTTGAATTTATTTGCGGGTTTACTGGCTTTAATTCACGCATTTAACGGTAATTATAATGAAGCTTTTTCATTGGTTTGTTTAGGTATTTTCTTCGATTTTTGGGATGGTTTTTTTGCCAGAATTTGGAAAGTTCAAAGTCCAATTGGCTTACAATTAGATTCTTTAGCAGATATGGTTACCAGTGGTGTTGTGCCAGGATTGGTAATGTATAAAATGTTAGCGGATATTCAGGAAAATCAATCACAATATAATTTAACCGAAGACACGTATTATATGGGTGTTGTACCGTATTTAGGATTTTTAATCACTTTAGCATCTTGTTACAGATTGGCAAAATTTAATGTAGATACGCGTCAAACGGATTCTTTTATTGGTTTGCCAACACCAGCCAATGCTTTGTTGATTATGAGTATTCCTATGATTCAGTTTCATTCGGAATTTGAATGGTTGGTTGATTTTTTAAGTAATCCATTCGTATTAGTTGGAGTTACGGTTTTAAGTTCGTATTTATTAAATGCAGAAATACCTTTATTTTCTTTAAAAGTAAAGAATTTTAGCTGGGAAAAATATAAAATGCAAGTCGTATTTTTAATCCTTTCTTTGATTTTAATTGTTTTGTTAGAATTCATTGCGATTCCAATTATCATTTTACTATATGTGGTTTTATCAATTGTAAATAATACGATTCTTAAAAAAGTTTAATGGCAACCAGAAGAAAATACACTTCTAAAAGAAAAAAACAGAATGTTATTGGTCCGAAATCTTTCAAATGGATTCTTGGACTTTTTTTGTTGTTATGTACGATTGTTTTCTTATATCAGAAAAAAGAGGTGTTTTTATATTATTTGGGATTTAAAACTAAAAACACCGAATTAACTGCAAATCAAAGAAAATTAGAAGACAAGCGTATAAATGATATTGTAGCCAATCATGAGGGTAAAATTTTTGGAATTGATGTTTCTCAATATCAAGGTACAATTGATTGGGAAAATCTGGAAGCTATTGAAGAGCAATTTGAAATTAAGTTTGTAGTGGTTCGGGCTACAGCCGGAAGTAATAAAGTCGATTTGAAATTCAAGAAAAATTGGAAGAATTTAACGGCATCTACATATATTCAAGGTGCTTATCATTATTATCGTCCCGATGAAAACTCCACCGATCAAGCTAATAATTTTATTAAAAATGTCAAATTACGAAAAGGACAATTACCACCAATTTTAGATATCGAAAAAATGCCAAAAGGACAATCGATGACCAAACTTAAAGAAGGTTTGCAAAATTGGTTAACACTAGTAGAAAAACAGTACGGCGTGAAACCGATAATATATACGGGTGAAAAATATTTTGAAAATTTTTTACAACAAGATTTTCCAAATTATAAATTTTGGATAGCCAATTACAATCCTTGGAAAGAAAAAATAGAAGCTGATTATTTAATGTGGCAATTTACCGAAAAAGCGCAACTTCACGGCATCAACGAGCTAGTAGATGTGAATGTTTTCAACGGAAATGTAGAAGATTTAAAGAAAGTGTGTATTAAATAATCCAATTTTTAGGTAAAAACGCCATTTGAAATAGGATAAAAAAAATAATTGCAATTAGTAATGCAACAGATTTTGAATTGGCAAAGTTAGTGGTCCAACCCATCCAACCCTCTCTTTTTGGGGGTAATAATCTTTCGTCTTCTGGATTGAAATAAAATACGCCAAATTTCCAATTATTTGGGTCTTTGCGCCAAGTTTCTGATTGTTCTTTTGAAGGATTTTTCATACGATAGGAATATGATGAGAAAATTACTTTTCTAACTCAACTTCTTTCGGAGCATTGAAGTCGATTTTTGTTTTTCTTAATTCGAAATTCTGACCTAAATATACACGTCTTACCATTTCGTCTTCTACTAATTCTTCAGGTTTTCCAGCCTTTAGAATTCCACCTTCAAACATTAAATAGGTTTTATCTGTTATGGCTAATGTTTCTTGCACATTATGATCGGTTATTAAAATTCCGATGTTTTTGTTTTTTAATTGTGCTACAATTCTTTGAATGTCTTCCACAGCAACTGGGTCAACGCCTGCAAAAGGTTCATCTAATAAAATAAATTTTGGATCTGTTGCTAAACAACGTGCAATTTCTGTTCTTCTTCGTTCACCACCCGATAATAAATCGCCACGGTTTGTACGAATATGACCTAAAGAAAATTCTTCAATTAAACTTTCCATTTTCGCTTCTTGTTCCGCTTTGGTCAAATTTGTCAATTGTAAAACCGACAAAATATTGTCTTCTATACTCAATTTTCTAAAAACAGAGGCTTCTTGTGCTAGGTAACCTATCCCGTTTTGAGCCCTTTTGTACATAGGAAAATCGGTAATATTCATATCATCTAAATAAATATTTCCAGAATTTGGTTTTACTAAACCTACAATCATGTAAAAAGAAGTTGTTTTTCCAGCACCGTTTGGACCTAATAAACCCACAATTTCTCCTTGGTTCACTTCTACTGAAATGCCTTTTACTACACTTCTTTTTTTGTATGTTTTAACTAAATTTTCGGCTCTTAATTTCATGATTCTAATTTGAAAATTTGAAGATTTGAAAATGAGTCCATGCTCAAAACCAACCTAAGATAATATCAATAAACAAATAAAGTAAAAATAATCAATAGAAAAAATGAATTAACAAAGAATTAAATTTTCAAATTGATTAATTTTCAAAATGGACTAATTATTTTCTAACGCTTCCCAAAACTCATAAGCTCTACGCAAATGCGGAATCACGATTGTACCACCAACTAAAGTAGCAATACTCATAGCTTCCATCATTTCTGTTCTGTTTACTCCGTTTTTGTAGGCCGTTTCTAAATGATATTTAATGCAATCATCACAACGTAAAACCGCAGAAGCTACCAATCCTAATAATTCTTTAGTCTTTACATCTAAAGCACCTTCGCTGTATGCGTTGGTGTCTAAATTGAAAATTCTTTTTATTACTTTATTGTCATCTGCTAACAATTTTTCATTCATTTTAGCACGATAGTCGTTAAACTCGGAAATTAAATCACTCATTATGTTGTGGTTATGGATTTGTTGTTTTTCTTAAAGATAAAAGCACTAATAAAAATACTAATTTCGTAAAGTATAATTAGCGGTATAGTTACTATAACTTGGCTAATTACATCTGGCGGTGTTACTATTGCGGCTATAATTAAGATAATTACATATGCCCATTTTCTGTATTCTCTTAAAAAAGAAGGCGTTACTAATCCTAATGAAGATAAAAAATAAATTATTATGGGTAATTCGAAAATTAAACCAGTCGCTAAAGTGGTGGTTTTTACGGTTCCGATGTAGGAATTTACATTAATGTCGTTTTTAATTACATCAGATACGGTAAATGTTGATAAAAAATTTAATGATAATGGCGTTAATACAAAATAACCAAATAACACGCCTATAAAGAATAACAATGAGGAAATAAATATAAATTTTACCGCATTTCTTTTTTCTTTTTTATACAAAGCTGGACTAATGAAATTCCAAAACTGTAATAATATATATGGAAAACTAATGATAAATCCTGCTGTGATACACGTCCAAACTAATAAAGATATTTGTCCTTCAATTTCGGTATTTTGAATGCTGAAATTTAATGTAGTGTCGCAAAAACTTTTGTCTAAATCGTATTTGTTTGCCAAATCACAAAAAAACTGATAGGTAATAAAATCACCTTTCATAGGTCCGAAAATAATAGTTTTAAAAATAAAATCGTTAAAAAACCAAGCTATAGCACCACCTGTTAAAATAGCCGCAGAACTTCTTACTAACAACCATCTTAATTCCTCCAGATGATCTAAAAAAGTCATTTCGTTAATGTTTTTTTTGTTCTTTTTTGCCATTAATTTTTTATTGCCATTAATTGATTATTATTTATTAAACACGACTTTTTTTGTCTATGATCTTTAGTCTTTTATCTATAATCTATTTAAACAATTCCTTCTTTTAAAATATCATGTACATGCAATACGCCTTTGTAGCTTCCATTATCAATCACCATCAATTGAGTAATTTTATTATCTTCCAATACATCTAAAGCGTCAGCAACCAAAACCGTTGAAGCAATTGATTTTGGATTTTTTGTCATAATATCTTGAGCAGTTAAATCTGAAAAAGAATCTCTATCTGTCAACATTCTTCTTATGTCACCATCTGTAATAATTCCGATTACAACCCCATTTTCAACAACAGCGGTAACGCCTAATCGTTTTTCGGAAATCTCCATAATTACTTTTTTTATAGAAGCACTTGGAGCTACTTGTGGCGCGTGTGTAGTGTCTAACATATCTTTTACACGCAATAGTAGTTTTTTGCCCAAGGCACCACCTGGATGATATTTAGCAAAATCTTCTGCCTGAAAATTTCTTAATTTCATCAAACAAACGGCAATAGCATCGCCTAAAACCAATTGCGCAGTAGTACTATTTGTAGGTGCTAAACCAAGTGGACAGCTTTCATCATCTACATGTGCCAATAAAACTAAATCGGAAGAAGTAGCTAAAAATGAACTTG
>Ga0164295_10001380_pt1 | contig 20093 bp, 24 predicted proteins | sample GEODES006metaG_FD_111798 | JGI IMG/M metagenome (GOLD analysis project Ga0164295, IMG submission 111798) | Oligotrophic lake water microbial communities from Sparkling Lake, Wisconsin, USA - GEODES006 metaG | ecosystem: Environmental > Aquatic > Freshwater > Lake | place: USA: Sparkling Lake... | reverse complement strand
CGGCCACTTCTTCCTTCGACATCCGCATCGCCGCGCGCGCCGGGCGGCACTTGGGGTAGTCAGAGGGGTCGTCCGACTTCTTGCGCCCGCAGGGCTCGTAGCCAACGACCTCGCCGTCCTCTCGGATGGGGCGGGACAAGTCGACCCAGTTTTCACCGAACCACTTGGTCAGGCCCGTGCGCTGCTTGCGCCCCGCGCCGGCGTAGCGCCCCCCGCGCGCCTTGTACGTCTGCACGACCCAGCCCGATGCGTAGGCCGACGGCCACACGGCGAACTTGCGCTTGGCTGCGGCCACGACGGAGTCGTAGAGGTCTTGGTCGAGTGGGTGTGCCATCAGGTTCCCCACCTTCCGCCCCAAGGCCGGGCGTAATCTTCGCGGACCATGGCAGCCGTGGCGGCGCTTGGAATCAGGGCCGGGTTCTCTTTGAGGCGGCGCTGCTTGACGGGCGGGGGCACGAACGGAATGACGCCGTTTTCGATCATTGCGAAGACGCCTGGGCCGATGTCTTGCGCCGCCGCGATGTCCGCGTCGCTGTAGCCGAGCGACTGCAAGAACTCGACGACGAGCCGTACTTCATCGGGCTTCGTCATCGCCAAATCGTCGGCTGCGAAGCCTGGGAGACGGTTGGCCTTGCCTTTGACCTGCACGATGCGGTTGTCTCGGACGTTGCGCTCGATGCAGAACTTCGGCTTGTCGGCCTCGGTGAGGATCGCATACAGCTCGATCGCGCCTTCGGACAGCCGCCGACGGTATCCCATGTCCTCTCGGCCAACGCAGATGCCGAGGGCGGCACCGATGCGTTTCAGCTGGCTTGGCAGCAGCTTGGCGACGTACATGCCCTTGGCCGAGGCGCCGGCCACGGTGCTGTTGCTGCCGGCGTAGCGGTAGGCGACCTCGTAGGGCTCTGTGACCTTGGTGGAGGCGCCCGTGATCTCGTCGAGCGCCGCAATCACCGCGTCCAGCTTCGGCGAGAACACGCAGCGCCAGTCGTCCGTCTCGCTGATGGTGATTTCTCTCACGCTGTCCAAAACCAGCTCGCCAGCGCGGTTGAAGTCCAAGCGACCTGTGTGTTGCTTCGGGGAAAAGTCGCTGGCCGTCTTCGGTGTTCGCTGAAACCGAATGAACGGCGTGCGGTCTTCAAGCTCTTTGACAGCCGCGACGACGTCGGCGTCTGAAAGGTTTGCGTAGAGGTCTACGGGTATTACCACGCTGCTTTCGGTCGTGCCGATGTTGATCGCGGCGGACCCAGGCGGTATTCTCGCGTAGCCGTCCTTGCTGATTGAAAGCTCATAAATGTCGGGGTCCGACATGACCTGTTCCATCATGTCGATCGTGACGTCGTCGGTGCGGTAGTCCCCGTCTTCCTTGAGCGCTTTCAGCATCTCTCTGGACAGCCGCCGCACGGTCGCAGGCAGCTGCTCTTGGAATATGTCGACGTACGTTTCTCGACCGTAGCTCTCCGTCGCGTGCTCGATTTCGGCCAGCGCTTGCTGTCGAATGGCCTCGACCAGGGGCTTGATGCGCTCCTCGCGCCCAAGCTCGTCGACCTCTTCCAAGTGTTCCATGAAGTCGTCGGCGAGCGCGCGGGCAAGCTCCGGGTTGACGCCGTCTCTGACCAAGGACGCCTCTGAAAGCTCGCTGGCGTCGACCATGTCGTTCCAGTCTTCCGCCGGCATGTCGCCGCGAGCGACCGCGCGCTCGACCTCTGCGGGCGACATGGTCCGCCAGTCAATGAGCACCGGCGTCTCGCCCCCAAACAGGGAGGGGTGCTTGCCGATGGTGATGGGGTTGCGGCGGCGCGGGTGGGGGTGTGCCATGCGCGGAGCCTACCGCGCCGGGGGAGCTACGTCAGCCGTCCTGGACGTCGGTCCACCCGATAGGGAAGCCCATCACCCATTCCAAGAAGGCCGGCGACGGCATCCCGCCGAGGCCCTGCTTCAGGTTGCGGTGCCAAGCGCCGCCGACGCCGCCACCTTTCCAGTCGGTCGCCGTGGGCGTCGGCAGGCGCCGCGCCTCGATCCGCGCCGCCAGCTCGCGCAGTCGGTCTTCGCGTGTGCCGGTCAGTTCAAGCTCGTCGAAGCCCCCGCGAGCGGTCGCACGCTTCGTCGCAGACGGCAGGGCGTGCAGGCGCCCGTCGGCGCCCACGCATCCCGCCCGGGGCATACGGGTGGTCGGACTGAGCGCCTGCCCGTTGCCTTGTGGGCAGGCAACGCTGTCGCCCCGCAACAGAGCACCAAGCCCCCGTCCCACGACCGCTGCCATCGCCGGCACGACGGCGTTGCCGAGGGCCGTCACGGGGGCCACGGCGGGCGTTCGGGCGCTCGCCCACGGGAAAGGCCACGGCCCCGCCCACAAGCCTGCGTCGTGTGGCTGAAAATGCGCCAGACGCCCGTCTAGATGGTCGAAGACGTCGAGGCGCTGGGCGAGCACGAACACCCGCTCCCGCTGGTGCGGGGCACCCACGGCGTGCGCTGTGAGGATGTCGTACTGCGCGACGTAGCCGGCCTCGGAGAGGTCGGCGAGCACTTTCCACAGCCCGCGCCGCAGAAGTGCCTCGACGTTCTCGACGACGGCGAACAAGGGGCGGGCTTCGCTGATGATGCGGAGCTGCTCGCTCCACAGACCGCTGCGCGCGCCAGCAAGACCGGCGGCATCGTGCTTCGCGCCACTGACGTCCTGACAAGGAAAACCGCCGACGAGGACTTCCAACTCGCCCAAGTCGGCGCCGCTGACTTCAAGCACGTCGCCGAAGATCGGCACGCCGGGGAATCGCGCGGCGAGCACGCGCCGGGGGAAAGCCGCGTTCTCGACCAAGGCGGCGTGTTCGACGTCAAAGCCTTGCTCTTCAAGCCCTTCGGCGAAGCCGGCGTCGAGCCCGCCGATGCCGGCAAACAGGCCCGCTACTCTGATTGGGTCAGCCATGAATCGGTGGGTCCGTTGTTGCGTGTGCGCCTCTATAGACCTATCGCGCCGTCCGCGCTACTCGTCAAATATGTCATAGACGGCCTCATCGAACGCCTCGCCGCCCCGGCACCACGGGCAAACGCCAGTGACGTTCGGGATTGTTTCCGCTCGTGAAAGAGCCGAGGTGGGCGCCCATGCTGCGTTCAAGCTCCTGCCAAGCTTCTGAGTTGATGACCGCCCCAACGGCATCGGCGTCCTCGTAGGTGCGCATGGCGCCGGTGAGCATGATGCCGGTCCTGCGCAGCCCGTGGTTCGCCCAGTCTTCCGTCGTGTGCCAGACCGGCACAGCCTTCACGGCTTTGAAGGCGTAGTCGCCGCCACGCTCGCGAACGGCCTCCCTGAAGGCGAGGGCGACGCGGGCCTCTTCAGTGGTCGCCTCTGGAAAGTCGTGGATCTTGTACCGGCTCAAGATCATGTCCTCAAACGCCCGCAGCTCGTCGGGGTCGAGGTCCGCTTCAAGGTCCGTCATGCCCTGCTTCTCAACCATCCAACTGACGGTGGCGCGGTCTGAGCCGAGCCCGGAGATGGGGTCACGCCCGAAGCCTGCGTCGTCGTCGCTGACGACCCAGTGCCCGCTGCGCGTGCCGTAGCCTGGAACACGCCGCAGGAACCTCTGCAAGGCCTCCTCGTCTTCGAGCGTGAGGCTGTCATCTTCGCCGTAGGTGAGCGCGTACACCCAGTGTTTTCCGATGGTGTACTCGTACTCGTCGAACTCGACGGCGGGGTTCTCGCGCGTCGTGCGCTCGGCGCGGACGTCGTCGAAGATGCCGGCGACGGCTTCGGACGCTTCGTGCAGGACGTGGGCGGTCGCGTGCATCTGCCCGCGCAGCTCGGCGTACTCGGGGTGGCGAGCGCGCTCTTGGTAAATGCCGGCCAGGATGTCGAGCATGTCTTCGACGCGGCCCGTGCGATTGACGAGGTCTTCCAGCTTGGCCTTCAGGTCGGTGCGTCGCATGGGGTACGCTACCTCGCCCTTCGCGCTGCGTCGAAGAACTCTTTGTGGTCGTGCTGCTCGGGCCCGCTCTCGCCCATCTGCTCCCAGAGCATCCACTGCGCGCGGGCGAGGCCGACCGGGTCATTGGGGTCGTAGTAGGGCGTCGCGGTCAGGATTTTGCGCTCGGCTTCACGGTAGCGCGCGTAACGCTCTTCGGAGACTAGACCCGATGCGGATTTGTCGGTCAGGTAGCTCGACGCTGCGTCAACTTTTTCCTTGCCGTAGGCCCATTGCAGGACGCGGGCGTCGAGGCAGCCGCAGTTGTTGCCCAAAAGCGCCAGCGTGAACGACAGCTTGGCGACAGACATTCCAGAGGGCGCGGGTGTGTCGACGCAGAGCGCGCGACGTAGCTCGTCATCGCGCAGGCCGTCGCGCATGCCGGCTTGGATCTTGGGGACGAACTCGGCGAAGGCCGCGAAGTGGTCTGGCTTGGTGTTCTGCATGCCCGCGCCGGTCGACGCGATCAAGTCGACCATCTTCTGTCGGGCCGGCAGCTCGCCTTCGACGAGGTACGGGGTGAAAAGCTCCATGATGCGCAGGGTCTTGACGATGCCGACGCGCACCGACGCCAGGGCGAAGATGCCGGCAGCCAAGACGACCTTCGGGCCTGCGGGCTTCTTACGCCAGCGCAAGGCGTGCGCCCGGGCCAAGGCCGGGTATCCGCTCACAAACTCGCTTTGCAGCTTGCGGCGCTGCGCGAGGGGTATCACGCGAGGGGGGTTCGCGGCCAAGGCCGCGGCCCCGGCGGCTGCGAGCACGGTCGGCGCGAAGTACACGCCGCCTTCGGGGTCCATGAACGCGACGGTGTCATCGTCGTTCAGCTGGATGACGCGGCGCAGGTACAGGTCGTACGCGCGTCCGGTGCCGGGTTCGACGACGCCGATGGACGCTGTGCTGTCATCGAGCATGTGCAAAACAAACATGGGTCAGTCCTTGTCAGACGTCGACGTACACTTCTTCGTTGGGGAACCAGTATTCCCGCTTCCGAATCGTGCCGTCGTGCAGACTTTTGATCTGGCACATGACGACAAGCTCGTGGTTCAGTCGGTCATGCTTGGGATGCGTGATGACCTTCCACACGGTCGGCTCGGCGCCACGGTCAGTGACTCGGATGTAGTTGTTCTTGACCAGCTCGACGGCCTTGCGCGTGTCCCACAGGAAGCGGTGATCGAGCTTCTTGGCCAACTCGGCGATCGGGCTGCCGGGGGCGTCGACGACAGCAGGGTTGCGCCGGACGGCGTCGTCCTCGGCGAAGGCGAGCGCGCTGAGCGGTGACGGAACGCCAACCGACTCGCGCTCGGCCACGGCTTCCTGCATCTGCTCGCGAAGCACTTTCACGAAAAAGCTGTCCTCTTCCAGGTTCGACAGCCCTTCCAGCAGGTGTGCAATGCGTGGCAGGCTCGCGATGCTCTTGCCGAATGACGCCTTGGCGAGCGTCGACAACAAGAAATCAAGCCCGGAATCCCGCGCGCTGTAGGCGCTGGTCTTGCCGTTGCGCACGGTCGGCGGCTGCCAAATGCCGACGTCGCCGATAAACAGGCTGCCGTCGGGGCGGCGAAGGACAAGAAGGTCGTCCTGCACGCGCCAGCCAGTTTCCTGCTCCAACGCGAGCAGGCGCGTTTCGAGCGCGTAGAACTCGTCGGGCGTCAGGGTGTCGGCGAGGTCGCCGTACTCGCGCACCAGCGCGGGCGTGCCGTCGGCCAACTCGACATAGATGGTCCGGGGCACGACGTCGTAGCCCATGTCGGCAAGCTCGTTGGCGACGCCGGCTTCGTGCATCATGTTGTTCTGTTGGTCGGCCCGGGACCAGGGCTGCCGGTTGCCGTAGAGCGCTTCCGTCGCCGCGACCTTGACGACGGCCGGGCCGTGAACGGTCTGCGTCAGGTACGTCAGGCCGAAGTTGCCGCGGCCCAGGGACGCGCCGTACTCGCGCCCGTGCTCGGCGACGACGGTGGCCTCGCGCACTTCCGGCAGGTCGAAGTGACCCTCGGTCAGCGTCGGCGGCTGGGTCAGCCACTCGTTCTTGACGGTGTAATACGGCCCGCTGTCGCGTATCTCGCGGACCTCGCGGCTGCGGTACTCCGACCGGCCTGCGCTCGCGGGGTTCTTGCGTTTCATCGCGCGAGCCTACCGCGCCCGCGGCGCTACGTCATCAAAACGGTATGATGTCGTCCTCGTCGAAGGCCAAGAAATCGTCCCGTTCCACGGGCGCCGGCCGGGTCCGCCGCGTGGCTGTGTCCAGCAACAGGTCTGCCTCGTCCCGCGTCGCGTCATAGGCCACGCCGTATCGCGTGTAATCCGGCAGCAGCGGGGGCGCGGCTTCCTCTTCTTCTTGGGGCAAGGCTTCTCCGCGTTGCGCCGCTTCCCGGGCGTCCCGCATTTCGCCGGCCGCGTTGCCGTGCTGCTCCATCACGAACGCTGGCAGGCGGACCTTATCAAACCCCTGCACCGTGCGGAGCATGCCGATAGCCGGTTCGATGTCGCGCCACGTCTTCGCGTTGACGATGGCGTGGTTGAACGCTTCCCGCAGGCAGCAGAACCGCGTTTTGCGCGCGCCGCTCGACATGAACGAATCGAGCAGCCCGATGCCTTCCGGCAACGGCCCGGGCTTCTTCGCCTCGCCTCGCTGCCACGCGAGGTACTGATAGTCGCGCTTGCTCAGGTCGTAGTCTTGGATGCGGTTGTCGTCGATGATGATGTCGAGCACCCTCCAACGCTCGCGCGGCAGGGCGTCCGCGCGCTCATGCTCCTTGCGCAGCCGGTCAAGCGCCTGGGCCGCGGCCTTGCGCACGGACTGCTCGCTGCGCCGACGCACGGGCTTCGGCTTCGGCTTCGGCGCCGCCGGCGGCGGCGCGGTGAACACCTCCTGCACCAGCTTGTGGAGGTCGTCGACCAGCGCGTACATGCGGTGGCCGGTTTCGTCGTGCTGCATGTCCACGATGGTGTCGCTGCCGTACCGCTTGACGGCCAGGATCTCATAGTGGCCGGCCTGCGCGCCGTGCGGCACGCGGACCTTCTCGCCGGGCGAGGGCTTGACGGGGAGCTGCGCCGCGAGCCGGGGGTCGTAGACGTAGCGGTACTTCTTCTTGTGCCCGGGCCACGGGATGCGTCGCAGGTACTTGTGGTCGCCCTTGTTCTCGATCAACCCGGCGTAGTCGTAGTCGTCGTCGTGGCTCATTCTTCGTCCTCGTCGTCCTCGTAGGTCCACATGCCGCCCATCGGCCTCTCGTAGGCCGCGAGCGCGAGCGCGGCGACTTCGGGGTCGGAGTACGACGCGAGATCGGGGTTTTCGCGCGGTTCATCCAGCCGACGAATCAGCGCCTGAATACGATCAAGCCGACGCGCCGGCGGCGGCACACGCGCGGCTTTTTTGGCTTCTTCGGCTTCTTCGGCTCCTACGCCGTCGAAGTCGTTCGGGAAGTACTGATCCAGCTGCTTGTCGATTTCTTCCGTCGCTTGCTTCATAACGTAAGAGCCCCCGAATGCCTGCAAATCGTCTTGTAGTTGATAGATTTTTGTCGCCCATTGGCGCAGCTCGGCGTCGTCGGGCTGCGAGAGGGTCACGTCGTCGTCCGGGTGGTAGCGTGCGAGATAATAGGCCACACGCAGCGCGACGTATTGCCTGCGGATGTCTTCTATCTTCGCCTGTCGCTCTTTTTGTGCTCGCTCCCACGTCTGCCCCTTCACGGGCGGCGAGAACGGGTCGATGTCCACACGCTGCATGGCGAGTAGCCCCGGCTTCAAGCTATTTTCTCGTTCATCGCCCTTGAAGGTTTCATTCTTGGGCTGCATGCCCAAGAAAACCATCAGGAACTCGACGACTACTCGCACGTCGTCGACGCCGGCTTCGCCCTTGAACTCACCCGAACCGGGATCGAACCCAGGCACGCGGTTGGCTGCGCCTTTGACTTGCTCAATGCCGGGTGGGTCGATTGATATTGTGAACTTTGGCTTTCCTGGCGGCGCGCGGATTCCGTATATGCTCATTTTGCCTGCTATGACTTTTCTTTGGTAGCTGCCATCGCCCACGCAGATGCCCAAGCCGACAGGCGGCGACATACCTTCGATTATCAGCTGCCCAGGCCGCAGCTGCGCGACGTAGAAGCCCCGCGCCGACGCACCCCCGATGCTGTTGTTTGTGCCGCCGTGTCGGTAGACGACGTCGTCGGGCTCAAAGTCGATCTTCTGAAGCTCGCGAACCAATCTGCCGACGTTCACGCGCAGCACGACATCGGTAGGTTGTTCGTCTGCGTACGAGCGCAAGAACTCGTCGCGCGAGGTAACCTTTTTTCTCACAAAGTGCGAACCTGTGTAGTCTTCGACGGAGTCTGGTCCGTGCCGGGCTACCCAATCATCTTCGGAAATCTTATATTTTCTGTAAAAATATATGCCTTCTTTACGCAAGATTGCAGCTGCGTTTTGCACGTCGCTGTCTGTGACTCGCGCCCAAATAATGCTCAATAAATCGTTGTAACCAAGGATGTATTTGTCTCTGGACCGGCGAGCCATCGGCACCTTGTCGGAGGCTGTCCGCCAAGTGTCACCATCGAAGAAGTCGCCGTCGCCGGATTTGCCGACCCCAGTACTTACCGGCCTTACCAGCAAGCCCGGGTCGTCGTCATTGGAGTCGGGGGGCTTGTCACTGTCGATGTAGTAAATGTCTGCTGTGCCGAAGGATTCTACTTGGTCGGGGTTCATTAGAGCCGACACCGCCACTTCAAGAAACTTCATTGAAGTGGTGAGCGGCTCCATTATTTTGAGCGCGTTCGCGGCCAAGCCCTTCAGATTCTTCTCTGCCCGCGCTTGGCGGAAAACAATGTGGACGTCACGTCTGCTCACTTTGTCCAAGACGTGCTGCACGACCGCCATCACGCGCTTGCTCTCGGCTTCGTAGTCAGTCTCGCGCGGGTTGTCGTAGTAGCCGTGGGGGTTGTGGCGGTAGCTCATGGCCGCATATTGTCGCAAAACGCCATGCTACGGTAGTGGCATGAGCTACCACGCGCGCCCGCTCGCCGGCTTCTCCAATGACGCCAAGAAGGCGATCACGGAGAACCCCGACTACTTCGTTTGGTGGTACACGGTAAAAAGCGTCGGCCTCGGCGTCGTCGCCGCCTACGCCGCCTACCTGCTCGGCCGCGAGCACGGCAGACGTCGCAAGTGACGCCCGGTCACGGCTTCTTCTTCTTGTCGCTCGGCGCCTTCTTCAGCACCATCTCAATCTGAGATATGCGGTCCTGCAAATCCTCGGGGTCGAAGGAGAGCGCGGCGGCGCGGTGGGCCTCCAGCGCCTCGATCTTGGCCTCCAGCATCGCCCTGTCGGCGGCACGCGCGGCCTCGCAGGCTTTGTGGTCGTCCTTGTCGTCCTGCAACTCGATCTTCTTCTCCTTGATCTCCAGCTCCTTCATGCGCTGTTCGTGCTTCTGCTTGGCGAAGCTGGTGTAGAACTTCCACGCGGCGCCGCCGCCACCGACGGCGATCAACGTCAGCAGCACCGTGACGCCAGTGCCGACGCTGCCGTCCCGCGGCAGGAGCGCTTGGACCTCGGCAGCCGCCGACGCCGGCGCTTCGGTCAGGGGCGCGGCTTCGACGACGGGTGCTGGCTCGGACATGGCTTCCTCCTGTTGTGTGTCGCTCATCGGATGCTCGCTGGCAGCCCGACCGTGTAGACGGTCTTGCCGCCCGCCCGCGACGCGGTGAGCAGCTGGCCACGCTGCTTGCCACTGCGCTTGTGCGAGACGTGAATCCAGCCGCCGTTGGGGTCGCCCAGCACCAGGAACTCGCAAATCAGCTGGTCGAACGGGAGCTTCATCACCACGATCTTCTTCGCGAGGTCGATGTTGGGGAAGCCGTCGAACTCGATGTCCGCGGCTTCGCCGGCGTTGTGCTGGCTGGTGTTGCTTCCGCCGACCGCCTTGTTCACGGCGGCGCTGCGGTACCCGCTGTTGATCCGCAAGGGCCTGCCCATCGCCACGCGCAGCGGCTCCAACACGGTCACGCAAAGCGCGCGCATGTTCTCGACGACTTCGGGCGGCGGCGTGTTGTCGGCCTTCACCGACGTCCGAGTCATTTCCGCGAGGGTGATGTGCGGCGAAAGCTGCGTCATGTCGCAACTCTACCGAGGGTGCTTGCAACGTGGCGCGGCGAAAAAAAGAGACGCGACTCGGTAGGGGTAACCGAATCGCGCCTCTCACCCGCCAACGGTTCCCGCCAAGGCGCCGCCGACAAAGGCACTTTACGCGGGCGCGGCCGCGCCGTCAAGCGATCAAAGACATGCCGGCTTCCAAGTCGTCGTCACCGACGTAGCACCAAGTGATGCAGTCTTCTGGGAATGAATCCTCAAACACTACCCAGTCGTAAGATTGTCCCAGCAGGTCTACGACCCACGGCGTGTCTGCGACGACGTCGTGGACGTACGCGTGACCGCTCTCGTAGCCGCTGAACACGCCTTTCAACCACGCGACCAAGCCTTCCTTCGTGAGGTCGACCTCGTCGTCAAGCTCCCTCGGCCTACGAACACCGCTGGGCCAGCCGTGCTTCATAATCGCGTCAGCTATCTGGTCCCGTGCGTCCTCCAGATCCTTGACGAAAGTCTTGTAGGTGGGCGTCACCTCTAGTGAATAGAGGTTTGGGCCGCCGAAGCCTGAGTTGTCTTGGTACGCAATAGCGTCGTCGATGTCTTGGGCGAAGCATGTGCCTGACGTGACCGTCGCGTCGTGCGCCGCCCGGTAGAGCGTCTTGGTCGGCGACGGGTTGTTTCGCACCGCAGGGTCGAGGTGTGCTGGCCGCGGCCTCACGCCCGGCCCAAGCGTCTGCACGTCGTCGGCGTCGTAGCTGATCTCAACGCCGAACGCTCCCTCCGCGCACTCGTCGCAGTCGCGCTCGGTGTGCTCGTCGTAGCCGTGCCGGATCAAAATGACGTGCCCCAACTCGTGCATGAGCACGGCGTCGATGCGCTCGGGCGGCTGCGCGGCGAGCTTCGGCCGCACATACACCGTGTCGCCGTCAGTGGCGGCGAACGCGCGGCGTGAGCAATGGTTTCGCCCGGCGAGCGCTGTTTCCTCGTCGATGACGAGCGCCGCGGGCGTGCTGATCATGGCGCACAACTCGTCGAAGCGTTCGTGCAGCGGGTCGGGGTTCCGCCTCGCCCCGCCAAGTCTCTTCGCGCGGCGGGCCGCGTCGGCGAAGGACGTGCTGATGCTCGACGACTGACCCCATAGCGTGTACCACGACCAGAACCCGGGGCTGCCCGGGTCGTCGAGGTTGTCGCGCTGATGGCGGCTCCGGTACCGCTCGCGGCGCGCGGTGTCCTTGTGCTGCGTGAAGTCCTGCATCGTCGAGTCGCCGAAGTGAACGACCTTGCCGCGCCCCGACGCCGTCGGCACGCGCACCATCCACTTCTTGCCTGGGCGGGTTGAACGCGACCGCTTGTAGTATTCTTCTGACACGCTACGCTCCCTGCATGGACCCCGTCGTCGTGCTTGCGCGGCCCTTCGCGGCTTTCTTCACCGAACTGTTTTGCGAGCCTTCACGCCCGAACCCTGCCTCGGTCGGCACCGCTCGCCTGCCCGTCGCCGCCGGCGACGACGTCGTTCGCTTCGACCTTTGCGTCGAGTGCCTGAGCGCGAACGACGATTGCGTCTGCGACTAGCGCGCGCTGCGCAGGTCGCTCTGATGAAACACGCCTTCGTGCTTCGCGCGCTCCGGTGTCACCCACCGCACGTTGTAGAAGTGCCCGTCGCCGTCATCGGCCCACTCGGGGTGCCACTCATGCGACACGATCTGCCCGCGCCATGACGCCGGGATGTCCCCGTCCGCCCTGGCGTAGACGACGCGGTCGCGCTCCTTGAACAGCTGCTCGCCCGCCGCGTAACGCTGCATGGTCCGCGTGGCCTCCTGCCGGCGGACCTCCTGTTGGAAGCCCGGGTCTTCCATCATCGTCTGCCCCAAACTTTCCAGCACGTCCTCGGTCTGTGCTCGCCGGCGAGCGCGTTCAGCCTCCAGCCGGGCCCTGATTCTCTCGGCGATGCTGACGACGTCGCCGGGGTTCTCGCGCCCCGGGGCGGCGGCGTCAAGCTGCCTGAGCAGCTGCCTGTGGGCCTGCATGAGGGTCAAGGGGGAGCGCGGGTCGTGGTACTCGCCCGTGGAGTCCCACTCGGCCAGCGCCAAGCTCTCGTCGCGGCTCATGCCGCCCACGGCGGCGCGGCGCTGCGCGGGGCTCATGGCCGACAAGCGAGCCCACTTCGCAGGGTAGGTCTTCAGGGTATCCCACGACGAAAGCGCGGGGTTGTCTTGGGGCTCCGCGTCGAACCCGCTCGCCTTCGCCATGCTCCACGCCTTGTTCCACATGCTGACGTCAGCGGGGTTCTGAGGGTCGACCGTGTGGCCCGCGATGTTCTCAAACGCCTCGTACATCGCCATGTTGGCGTCGCAGAAGTCGTGCGACGCGCAAACGGCAGGATCGGCAAGTTGGGCCGTCTGTCGGCGTCTTCGATCAGCCTTGTTGCGCGCGATCACCTCTGCAATCTCGTCCTCGGTGAGCCATTTGCGCAAGATGCGCGAGAACTCGTGGGCCAAGGCTTGCGAATCTCCGCTCGATGCGCTGGGGTTCTTGCGTTCGATCGGCGCGCCAAACATGTCGAACTGGCGCGCATCGGCCGGCGCGGCGGGCTTTTTCTTCTTCGGCTTGGCCTCGTACGCCGAGGCCGCGAACAAGCCCTGCTGCACGACGTCTGCGCGCAGCTGGAACCCGGGCTCCTGCTCTTCGCCCTCAAAGTCCTCGTCGTCAGGGTTGCAGATGCACGGGTTCCGGTAACATGTGCAGTCGTCGTTCGTGTTTCTTGGCATCCCGCGAGTCTAGCCCGCGCGCCTGCTACGCAATCACTTTTTTCGACGGCGCTTGGCTGGATTCAGTAACGGCGCAGCCGGGGACGGCATCGGAGCCGGGGTGGCCTGCGCGGGCTCGGGCGGCATCACGATTGGCGCCATGATCGGCACCGTGATGTGGACCGGCTCGCTCGACGACTGGAACGGCGCAGGGTTTGGCAGCGCAGCCGCAGCCGGCGCGTGCGGCATGGTCAGATTGACCGTGATGTTCGGCATCGGGGGCGTGGGCGGGTTCACGCGCATCGGGTCCGGCGCGTCGTCGTCGGCCTCATCGTCGTCTCTGTCATCGCCGGACGAAGACGAAGACAGGGCCGAGAGCAGGGCGATGCCCGCGCCCGCGGCCAGCAACCAGAACAGGCCGTTGCCGCCACCGCCGCCGGACGAGGCGGCCGGTCCAGGCGCCTCTCCAAGAGTCTGCGTGCGCCGGTCGAGCGCGCGTTCAACCTGCGCGACCGTCTCGTAGCGGTAGCCGTTCAGTCGCCGTCCTTCGGCATCCGGGGCTTCGCGCGTGGCGTGCGGGTTGTTCCCGCGCCGGTCAGCAACGTCAAAGGACGACCGACGCAAAGCGTCTTGCAGCTTGGTCGATCTCATTCTTCATCGCCGCCGTCGCCGTCGTCATCGCCGTCGGACGGGTTCTGCTTCGACCCAACCATCGGCATCACATACTTTTGCGTCGCCCATACCGCCGCACCGCCCACGACAGCGGCGACGGCGAGCTTGAGCCACGGCCAGCCTTCGTCTTTGCCGCCGCCGCTGCCGCCACTGCTGCCATCCGCCGAGCCAAGCTGCGGAGCAACCAGCGGAGTTGGCGACGGTGCGTAGGACGCGGGGGCGTGGCTGGGGATGCCGGGCGGGGGGAAGACGCCTTGTTGGGCGAGGATGGCGCGCTCTCGGTCGGTCGGCTCTCGGTACTCTTCATGTTTCTCGACGACGCCCGTCTTGCGATTGCGGATGGCGCGGGCGACGCGCATATGGCCGGGTGAGGGGAAGACCGCGACAAGCGTTTCGCGCAAGTCCTCACCATCGCTGTCGATGGTGGGGCTGGATGCGTCGAGTGGCTGGCCGCCCTGGCCGTAGCCGAAGATGCCGTCGGGTCCGGGCTGCGTGAAGATGCCGTCGCTCATGTGACCTCTTGGTGCTGTCAGGGCGGCGCGATGCCGGGCTTCTTTTCGCGCGATAACGCGCCAAATGCAAGCACCACGGCAGCGCCGCCGATCAACCACGGCAGCATAGACGGTGCCTTGCTGCGAATCTCAAGCTCGCCCGCGTCGATGGTGCCGTCTTTCAACTTGGTGCCCGTCAACCGGCGCAGCTCCGCGCTCAGATCGTTGACGCGCTTGTTGGCGGCTGCGATCAAAGGGTCGAGCCGCTGCTGTGTGGCCCGGTCAGGCGGATTCTTGAACTCGGCGTCATTGTACTGATCGAGCAACGCCTGCTGCGCGGCTTTCGCCGTTCTCAGCTGCGCGTTGACTTGGTCGACCGCCGCCGACGCCGGCGCCGATGCACTGCCGAATCCGCGAAGAACATACACCACGGTTCAGCCTCGCTTCTTGGACCGGCTCCACAGCCACAGCGCCGCGCCGGCACCGGCGAGCCAAAACAGCGCGTGGCTGCTCTTCTCTTCCTGCTCCCCTTGTGTCTCGGGTGTGACGGGCTTTCCGTCAGGCGTCGTCAGCTGCGCGTCCGGCCCGGGGATGATGCTGCCGTCCGGCAGGATGGCCGGTGAGTTTGTCTCGACGACGACGGGGGCCGACACGACAGCGTCAGACGAGCCTGGGATGGTTCGGCTCGAAACGGGGCCCTCGCCGGCCGCCGCACGCACCTGCTCCTGCGTCGCGCCGCCCTTGATCGCCGCCATCGCGGCTGCGTTGGCCTGTGCGGCAAGGGATTCGATTTGCTTCAAGACGTCGTCGATGCGCGCCTGCGCATTTTTCAGCTCGGAAGGCGACATCTGCGATGCGTTGAGCTGCAACTTCTCGACGAGCCGCTTCAGCTCCTTTTCACAGGCGCGCTGCTTCTGCTTCAGCCGCCGAATGGCGTGCAGGCATTCCTTCACGTCGACGCCGACGATCGCCGTCTCCGACTTCGTGCGGGGACGCAGCATGCGTCGCGCAACCATCGGCGAGCGCATCGTCACAGACGGCTGCGGGGGCGCCGGTTCGCGCGGGCGCAGGGCGCGCTCGGACAGCTTCACTTCGACGCCATTCATGGAACAATACATTGCGCACTCCTTGAGGACGACGCGACAATACCGGATGCGGCTTGCTACGTCAGCGCGACCGCTGCATGAAGTAAAACCCCAAAGCTCCCAGCGCGACCAAGGCTGCGATCTTTGTGCTGTTGCTCTTGTCGCTCTCCTCCTCATCAGCGGGCGGTCCCTCGGTTTGAAGGGTAAGACGCCTCAACCCCTCCGATGACTGGATGGTCGCTTTCCGGGTGATGTTCAGTTTGGTGTTTGCCGCGGAGAATGCGCTCAGTGCGTATGTCATTTTTCAATCCTTTGCTTCTGGTCCGAGCTTGCCCTGCCGGCGAGCGTTGACGAGCTTGTCGTAGAACTGCTGGGGCATGGTCACGCCGAACACCAGCGCGCCGGCGAAGTCGATGCGCAGGTCACCCGCTCCGATCTGGTACGGATTTGGGACCGGGTTCGCTCTGCTCGTCGGGGCCAGCTGGAACGTGACCTCAAAACGCTGCCCGGCCGGCACCAAGATTGTCGACAGCGGGTTGCCGAACCCCATCGTCGAACCGATGATGCGATCGTTGGTCGCCCACGTCAGGCCGCGCTGCACGAAGCGGTCGGTGTCCGACGCGCCGACCTGCGTCTGCGGCATGTTGTAGTTCGTCTCCGTCGTGAACGGGGGCGCGCCGCCTTTCAGCGTGTTCCAAAGGAACCAACCCTGAGCCGTACCTTGCCAGATACCCGTCGCGGGGGAAACAGGCGGCGTCGTGTCGACCTCGTTGATCAACGCGACTGTCTCTTCGGGCGTTCCAGGGTTTGACCGCGCCCAGACATGCGGCAGCACGCCCATGACCACTTCGACGGTGTCTTTCGGCACTTGGTGAGAATGCACGATGAACACGCCCGTCGAGAGGATGGGCGCGTTCGCCGCGGTCAAGTCGTGACGCTCGTCGCGGTAGAAAGGTCTGATCTGCTCGTCGACGAGAAACCGCAGCGGGTCGATCGACGGAAACGGGATGCCGATGCTCACACATACGCCCCTTGCTTGAGAACATCCTGCCGGTCGTAGTGGCGGATGCCGTGCATTTCGACCCGAACGGTCAACTGCTGATTGCGCTTGCCCTGGTTCCGGTCTTCGCTTTCGTACGGCAGGATGGGCGTGTCCCGTGCCCCGACTGATCTTGTCGACGCCGTCAACGTCGCCATCGCGCCCGGCGGCGTCGGGTACGTCGCCGAGGCGTCCACTTGGTATAGGTCCATGATCGGCCGGAACAAGAAAGAAATCTGCGCGTCGCGCTCAAAGAGCCACGGCGTGTCGAAGTCGTACAGCTCGCTGTCGGGCGCAACGCGAATGAAGTTGTTGTTGCCTCGCGTGTTCAGCAGCGCACCGTGTGGCATCCAGTCCTGCGCGTACTGGCGACCGCTCTTCTCGTCGATGATGTTCCAGAAGAACGGCAGATAGGGCATGGTGTTCCACGCCGTTCCAAGAATCTGCTGCTGCCATGTGTACCGGTAGGGCAGCGGGCTTCCGAAAGAGTCGAAGCCGCCGCCGAAGTTGCCGGACGTTTGCAGGTAGTCGTTCAGCGCGTAAATGTACGGCCTGTTGATGCCGCCGTATTCCGTCATGCCGGCTTCCATCGTCACGACGAGGTTCTGCACGGAGAGAACGCCTGGGGGCGGAAACATCACTGGGATGCGGTACGTCTGTCCTGCCTTGACGATGGGGTTGCACAGAATGGGAATGATGGAGTTCGCGCCTTCTTGCGGAGCGATCGGGTATTGAACCTCAATCTGCTCTTGCGTGGCGGCCTTGAAAATCACCTCGCCTGAGACAGCCGCGGGCACGCCGTCGACCAGCGGCGACGTCAGCCGGCGCTGAATGCCGTCCATCTGCGCTCGCAGGCCGCGAACGCGGTCGGCCAGCGATTGCAGCCAGCCAACGCCTTGCCCCGACGAGCCCCGCACAACGCGGCCTGTCTCGACAACGCGAGTAGGAATCCTTCGGTTTGTCATCGGTATGCTCCTGGCCGCTTCTCGCCTTCCAACACGCCGACCAGCTTATACTGATTCTGACGCCCTGGGGCGCTTTCGAGATCAATGGTCCGCACACCGAGGTACGTCGGCGTCACGCGACACGTCAGCGTCTTGCCGCGGGGGAAGAACCACGGCACGTCAAACAGCATCCCAGACGGTGTTTGTGTCGCTGCCGTCCAGATCGGCAGATTGAAGCCGGGAATCGGCAGCGCACTCCACTTCTCGACGTTGACGCAATACGTCGCCGCCGCCGGGATGTTCGTCGACTGCACTTCTTTCCCGTCAAAGATGAACGCAAACTCCGCGTCCATTTGCGTCTCAAAGTCCGACACGGTGAACGGTTCGACGATGCCGGGGCTGTTGGGTTGCGCCGTGAACGACGTCGGGCGGTACGCGATGTCCGACGGCGTCACGCCCGTCGGGTCGATCACGCGGCAGTAGGGGTACAGCATGAAGCGGTACGCCCAGAAGTCCGCGTCGGCCGGCACGTTGAAGACGAGGTTGGCCGAAGCTGCCGTGCCCTGCTGAAACTCAGCAGAGGCGATCAGGGGCGTGTAGACCCGATCACCGCTGCGAAGAGCGCGCACGGTATCGGCGGCCTGCTTCGCCCGCTCCAAGAGCCGCGCCGCTGCTTCGGCTTGTGTTACGATTTCGTTCAGCATGCTTCTTCCTTACGCTCTGGCGTCACGCGCCGTAGACCTTGTATCCGTACAGGGTCAAGAACAATCGCTCGGGTAAGTTGTTTTCGCCAAAAAACTGCGGAGCCATGTTGAACGCCTCGACGCGCACAACGCCGGCGCGCGGAATCGTGAACTCCGAAAAGATGCTGTTCTTGAAGTTGCTGCCGAGTCCGAACCGGAAGCTCGACAGGAACGACAACGGCACCGCGCCGCGGTCCCGGTCCAACGTCCCGGTCGTGATGCCGGGCGTCAGATTTCGACCCGTGTTCCCGTCGGTGAGGCGGATGAGCACGTTTGAAATGCTTTCTTCCTCGCTGCTCTGAGGAGATTCTGAGAAGACGCCGGCGGGGTAGCGTTCAGGGTTGGCGCCTACCAGCATTGCAACCATGATCCGCGTGCAGACGAAAGCTGCATCCTCTTGGATACGGATGGTGCCCCGATGCGAATGGCCGAACCCTGTCGGCGACTCTGGACCGCCGAGGAAAGAGCCGTTGTAGACTTTGATGCCGTTTTGGCGATCGTTGTCGTCAATCGTGCCGAACCAAGCGACGCGATGCTCGCTCGACACGTCGCTCGCCGTCTCGACGGCGACACGGCCGTCTTTGACCCTGGCAAGCTCTTCGTCGACGAGCTGCAAAGTGCGTCGCGTCGACACAAGAAGATCGCGTGCTGCCAACAGTTTTTCGACGCTCACATGCCCTCCCGGTAGCCCGCCAGATAGAGTGCGACGACGAAGGTGCCGAGGCCGGCAAACAGCCCGGTCCCTGCGCCGTACCCCATAAGCTCGACGTCAAACGTAAGCGTCTCCATCGGCTCAATCACCAGCGGGTCGTGAAACGCAAGATGGTTTCCCGCCTGTCTGCGACCTGCTGCAAACATCGACACACGCTTGTCCGCGTACTGCTTCTGCGTGATCGACGTCAGGAAGTTCCAGCGGAAGTACGGCGGCGTTTCGAGAATCTTGCCGCGCGGCTGATAGAGACGCGCGTTGTTCTCGTCGACAAAGTAATAGTCCAGCGCAAGCTCGCGCAGGTACAAGCGCGACGCGCCATTCATCCAGATGCCACGCTTGACGTTGTTGCCGGCCAGCGCATCGCTGTTGACAGGTACCGGGTCAACCTCGTTGTCGTACGTCGACGGCAGGTTCTCGAAACGCGCTTCGACAGTCGCGTTTGTCAGAAGCTCGCGCGACACCGGCGACGAAGGCTCGATGCGCTTGCGGGCGCGTTCGATCAGCGCGTCGGCGCCTTTGTTCAGATCGACCAACGTCGACCAGAGAGAAGAGTCAGCGGTCACAGGGCGCTCCTATCCGGCACTTCGTGCCCGACGAACGACAGCTTCACGCGGTACGAGTTGATGGCCCCGCCAAAAAAGAAGCCGGGCAGGTCGCCGGCGTCGACGACGGACACAAACGGGTCGATCTCCGCGAGGAGTGTCGTGCCGCCGCCGAGAACCGCGCGCCGCGGGAGCCACAACGGCTCGACGTACCCGCCACCGAGGAACAAGCTGGGCTGTGGTTGGTCGCACCACTCGCGGTCGGTGCCCGTGTCGCGAATCTTCCAGAGGAAGTCGAAGTAGATGAGGCGCGAGCCCCACGGCAGCGTCGCCAGCACAGTCAGAGGCTCTTCGCTGAAACGGTCGACGCCCTGCCCGATGGCTTGCACGAAGCTCTCGACGTACGCGCAGCGGAACACGGTGCCGTTCTCGACGTTGACGGAGCGCTCCTGCGAAGCGGTGTCGCCGGCTTTGAAGTCAAACTCGATGGTGTACCGGCGATTACGCGCGCCGTCGAAGTCCGTCGGGAAAGACCCACCGGGCCCGTTCTTCGACGTAAGCGCTTCCAACTGCTGCGTCTTGCCTTCCAGCTGACGCTGCAACTTTCGGTACTCGTTGGTGAGATCAATGATCGCCTGCTGCACGGCGAGCGGGTCCATGACGTCAGACACCGGGCACCTCCACATACTGCCGGCCCTTGAGGACGAGACAGACGTACGCTTTCACTTCCAGCCCCGGCGCTTCGGCGATGTCGAACCCAGGCTGAATCTCGTTGATAAACAAGCGCGGCTCGATGTTGCTGCCCTTGTCGAAGCGGATCGGGCTTGCGATCTTGCGGTGCGCGATGCGCCCGCTTTGGAAAAGCTCGACGGGCAGCCGACCCTCGTGCAGTCGACGGCCGCGCAGGCGGTCGTACAGCTCGACGTCAAAGCTGATGTTCATTTCATTTTTGATCGTCGACGACAGCGCGCCGAACGTGCCGCCGAAGAAGTCCAAGGGCATCGCGCCCCCGTTCTGCACCGCGACACTGTCAAAAATGTCGCCGATCGGGCCGACGCGCGGGACGTCGTAGCCAGGGTCGCT
>Ga0164295_10001379_pt1 | contig 20096 bp, 12 predicted proteins | sample GEODES006metaG_FD_111798 | JGI IMG/M metagenome (GOLD analysis project Ga0164295, IMG submission 111798) | Oligotrophic lake water microbial communities from Sparkling Lake, Wisconsin, USA - GEODES006 metaG | ecosystem: Environmental > Aquatic > Freshwater > Lake | place: USA: Sparkling Lake... | reverse complement strand
CGCGGGGCGTGAGGTGCAAGCTCGTCGGCTCGAGCGGCCGGGCGCCATGTCAGCGTCGCGGCGGCCGCAGCCAGAGCGACGAGCGCGGCGCGACGGTCTACGTCAGCCATCGGCGGCCTCATTGGGCGGCGCCGACCGCCGCAGCGTCCAGAGCGCCAGCGCGACGTCAGCCGCGAACAGAGCGGCGACGAGCGCAACCTGCGCTTGGCCGAGGGACCCTGTGATCGAGGTTGGCGCGAGATGAAACGCGCCGATCGCGCCGAAGAGCGTGAGGAAGGCCGAGCTCGTCCGGAGGGGCGGGAGCCAGCGGCGCCGGGGTGCCTGGCGAGCCGCCGAGAGCGCGAGCGCGAGCCCCCAGCCTGCGGCCGCGACGCTGAACAGGAGCTGATGGGCAGTCAGCAGAGCCATGGCGCGGGACGGTAGCACGACCCGCGCGGGCGTGGTACACGCGGCTCATGGGGATCGGCGCCCGGTCCAAACCTCGGTCGGCTGCAGAGCAACACTTGCTCTCGGCCACGTTGCTGGCTGGGCTCGATGCCACAGCAACACGCCTCGCGCTCGCCGGGGTCGTCTTCGCGAAGCTGCCGGATGGGGCGATCTTCGTCGAGCAAGGGGACCCCGCGGACGCCCTCTACTTCTTGGTGAGTGGCGAGGTCGCGATTCGTCGAAATGGTCGCTTGGTCACGCTTCTCAGGGCGCCGAGCGTTCTCGGGCTCGTATCGCTCGTCGATGACGTGAGCCGCTCTGCTACGCTCGCTGCCTTTGGTGGCGCCGAGATCTTTCGGATGCCGCGCGAGGTCTTCGATACGCTGATGCGCAGGAGTCCCGCCTTCCGTGAGAATGTCACGCGGCGTTTGGCGGCCGAGGTGCGCGAACTGTACGCGCGGAATGACTTGCTGCTGCAGCACCTCGACGATTTCTTCGAGACGCCGAACGCGCGCTTGGTCCCGGGCCCGTACCGCGGAGAGGGGTTCGAGCAGACCGTTCTGGTCGTCGAGGACGAGCCGAGTCGTGTGCGGGCGCTTCTACCGCCCGGCGTTGACCCGTTGCCGGGGGCGGGCGGTCGCTATCTGCTCACCTTCAACCAGTTCGAAGGGGTCCGCACGCTGCACCCGAGCGGCGCCGGCCGGAGCTTCGACTACAGCGAGACGACGCTCTTCATCCCCGCTCGCTTCGGGCTGACCCACGCAGGGCTCTTCTGCCCTGAGCTGTACCCGGACAATTACTTGGCGATCGCGCTCGGACGCGAGCTGTACGGTTTCCCCAAGCGCTTTGGGACGACGTCTTTCTCAACGCGCACCGAGGGCGGGGGGGTCGACTTTGTGATGGGCGGCCGCCTCGTCCTTCGGAGCACTTGGGGGCACGGCGAGGTGATGGAGCCCGGCGCCCTCTTCGCAGCGCTCACGCAGGGTTGCATGGGGGATGCGACCATGCCCGACGTGCTCGTCTCGCTGGCGGGTCGCGCGCTCGATTTGTTCGCGTCGCACGCGCCCGCACGCGCCGTCGCCCCCACTATCCCCATCTTCGTCCGCCGCGAGGTCCCAGACGTGGGCGCGCAGACGGGTCACGCGTCGGCCGTGACGCGCCTGCAGACCGATGCTCTCGTTGAGATTGCCTTCAGGGTCAGCCACTTCCGTGATGCAGAGCGGCTCCCCAAGGCGTCACTTCAGTGGCTCGCGGACGACTGGCTCGTGGGCGGCCGCTGCGTGGCCGGCTACCGATACCGTGCAGCCTTCGAGTTCGGCGCAGCGACGCCGCTGTGTGATTATCGTCCCGCAGCGACGCGGCCCGCGCCCATGGACAAGCTCGTCCGCGCGCTCAAGCGGTTGACCCCTTGAGCGAGGTGACCGTCGTAGGTGCCGGGCTCGCGGGCTTGACCGCCGCGCTGACGCTCGCCCGGGCAGGTGTCCGCGTCAGCATCTTCGAGGGCGCCGATGTCCTTGGGGGACGCCTCGCGACGCACGGTGTCTTCGAGTTCGAGCACGCGGGGCGGGTGTGGTCGCTGCCCGACGAGCATGGGATTCATGGTGTCTGGCGGCAGTATCGCAATCTGCAGCGCCTCCTCGGTACGCTGCGCGCGCCGCCGGGTGGCGGACTCAGGGATGCGGGCGACCAGGGGCTCGTCGTCCGAGGTCGAGAGATTGTGCCCATGGGGGAGCGGGTTCGTCGGTCCGTCTTGCCCGATGTGCTCGCTCAGGCGGCGCTCTTCGCCGAGCCCGCCTATCGCGCGGCGGCGGCAGCGGCGGGGCCCGCCGGGCTCGCTCGGGTCGCTCGCGGGCTCTCGGCCGCGCTGGCGTTCGATTACGCGGGTGACTCGGCGGGCGCGCTCGACCACATCTCGGTCGCTGAGTTCACGCGGCGATGGCCGCCTGTCCTCGAGCGAATGATCGCAGCGCTCACGCACTCTGCGTTCTTTCGCGACCCGAGCGAGGTCAGCCTCGCGGCGTTCTTGACCGGGCTAGACTTGTACGTCGTCCGAGACAAACGGAACTCTGGGTTCCAAGTCTGGCAGGCCGACACCCGAACATGCTTGCTGGAGCCGATGGTCTCTGAGCTCAGCGCGCTGCGCGGTGCGATCCACCTGAGCGCGCCGGTTGAGGCCGTCTGCCTCGACCATCGAGGCGAGGTCGATGGGGTCCAGCTCCGGTCGGGGGCGCGCATCGCGGGGCGCGCCGTCGTCGTGGCGCTCGACCCTGCAGGCTTTTCCGCCCTGAGGGTCCTCGACACTCGCGGGTTCAGCATGGACGCCACGCGCAAGCTCGGCGTAGCGCTCTCGCCGGAGCGGCTCGCCGCGGACAGCGTCGTGGTGCGGGCCGTGTTCGGTCGCGACGTTCGCTCGGGCACGCCCGCGAGCGGCGTCTTTGCGGGCGGGCCGGCTGACAACTACTTTTGGCTTTCGCGGCTGCAGCGGCCCTTCGAGGCCTGGACTCGCCAGGTCGGCGGCAGCGTGCTCGAGTGCCACCTGTACGGCCGGAACGCAGACCGGGCGCGCAGCCTGCCGGACGCTGCGGTCGGCCGCCGAGTCGTTGACGCCGCGACTCATCTTTGGCCCGAGTTGGGCGCGTCGTGTGTGCACGTGCAGGTGCGTCGCAACCCCCGCACGCACGCCACGTTCCCCCCGGGTGATTTTGGGCGTTTGCCCTCAGCCGAGACGCGCGTCGCAGGTCTGGCGCTCTGTGGCGACTGGATCGCCTCGGCTGCGCCCGTACTTTACTTGGAACGGGCGACGCGGACCGCCCTCGAAGCCGCGCGGGTGGTCGCTCCTCGGCTCGGCCTCGACGCCGCGACGCTGCCGGAGCCGCTCGCCCCCGACGCCCCCGCGCCGACGGTCGGGCTCGGGCAGCGCGCTCTGCGGGCGGGCGGTCTGGCCCGCGTCTGGACGGGCCTACCTTTCTAGACTCTAGACTCGGCGGATTGGGGCTAAGCTACCGCCCTGCATCATCCGGAGGTCAGGTTCGCCCATGCCAGTCGAGTTTGGCGGCACCGAGCGCTACGAGGTCGTCGAGCGCTTGGGTGCGGGCGGCATGGGGGTCGTCTACCGCGCGCTCGACCGCGCTCGAGGCACGCCCGTTGCGCTCAAGACGCTGCATCGGCTGAACCCGGAGTCCATCCTGCTGCTCAAGCAGGAGTTTCGCGGCATCAGCCACATTGCGCACCGCAACCTCGTGTCGATGTACGACCTCGTTGGAGAGGGGGACACGTGGTTCTTCACGATGGAGCTCGTGCCCGGCTGCAACTTCATCGAGTGGGTCCGCCCGCAAGCGTCCGACGTCGCCGCGCTCGGAATGACCGTGACGCGGAGCGCGGTCACGGTCGATACCCTCGGGCCCGAGGACTTCGCCGCTGCCGCGTCTATAGACGGCGCGCACAGTGTGCCTCCCCCTCACCTCGGCGCGCACGGCGCGAGCCCACCCGACTTCCGGCGGTTGCGGTCAGCCTTGCGACAGCTCGTGCAGGCAATCGGCCACCTGCACGCCGCTGGGGTGCTTCACCGCGACATCAAGCCGTCGAACGTGATGGTGCGGCCCGATGGGCACGTCTCCGTGCTCGACTTTGGTCTCGTGACCAACATCGAGCAGCGCCACGTGTGGCAAAGCGGTGCGGACGTGGTCGTGTCGGGTACGCTGGAGTACATGGCGCCCGAGCAGACGGACGCGACGCCCGCCTCACCCGCGAGCGACTGGTACAGCGTCGGTGTCATGCTCTTTCAAGCCCTCACCGGGCAGCTGCCGTTCACGGGCTCGCCGTTGAAGATGCTGGTCGACAAGCGCCGCTACGACCCGCCGTCGCCCGCGCAGCTCTTGCCCGACCTGCCCGCCGACTTGGTCGAGCTGTGTGACGCGCTGATTCAGCGCGACCTAACGCAGCGACCCGATACGCAGGCGATGCTTGCGCGCTTCAACACGCTCTCATTGGAGACGACGCAGACGCCGCTGGGCGGCGCAGCGGACTCCCCGCTCTTCGGGCGCACCCCGCAGCTCGTCGCCCTGCGTGCGGCTTATCGCGCGCTCGCCTCGGGCCGCCCGAGTGTGGTCTATGTGCACGGCAGCTCGGGCATGGGCAAGTCTGTTCTGGTCCGTCGTGGTCTCGATGAGATCTCGCGCGACCCTGGCGCGCTCGTACTCGCCGGACGTTGCTTCGAGCGCGAGTCCGTGCCGTACAAGGCCTTGGACGGCGTCATCGACGAGCTCACCCACACGCTCACGTCCATGTCGAGCGAGGACGCCGCCGCGCTGCTTACTCCCGACGTGCGCGCGCTGGCGCGACTCTTTCCCGTGTTGCGCCATGTCGTCGCAGTCGAGAATCTGCCACCCCTCGAAGACGTGCCTGACCCGCGCGAGCTGCGACGGCGCGCAGTCAACGCCCTGCGCGCGCTCTGGGGGCGCCTCGCGACGCAGCACCGATTGGTGGTCTACATCGATGATCTTCAGTGGGGTGACGCCGACAGCGCCGCGCTCCTCACGGAGGTCTTGAGCGGTCCGGATGCGCCGGGCCTGATGTTCTTGGGCAGCTACCGCACCGAAGAGGCCGACGAGAGCGCCTTCTTGCGCCACTTTGACGCGGGGGCGCTGGCGTCCAGCGGTCGAGCCCCGGTCGAGATCGAGGTCACGCCACTCGACGAGGCGGACGCCCGCGCACTGGCAAATCAGCTCCTGGGCGATGGGGGCGAAGGCGCCCAGCTTGCCGCCGAGGTCATCGCGCGCGAGTCCCACGGCAGCCCCTTCTTGATCGAAGCGCTTGTGGGGTACCTGCGCGAGGTGGGCGGTGCCGGGCAGGGGGCCGCGGGGCTGAGCGGCCTCTCGCTCAGCGAGATGATGCGGCGTCGCTTCGTCGCGCTCACGCCCGACGCGCGTCGGCTGCTCACCGTGACCGCCATCGCAGGGCAGCCCATGGCGCGCGAGATCGTCGAGGCCGCAGCGTCGCTCGGCGCGGAGATGCCCACGGCCCTTGCGCACCTGCGCGCCCAGCACTGGGTTCGGGTGCGTGTCGTGGACACCGGCGAGCTCATCGAGAGTTACCACGATCGCATTCGAGAGACGCTCGTTCAGGGCCTCGACCCGGAGACGACGCGTCGGGCCCACCGCGACCTTGGTGGTGCGCTCGAGGGCGCCGGCTCGACAGACTACGAGAGCCTCGCCGAGCACTTCTTCGGCGCAGGAGAGCGCCGACGCGCGGGTGACTACACGACGCGCGCAGCCGACCGAGCGCGCGAAGTGCTGGCGTTTGATCGCGCTGCCGCGCTGTATGCTCGCGCGCTCGAGCTCCATCGAGACGAGGCCGACGCAGGGACCGACCTCGCAGACGAGCTGGAACGCGCTCTGCACGTCCGCCTGGCTGAGGCGCTTGTGGACGCCGGTCGGTGTGTCGAGGCTGCGCGGGCGTTCGAGGTCGCCGCAGCGCTGGCCCCCGGTGCGCTCGCGCTCGATCTGCAGCGCCGCGCAGGCGAGCAGCTCATGATCAGCGGGCACATCGCCGAGGGTCGTGCGATCATCGAGCGGGTGCTCGTCGCCATCGACATGCAGCTGCCGAGCACACCGCGCCGCGCGCTCCTGTCGTTGCTCTTCTGGCGAGCGCGCTTGCGGCTTCGGGGACTCGGGTTCACGCCAAAGCTCCAGGCTGAGGTGCCGACCACCGCGCTGTCCCGGGTCGACCTGACATGGGCCGTCGGGCTTGGCCTGGGGCTCGTGGACCATGTCGGCGCCGCGGACTATCAGGCGCGCTCGCTCTACTATGCGTTGGAGAGCGGCGAGCCCTATCGAGTGGCGCGCTCGCTCGGCATGGAGGTCGCGTACGCGGCGTCGGTTGGGCACGGAGGGCAGACGCGGGTCGAGCGTCTCAGGGCCGTGGCCGACGCGCTGGTGCCTCAAGTCGACCGCGCGCACACGCACGGCCTCTACGCCTACTGCTTGGGCGTCGCAGCCTTCTCATGGGGACGCTGGCGAGAGGCTGTCGAGCACTTCGAGCGTGCTGAACGCGTCTACCGCGACAAGACGACCGGGCTCAACTGGGAGGTGGCCTCATGTCAGACCTTCCTGTTGTCGGCGCTCGGGCAGCGCGGCGCGCTCGCGGAGATCTCGCAGCGTGTCCCTTCGCTCCTGCAAGACGCGCGCGATCGCGGCAACTTGTACGCGGCGACGAACCTGAGGACCGGGTATCCCGCGCTCCACTGGCTCGCGGTCGATGAACCGGAAACCGCGCGACGCATGGCGAACGAAGCGATGTCGGAGTGGTCTCAGGTCGGGTTCACGCTCCAGCGCTACTTCGCATTCATCGCGCAGACGAACGTCGATCTGTATCAAGGCGAGGCGGGCGCGGCTTTTCGACGTGTGCAGGCATATTGGCCTGCGCTCGATGCGAGCCTCTGGCTGCGCGCCGAGGTTGTCCGCATCGACAACCACGTCTACCGAGCGCGCTGCGCGCTTGCCGCGCTCGCGCACGGCGTCGAGGTCGGCCGCGCACGCGAGACCATCAAGGCCGATCTGAAGGCACTTGAGGCCGAGGTCGCCCCGTGGGCACGGCCGAACGCGCTGCAGTTTCGGGGGACGCTGGCGCACATCGCGGGCGAGACGCCGCGCGCGGTGTCGCTGCTGACTGAGGCAGAAGCGGCCTTCGTCGCCGTGGACATGCCCCTGCATGCCGCGGCGGTCTCGCTGCGGGCGGCCACGCTTCAGACGTCAGCGCCGAGCGAGGGCGCCCTCGCCCGCATCGTGGCGCTCGGCGCGCGTCGACCCGAGGCCATGGCGGACATGCTCGCCCCGGGTTTCTCGCGCGGCTAAGGCGCGCGCCACGGCAGGTGGGCGAGGTCGACGTTTCCGCCGCACAGGACGACGCCGACTCGACGCCCGCCGACCTCGGCCGCGAAGGCCGGCGCGAGGGCCGCTGCGAGCGGAACGGCTGCGCTCGGCTCGATGACCTGCTTCATGCGCTCGAAGACCAGGCGCATAGAGGCGACGATCGACCCCTCGTCCACCACAATGATGCGCTCGACGACATCGCGCACAACCGGCCAAGTCAGCGGTCCGAGCGACGTCAGCAGGCCGTCGGCGATGCTTTGGGGTGGGCGCGCAGGTTGGAGCGCGCCCGCAGCCTTCGAGGCCGCTGCGTCGTCCGCGAGCGCCGGCTCCGCGCCGATGACACGGACGTGCGGCGCGGCCTCTCGGAGCGCCAGCGCGATGCCCGAGATGAGGCCACCGCCGCCCACCGCGACGACAACCGTATCGAGGTCCGGCACCTGCTCCAGCAGCTCCAGCGCAACGGTGCCTTGGCCAGCGATGACGTCGGGATGGTTGAAAGGCGGAATTAGGGTGGCCCCTGTCTCTGCTTGGATGCGGGCCGCCGTGGCCTCACGGTCGGCGAGCGTGGGCTCACAGAGGACGACCCGCCCACCGTAGCCCTCGACGGCGGCGCGCTTGATGGCCGGGGCGGTCCGCGGCATCACGATGAACGCGGGTGCGCCGCGCAGGCGGGCGGCCAGCGCGAGCGCCTGCGCGTGGTTGCCGCTGCTGTGCGTGACGACCCCGCGGCGAAGCTCTGCGTCGCTCAGGCACGCGACGGCGTTCATCGCGCCACGGAACTTGAACGCGCCGACGCGCTGCAGGTGCTCGCACTTGAAGAAGAGCGAACACCCCGCGAGCGTGTCGAGCGCCGCCGAGGTCAGCACCGGCGTCACGTGTGCGTGTCCGTGGATGCGCTCAGCCGCTGCTCGAACGGCCGCGAGATTTGCGGCGTAGTTCACGGTCGCAGACATACGATCGTCGCGGCGTCGCCGAAGTTCTCCACAGGTCCAAAGCCAGTGACATAGCCGCTCCGTGAGCAAAAACGGTGAATCGCGGCGTTGCAGTTGCGACCGATGCGCTCGCGGCTGCCGTCGCAAACGTCGTGGGCCTGCGCGAGCGTCGCGTACGACGTGTTGATGACCTCCGCGATGTCGCGCGGTGTGCACCCCACGAAGGCGAAGTCGGGCCCTGACTCGACTGGGCCGAAGCCGCTCGCGGCGCCTTGAGCGGCGCACCAGCGGTGAATCGCCGCGTTGCAATCCGAGCCGATGCGCTGGTTCGCGCCGTCGCAGGGGGCGTGTTGCGCGGCGAGCTCACCGAAGCTCACCTGACGCACATCCGCGGCCGCGACGCAGGCCACCCCGGCGTCGTCGCCGCTGTTCTCGAGCGGGCCGAAGCCGGACGCGCCGCACCCCTGCGCGCGGCAGAGGCGGTGCATGGCGGCGTTGCACTCCGGGCCGCTGCGCTGCCCGCCACCGTCGCAGCCCGGGTGCTGCTCGACCAGCCTGGAGTAGCGGCTCCACTCGACCCGCGCGCGGAAGCCCTGGTCAACGACGCCGTCGCAATCGTCGTCTATGCCGTTGCAAGCCTCGATAGAAGCGGGGCCCGGGGTGCACTGAGCCTCTGCGCCCTCGATGCAGTCCGCGGCGCGCTCGCAGGCGCCGACACCGCAACGCGTGACGCCTGCACCCTCGTCCGTGACGCCGTCGCAGTCGTCGTCGACGCCGTTGCAGAGCTCTGCGCTCGGGGCGCCCGCGGTGCACGCCGCCGGTCGCCCTGCGACGCAGACAGGCGCCAACACGCGGCAGGCGCCCACGCCGCACGCGCGCTCGCCGAGCGCTTCATCTAAGGCCCCATCACAGTCGTCATCGGCGTTGTTGCAGGCCTCGGCCGCGCCGGGAAAGACCACAGGGTTGTCGTCGTCACAGTCGGGACCGGCGCAGCCCGCCCCTGAGCCGTAGCCGTCGCCGTCGCTGTCGCCCTCGTCACACGCGGGCAGGGGAGGTGTCGCGTCCGGTGGCGGCGGCTGCGCGCCGTTCGGCGGATCTCGTGTGTCGGCGTCCTGCGTCATGGAGATAGCGTCCGCTGCTGCCATGTCTCCCGTGGCTTCGCCTTCCGCTGTGAGCGCGTCGCTGCACCCGAGGGCAAGCAGGACCCCCAAGACACACGACCGTGGCGCCCTCGATTGCTGCGAAGCCATGGCGAGAGTGTGCCATGAGCGACTGTGACTCGAAAGGTCAGGGCAACGCGCAAGTTGCGCCGCCGCAGGGGACGAGTAGATTTCGGTGACTTTAAGGGAGGTTGCACATGTCCCGCTCAGGTCTTCGATGGCTCATCGGCGCGCTCGCGCTCTCTGTAATCGCAGGCTGTGACAAGTTCCCGTGGAACGACCGCAAACCCGTGACGCCCAGCGCGTGTGCGACCGAGCTCGCGTCCGCCTCCGCTGACCCCGCCGTCATCGGGCAGGCGCCGCGAGACGCGCCCTGGTGGACGGACGGCAAGCCTGAGCTCGCAGTGCCGGGGTGTGGGGACAGCCTCTTCTTCATTGACACGCCGCAGGGCGCACCGACGCCGTGCGAAGCCTTCGCCGAGACCGTCAGGAAGCGCCTCGACGCTTTCGTCGAGAAGAACGCGTGCGCGCTGGGCGCGTCACCCGGCGAATACTGCGCCTACGACTGCACCTCGCCGGGAGAGTTCTCGTTCAAGGTCCGTTCGAACGTGCGTGTGTGGGCTCAAGTCGACCCCGTCTTCGCCCCCCCTGCCGTCGCGCTCGGGACGCCGCGCGATGAAGCGCACCGCCGATTCATGCGCGTGCAGTTCATGTGGGAGCGCACAGACGCTCCGGGAGAGCCGGTGCCGATTCGTGTGCAGCCGCTCACCCTGTGCGGCTTCATCGACGGGCTCCGTCGTGAGGCTGCGGAAGCGCTCACGGACGTTTGCCCAGACGAAGCAGCGGCGTGGGGCCCAGCGCTGTGCGAAGGCGGCCAAGACGAGCGCGAGGTCGACTTTCTCGTGGGTCGAGAGTGTCCCATCACCGGGGCTGCTCAAGCCACGAATCCCGAGCTCTTGAGCTGGCAGTTCGGTCGGCTCGGACTTGACGCCGCCGCGCCCGCGGGGGCCCGCGGCGAGGTCAGCGCCGATGAAGTCGCGCCGGTCTCGGTCGCGGTCATCGACACGGGGGCGGATCCTGCCGTGTTCAGCGGGTGGTCCAAGATAAGCAAGGTCGACGGCTCACCCGACACCGCGGGGCCGTGGAACCCTCATGCCGGCTGGATGCTCGGTCACATGTACTCCGTGAACCCCACTGCAGAGTACGCCTCCTATCGCGCGCTCGACCTCGCGGGGGACGGCTCAGGCTTCGGGACGACGGACGACGTCGCGCGCGCGCTCGATGTCGCTGTTCAGGGGGCGCCTGATGAGCGCCCGCTCGTGGTCAACATGAGCCTCGGCTGGCCCGAGGTGCTGAGCCGACCGCGCAAGCTCACCGGCGTCTACCCGCGCGTCGACGAGCGGCAGGCGGGTCGGTGGCGGCGGGACGGCGCGCGCGGCCGAGAGGGCGCGTGCTCGACCGTTGAGGACGGCCCGGGCGAGGCTGTGCGCTGGATGCTCTCCTATATGCGGGGCCGAGAGCGCGCGGGCAAGGGCGCCCCTGTCGCGGTCTTTGCTGCGGCCGGCAACTTCGGGCTCGACCGGGGCGCGACCCCGAGCGCGCACGAGGCGCGGGCCCTCGGTGGCGTGACGTGCAAGGCGGCGGAGTTTGAGAACGGGCCCGCGTGGGCGCGGCTTCGACGCGCCTGGTGTGAGCTCGACGAGGCGGGCGCGCTGGGCATCAAGCCGAACGCGCCGCTCTTCTTGCCCGCAGCGTGGGGCTTTACCGGCCAGGGCTGGACGCCGTGGGCTGAGGGCAAGTGCTTTGGCCGCCTGCGCCTGACGACGCCCATGGGCGCGGTCAACGGCTACGATATGCCTGTGCTGCAGCAGGGGGCGGACCTCAACGCCGCGCTGCTGGCCCCGGGCGCGCACGTCTATCTCGAAAAGCCGCAATTCGAGGGCAGCACACACCCCGTAGAGGCGACATGTGGGGGCCCCCCGACGCCCGGCGTGCCGGTCGAACCGGTCGGCGTGACCGGTACGTCGGTCGCGACCGCGTTTGGGTCTTCGGTCGGCGCGTTCGTTCAGGGGGCGCTCGTCAAGCTGGGGCGCCCCGCGCTCACGCCTCGCGCGCTCGCGCGGTTCATGTACCTCACGGGCGCACCGCTGCGGGCGGGCGCAGGGTCGACGTCGCTGGAAGGCGTGCCGGCGAAGCGCATCAACTTGTGTGGCGCGCGCGCGGCGCTCGCCGCAGACGCCGCGTGCCTAGACGACGTGCTGAAGTGCATCGCGCAGGACGAGGCCGAGGCGCCGCTTGAGGAGGATCTCGACGCGCGCGCTTGGCTCGATGGCGGCGATGTTCGCCCCTGTGCGGACAAGCTCGCGACCTGTGGCGTCAACGTCGCTGAGCGCTGCCCCGATGACGGCAGTGAGCCCGCATGGTCGCCCGATTGGCCCGACGCCGACACAGTCCTGTGCCCGAACCTAGACTGCACCGCGGGGAGCGGCTCGCCTTGCGCGGGCGCGACGTTTACGAGCGGCGGCCCCGGCGTCGTCGCGGTCGGCGCGCAATCGGACGATTGGATCGACCGCGTGGCCTCGGGGATCGCGGGGCCGCAGCCGATTGTTCCGAACTGTGCCGACTGCGGCATACGCTACGACTCCTCGAAGTCGCCGAAGGTCATGAGTGTCGTCTTCTTGATCAGCGCGAGCACGACCGGGACTTACAAGTCCGCTCTCCTGACGATCAAGGCCACCACCGGTTCACCCGCCGAGACGATCGACCTGAAAGCCGCTTCCGGCGGGAGCCTCTCGAGCTGGGTCCCCGGCGCGCGCATCGCGTTCAGCAGCCTGCTCGCGCCCGTCGTCGCGAATGGCAAGACGCTCAGCAATAGCCCAACGGTCTGGAAGACCTATACCGCGAGCCTGGTCGCGCAGCGGACCTCGGGAACCACGACTGTCACAGAGACGGTGAACCTCCTCATCACTGCGCTCTGATGGGCTCACGGGCGTCGTTCGCTGTTTGCTTGGTCTTCGCGGTCGGCTGTCGACGCGAAGCATCCGATCGCGCGGATGCCGTGGCCGCAACAACTCGCCGACCCCTCATTGTTGCTGAGCCGGTCGGGGTGCGCGCGGTCGCCTCGCTCGGTGGTTCTCAGTTGCCAGTGTGGGACAGTGCACGCCCGCCCGCCCTCCGCCTCCCACGCGCAGACGAGGTCACACAGGTCGCTTGGCGGACGCCTTCAGGGAGACTCGACCTGAAGCTGGAGCGCTCCGGCGAGCAGCTTGCCATCATCGATTGGCCAACCTGTGCTTCGCTGACTGAGGGTCAGCTTGAGTTCGAACCCTCGGGTATCTTCGCGACGCTGAACGCTGCGTGCGCGCCGGACCCGTCGTCTCTGGGCGGGGTCAAGACGGCCAAGCTTTGCAACAAAGATCCTCAGGTCTGCGCGCTCCACGTCGACCCATGGGAGAGCGCGTGGTGCGCGTTCGAGACCGCCCGTTGCTTGGCACGTGAGCAAGGCAGCAGCGCGCCTTGGTGGTCGTTCGCGGCGATGGCGGACGCGCTCGGTGTGCCATCACTCGCAGCGAGCGCTGCGCGCATCGCCGTGTACCGAGCGCTCGCCGCACATGACCTCGTCGAGGCGCCCTTGGCTCTTGCGCGCGCCGTTGAGTACGAGAACGAAGCGCCGACTGTAGAAGGTGAGCTGCGGACTGCCTACTACCGAGGCCTCGTCAGCATTGCGTCCGGCGATATGCGTCGCGGCATCGAGGCGCTCGAGGCGGGTCTGGCGAGGGCTGACCTCCCTCGGCTCGATGAAGACCGCTGCCATCTGTCGACTGCCCTCGCTGATGCGTATGGCCAAACCGGCCAGTGGACGCGCGCTCAAGAACTCATCCCCGCGCTGTCCACAAGGTCTTGCAGTCTCGTGAACAAGAGCAGCGCAGTTTCGGTCGCGTGGACTCGCTTCGCGGTCGCGCGGAGTCAAGGAACGATCGCCGCGGCGACGCTTCGAGTCGAACTCAAGGACGCAATTGCATTTGCGCGAAAACCGCCGAGCGACCCTTTCTTGATGGCCGTCGCGTCACTCAACCTCGCCCTGTTCGAGCTCCACGTCGGCGAGCTCGACGCTGCCGAGCGCGCCCTCGACGGCTTCGACGCCCTCGGCTCTGCGCGGGGGCACTTCGGCGCCTTCGACGCGCTCCACGCCCGCGGTGAGATCGCGTTAGGCCGCGGTCAACCTCGCGACGCGCTCGGGTTCTTCGAGCGCGCGCTCGCCCGCGCTCGTTCAGACGCTGCGGGTCAGGCCTCCGACGCCGAGTGGCGCGCGCTCTTTGGTCAGGGCCTCGCGCTGCGGGCGCTCAAGAAGGACGCCGAGGGCCTCGCGCGTCTGCGCGCCGCCGTCGAGGTTCAGGAGCGCGCGGGCCTGCGAACGGCCCTGCGCGCCGGACGTGCGGCGTTCTTCGACGACCGCCGCGCGCTCGTGAATGCGCTGACCGATGCGTACCTCGCACAAGGCGACCTCGCGGCCCTCTTCGAGCTGACGGACGCGGTCGGGGCACGCGTGCTCCGCACTCTGGAGTCGAGCGTCCGCGCGGAGCGTCTGTCACCCTCGGCCCGCGAGGCTTACCTGCGGCGAGTGACGGACTATTCGCGTGCCCGCAGCGCGTTCGAGGCGGGCGCAGCACGCGAGGCAGAGCTCTCCGGTCGCGCGCTCGCTGAATGGCGCACCGCGCGGCTCGCAGACGAGCGCGACCTGACCGCGCGGTTCGAGGCGGTCTACGAGCTCCTCGACCGCGAAGCGCCGACGGCGCTGCCTGCGGCGGCCTCAGCGCAGGCCGCACAGGCGCGCCTCGGTGAGCGCGAGGCTCTGGTGGCCTTTGCGCGGGCGCCGAACGCCGAGGTCGCCCTCGTGCTCAAGCGCGATGAGATCACAGGGGTGCATCTCGAGGGCGCGGCCCCGGTCTCGCTGCTGGATGCTGCGCTCGAAGGCGTGGACCGAGTCGTCGTCGTCGCGGGCGCGTCGTCTACGGCGTTCGACTTGCCGGTCATGGGGAGCCCGCCACTGGCGACGCGCAAGACCGTGACGTTCACGCCGTATGCGGGCCTGTGGGTGCGCGGGGCATCGCCCATGACAGGCGAAGGCCGCCTCATCGTCGCGGACCCCGAGAGCAACTTGCCGAGCGCTCGGGGCGAGGGGACGCGGCTCGGTGCGCTGTTGGGGGCGAATGTGCGACTCGCCATCGGCCGGGATGCGACCCGCGCGCAGGTGCTTGAGGCCCTCGCGACTTCGCGCCTGTTTCACTTCGCGGGTCACGGCGAGCTCGCACCCGATGATCCATGGTCAGCGCGCCTGCGACTGGCCGAGGGGCAGTCGTTGACCCTGTCGGACCTGCTGCTTGAGGCGCCACGGCCGACGCTCGTCGTCCTCAACGGCTGCTCGACCGGCGTGCGCCTGGCGCTCGGCCGGCACGACCGCGTCGGACTCCCTGAGGCCTTCCTCGTCGCGGGTGCGGCGGCGGTCTTGGCCACGGATGACGAGGTCGAAGACTCGCAGGCGCGCACGTTTGTCGAGCGGTTCTACGCCGGCAGTCCGCTCGAAGACCCGGGGCTGGCCTACCGCCGCGCGGTTGCGGCCTCACACGCAGCGGGCGAGCGCGGCTGGGAGAAGTTCAGAATTTTCGAGGTCGCGCATTTTTCTGAGAAGAAATCTGTGGGGCCTCGGTAGAGCCTCTTCGAAAGCCTTCGACGGAGAGCCCCGAGATGAACGACGAAGAGGTCGACAAGGTCCTGCGCTTCATGCCGCGCCGTGCGTCAGACGGCCACCCGGATGATGCGGTCTGGTTGGCGCTGCAGTCTGGCGGAGGGGACGAGGCCACGCGCGCAGCCCTTGAGGCTCACCTCGCCGAATGTGCCCAGTGTCGGTCGGTTTGGGCGGATATGGCGGCGCCCGTAACAGATGCGGACGTGCAGCGCGCGATGGGCGCGTCGCCTAGACCCGCGCCGCGGCGATGGCGTCCGTGGCTCGGCGCGGCGCTGGCAGCAGGCTTTGCGCTCGGTATCGGCCTCACCGTGCCTGCGGGGGAGACCAGTGTCTCCATGCCGGATTGGCAGTGGTATCGGCCGGGGCGTCCCCAGGGTGGCGTCGCGGAGATGCGCGGCGCCGAGGTACCCACCAGCGCCGCCGCACCCGTCCGTTACTTGAGCGACAGCGAGGTTCAGATCCGCATCGACATCGACCCGGCTGCGCCCGCGACGCCGACGCCGACCTTCGCGGCGTTCGTCTCAGCCGGCGAAACGGGCGCTCTGCGGGCCGCTCCCTCGGGTAGTCTGCGAGCGCTTGAGGGCGGTGGTCTGCTCCTTCGCGCTCGGGCGGACGCCTTGCTCGGGCCGACGCCCGGCAACCATCGCGTCTTCATTGCTCTGGGCGCGCAGTCGGGCTCGCTCGCAAGCGTCAGCGCCGGCCAAGTGCAGGCCGAAGCCGCCGCGCGCGGCCTCAAGGTGTTCGAGTTCCCGGTTATCCTGACCACAGACGCGTCGAGCAGCGGAGCGCAGTGACCCAACTCGAAGACGCGCTGCGGGATCGGCCGGGTGCGCGCGACGCCTTCGTGCGCGCGCTGATGCCCGTGGTGCGTGCGCGCGTCCTCCGTGTTCTGCGGCTGCGGGCGCCTGCGCGGCTCAACGAATCGGACGACGTGGTGCAGACCGTATGGTGGGTGCTCTGGCGGGACGACGCGCGGGTGCTTCGGGCCTATAGTGAGGCGCGTGGCGCCTCGCTCGAGGGGTACGTGGGCATGGTCGCGGAGCGCGAGGCGGGCCATTCTCTGCAGCGCGTCACCGCTCTGCGCCGCGGGACGCAGTCGACCTCGAGCCTGAGCGCCGACGACGCACCCGAGGTGGCCTCAGCGCAGGCCTCACCCGAGGCGACAGCCCTGGCCCGTGACCAGTTGAGCGCGCTCGGGGCGCACCTGAGCGCGACGCTCTCGGCGCGTGCGCGTCTCGTCTTGGCCCTCCTCTACGTCGACGGCCGCAGCGCCGAGGAGGCCGCGCGCTGCCTGGGGACGCCGATTCAGGCGGTCTACACCGCGCAGCATCAGATCCGGGCGGCGGCGCGGGCGTTCTTGAGCGCTGAGGCGCGCTCCGGCTGAGGCGACGCGTCTCTCCCGCGCCTAGAGCAGCGGCCAGAGCGGCGCGTGCTCATCCGTCCACGCGACCCCGGCGTGGGTGTCGAGCGGCTCGAAGGCGTCGCGCACTTCGGGGGCTGCGGGCGCAGCGCCGCAGAGCAGACCCCAGTCGCTGCGGTAGGGGCCGATGGGCGAGGCGCTCGAGGCGCGGCGGGCACCTGCCCACAAGCCCAGGGCCTCGGCGTGACCCGCGACGACGCGCCTCAGGTCGGCGTGTCGATTCGAGACATTGATCGCGACGCAGCCTTGAGGGGTGAGCAGCGCCAAGTACTGTGCGATGGCCTCGCGCGTCAGCAGGTGCGCGGGGATGGCGTCGCCCGCGAAGGCGTCGAGCACCACCCAGTCCCACGCGCCGTTCGCCTGCTGGGTGAGCCAGCGACGCGCGTCTTGCTCGACGACCTCGAGGGTCGCGCCGCGCTGGCGTGCGTCCGCCAGAAACGTGAAGTCGCGCTCCGCGATTTCGATGGACGCGGGGTTCAGCTCCACGAACGCGAAGGTGTCACCGGCGCGCGCCCACGCCGCGAGCGTGCCCGCGCCGAGGCCCGCGATCGCCACCCGACGAGGACTTGAGGCGGCACCGAGCACGACCCCAATGCCCGACTCCCGCGAGAAGTAGGCCGTCGGCAGCGTGCGCTTCTCCGGAGCGGCCCATTGCCACCCGTGGCTGATGCGACCATCGAGCAGGTGAACGATGGCGTTCTCCTCGTCCGGCGCGCCGAAGTGCCGCACCTGCATCGCGCCGTGGGCGGTCCGCACCCAGCGCGCCTCGCCGCGTGCGCGGCGCTCGATCTGGTCCACGACACCCAGCGCGACGACGCAGGCGGCCGCGCCCAGGGGGACCGTGAGGGACGAGGCGCGACGCAGTGGGCTCGCCGCGAGCCAGCTTCGGGTCACGTAGGCAGAGAAGACAGCCCACGTCAGCAGGAGCGTCAGTGGGTACTCCACCGGAATATCGAGCAGGACCGGCACACCAAAGCCGACGACCGCCGTCCCGAGCGCGCCGCCCAAGTTGCTCCAGAAGTAGAGCTCGGGGAGGTGCGCATCCGCCGGCCTGTGGCGGGAGAGCTCCGCGTGGCAGGCCAGCGCGGCGCAGAAGAGCACTGCGACGTGGCCGACGAGCTGGACGACATAGTCGAGCCGCCAGTCTGCGCGGCCCAGCGCCCACTGGCCCACGCAGGCGGCGAGCAGGAGCGGGGCGGTCAGGCGTCGAGACGTCCAGCGCGGCCAAGCGAATGGGAGGACCCACGTCGTCATGTAGACGAAGAGCGGGACTGTCCAGAGCAGGGGCGTCACGCTCAGGTCCTGTGTGAGCGCCTGCGTCGACGTCGCCAGCAGCGCGGTGCCGAGCGCAGGCAGCGCGAGCCAGGCGGAGCGCGGGCGTGTGAGGCGAAGCGGCACGGGCGGAAAGTCGGGCGCGGTACCCAGCGCTCGGTCGACTGTCGCTGTGAGCGCCAGGACCGCGACCGCGAGCGCCATCGACGTCGCCGAGGTGCCGAGCCAAGGATCGACCAAGACCGGACCCAGCAACAGCGCGGCGGCCGCACCTGCGTTGGCAGCCGCGAAGAGCGCCGCGCCCCCCGTGCCGCCGCCCGCGCTCAACGACCGGGTCCAGACCGTGGTGCAGGTCGTCAAGAGGACAAACGCGGGGCCAGCGTGCAGCGCGATGGTCGCGACCACACCCAGCGAGGGGTGCTCGAAGTCTGCGAATAAGCTCGGTGCGGGCGCCGCGACGAGCGCGAGCGCGGCGACTGGGCCGCCGAGACGCCAGAGGCGGCGCGTGGCTGTGTGGCTTAAGTGGCGGCCGAGGAGCCACGCGACGACCAGCAGCGCCTGAAACGTGAAGAGCGCGGACGTCCAGACGAGCGCGCCGCCGCCGAAGTTGGGCAGGCATCGCCGCGCCGCGAGGGGCTCGATCAAGAAGGCCAACAGCGCCGCAGCGGCCGCGCAGGCGGCGGCGCCTCGGGCGGGCAGGTTTCCCGGCGGAGCGGACACGGCGCGTGGTATACGCCGAAGTCTCGATGCGCGCATGGTTTGTCGATTTCGTCGCTTTTCAATTGGGCTGGTTCGCCTGCGTGGGCGGCGCCGCGGCGGGCATGGCGTGGCTTGGGCCCCTCTGGTGCTTGGGCGCGCTCGCTGTTCGGCTGCGCTCCGCGGAGACCCATAGGCTGCGCGCCCGGCTCGTGATGATGAGCGTCGCGGTGGGGGTCGTGCTCGACACGCTCTGGGCGGCGCTGGGGTGGGTGGTCTACAGCGCGCCCGAGCCGTTCGGGGCGTCCATCGCGCCCGTCTGGATCATCGCGCTCTGGGCGCTGTTCGGACTTGAGCTGGACGCTTCGCTGCGCTGGATGCGCGCGCGACCCAGCGTCGCGGGGGTCGCGAGCGCAGTCTTCGCGCCGTTCAGCTACATGGGGGCGGAGCGGCTTGGCGCGGCCACGCTCCCCGAGCCGCAGGCGGTCACTTTCGGGGCGCTCGCGTTGGCGTGGGGCCTCGCTGTGCCGCTCGTCGCGCGTGTCAAAGCGCCGTCAGCTCGATCCGCGTAATCTCCGCCCGCGCGCCGACGCGGAGTGGTGGACCCCAGTAGCCCGTCCCTCGGCTCACGTAGATCTGCGTGTCACCGTGACGATGAAGCCCCGCGACGAACGGCTGCTGGAGCGGCACCACGTGGTTCCACGGCCACATCTGGCCGCCGTGCGTGTGCCCCGAGATCTGCAGGTCGACGCCGTGTCGCGCTGCGCGGTGAATGGTCCGCGGCTGGTGCGCCAAGAGGATGAGCGGTCGCTCCGGATGACGACCCTCGACGGCCCGCTCGACCTGCTCACCCGGGTGCGCCCCGAAGCGATGGGCGTCGTGGTCATCGACGCCCGCGAGCTCGATGGGCCCGACGGAGAGGCGCTCGTTCCGCAGGAGCGTGATGCCCAGAGTCGGCAGGTGGTCGAGCCACGGATCGGCGCCGGAGATGAACTCGTGGTTGCCGGTGACGAAGAAGACGCCGTGGCGGGCCTTGAGGCCGGCGAGCGGCGCGGCGTGGTCGATGAGCAGGTGGAGCGGTCCGTCGATGAGATCGCCCGTGATGACGACTGCGTCGGGCTCGAGGGCGTTCACCCGCGCGACCACAGACTCGATGAAGCGTCGACCGATGGTGGGGCCAATGTGGACGTCGGAGAGCTGGACGAGCGTGAACGGCGGCGCGTCCGCAGGGTAGCGAGGCAAGGCAACGCGCACCTCTTCGACCACGGGGCCGCGCAGCACTGTCCAGAAGCCGACGATGGCGAAGAGGGCTGCCGCCGTCACGGTGAGGCCGGTGAGCCCGAGCGACCACAGCACGCTCTGTGATTCATCGAAGGGGCGCCCCAGCGCGGCGGCGCCGATGGGCACGAGCGCGCGCGGGACTTCGAGCATGAGCGACAGCGTGAACAGGTATCCAAAGACGCCGAGCCAGAGATAGGCCGCCCAAGCGACGGGGCTCGCCATGGAGCGGGGCACGGTTCGTCCCGCGAGCATGCCGACGAGCAGCAGCGCCCACAGCCCCGCGAAGGCGCCTTG
>Ga0164295_10001378_pt1 | contig 20105 bp, 12 predicted proteins | sample GEODES006metaG_FD_111798 | JGI IMG/M metagenome (GOLD analysis project Ga0164295, IMG submission 111798) | Oligotrophic lake water microbial communities from Sparkling Lake, Wisconsin, USA - GEODES006 metaG | ecosystem: Environmental > Aquatic > Freshwater > Lake | place: USA: Sparkling Lake... | reverse complement strand
GAGCTGCCCGAGCGTCAGCTCTCCGCTCTGCACGCGAGCGCCGCCGAGCATCAGCACGATGACGACGCACAGATTGCCGGTGACATTGACCACGGGCAGCAAGAGCGCGCGGACGCGGGCGAGTTCTGTCCCGAGCCGCTCCAGTGAGGCGTTCGTCGCGTCGAAGCGCGCCGTCGCTTGGCCGAGCGCGCCATACGACTGAAGGACGCCGATTCCATTGTAAGTCTCGAGGATGCGGCTCGAGAGGACGCCCAGCTCCGTATTGAATTGAAACGTGGCGCGGAACATCACGCCGACGGCGACGCGGAGGGCGAGCGCGGCGACGGCCAAGGGGACGACGCAGGCGAGCGTCAGCACCCAGTCGTCGACGAACATGCGCGCGAGCGTGAACGTGAGCAGGAGCACGACGTTCACAAGCTGCAGCGAACCGAAACCGACGAGCGCCCGGACCCAGTTCGCGTCGTTCGTGCCGCGGCTCACAAGCTCGCCGGGGCGCACGCGGTCGTAGTAGGCGCGCGGCAGGTCCAGCAGCTGGTCGAAGAGTCGGTTTTTCAGCCGGAGCTCGATGGTCCGGCCGGGATTGAAGATGAACGTGCGGCTGAGCGTCCGAACGACGATGACGCCCAAGCCCGAGACGATCACGGCGAAGCCCCAGGCCCGCGCGTCCGAGGCCGCTTGGTTGGGCTCCGCGCCGCTCGCGCCGAGGGCATCGACCGCGCTCTGGACAAAGCCGGGAATTGCGACCGCCACCGCGTTCGTCGCGATCAGGCAGACCGCGCCGATGGCGTAGGACCACGAGAAGTCTGCGGCGTATTCGCGCCAGAATCGGACGAGGCGTTCCACGGGCGCGGACCCTAGCACACACCCGCCCGGCGAATGGCCGCGCGAATGGCCTTGTCGGGCAATCTCTGTTCGGGCCCACTGCATGCGTGAACGAAGACGATTACGCGGACCCTCTCGACGATGCCCCCATCGTGACGGACGACAGCGGCATGCCGAGGGAGCCGCCTCCCTTCGGCGCTGAGCGCATCGCGGCTCACTGCGAGATGCTCGCGAACCGCCTCCGCAAGAACCTGCGGCATGTGCGAAAGTGGGCGAAGCGGGCGCAGGTGACTTGTTACCGCGTCTACGACCGAGACATCCCCGAGGTGCCCCTGTCGGTCGATTGGTACGACGGTCGGGTCTGCGTTGCGGCGCGGCTGCACCCCGAGGAGCGGTATGCGCCCGACTTCGAGGCGTGGAGCGAGGCGCTCCGGCTTACGGTCGCGCAGACCCTCGAGGTCGCGCCTTCGCACGTGTACGCTCGTCAAAGAGAGCGTCAGCGCGGGGCCGCGCAGTACCTGCCACAGGCGCGCGAGGCGCAGCGCTTTGAGGTCGTCGAGGGCGGCCGTCGACTCTGGGTCAACCTGAGCGACTACCTCGACACGGGGCTCTTCCTCGACCACCGCCCGCTGCGCGCCCGTGTCGCCGCCGAGGCAAGCGGGCGGCGCGTGCTCAACCTCTTTTGCTACACGGGCGCCTTCACCGTGCACGCGGTCGGCGGCGGCGCGACGCACACGACGAGCGTCGACTTGAGCGCGACGTACCTGCAGTGGGCGCGAGAGAACCTGACGCTGAACGGGATGGGCGGTCCGACGCATCGGTTGGTGCGTGAGGACGTGATGCGCTGGCTCGACGACCCCGCGGTCCTGCGGGAGCGGTTCGACTTGGTGGTCGCCGACCCACCGACCTTCTCGAACAGCAAGCGGATGACGGACGTCTTTGACGTACAGCGGGACCACGAGGCGCTCCTGTGGCGCCTCGCCCGTGTTGTCTCCCCGGGAGGCGTGGTCTACTTCTCCACGAACGCCAGACGCTTCCGTCCCGGCGGGCCGCTCGCGGTGAGCGCGCCCGCAACGCACTGGACCGTGACCGAGATCACCGACGCGACGATCCCCGAGGATTTTCGAGACCGTAAGGTCCATCGCGCGTGGCGACTCGAGAGGCGTCCCGGGCCCTCGACACCCCTTGGTTGAGAGGATTAGGAGGCGGGAGGCTTGCCGAATTCGCGGTTGTCTGGTACCCCCTCCCCCAACCGTTCCGCTCACGCAGATTTTGAGGAGATAGACGCGACATGGAAACGCTGGTTGAGGTCTTTCGCCACGGTGGCGTCCCGCTTTACATCAACGCGCTGGTTGTGTCCGTCATCGTCATTGCGATCTGCGTCGACCGCGGCATCGCGATGAGCAAGCTCACGCGGCTCGACGTCGACCAGTTCACGAAGATGATCGTCAAGGCGATCAAGTCGGGGAACCTCGACCAGGCGCAGAAGCTGTGCAACTCGACGCCGCACCCGATGGCAAAGGTCTGCCGCGCGGGCTTGGGCAAGGCCGAGAGCGGCATGATGGAGATCTCGGCGGCGATCGAAGAGGAGATGATGCGTGCGACGCCCGAGCTCGAGAAGCGCATCAGCGCGCTGTGGGCGATGGCGAACATCGCGACGCTCATCGGGTTGATCGGTACCATCTTCGGTCTGATCACGTCGTTCAAGGGTCTCGAGGGCATCAGCCCCGAGGAGAAGTCGGCCTTCCTCGCGCGCGGTATCTCGGAAGCCCTCAACAATACGGCCATCGGTCTCACGATCGCCGTGATCTGCATGATCGCTCACCTCACGCTAAGCTCGATGAGCAAGAAGGTCCTCCACAACATGGAGCTCAACGCCTCCGTGCTCGAGAACTTCCTGCTTCAGCGCGCATCGGGCGGCGGCAGCGACCGGTCGGCGGCCTAAGCCATGAGCAACGGTCGGTCGGCGACCGCGCCGTCCAAGGCCGAGCGCGACCTCGCGTTCGTCCTCTGGAAGCGCGGCAAGAAGAAGATCCCCGAGTTCGAGGCGCACCGAGAGATCGAGCTCGTGCCTTACCTCGACGTGATGATGAACCTCGTCATCTTCATGCTGGTGACGATCGCTTCATTCATGCCGCTCGGCATTCTGAACATCTTCCCGCCGACCATCAGCCGCGACGCCGAGGCGAGCCAGCCGAAGCCCGGCGAGTCGATGAACCTGACGGTGGCCATTGACATGGCTGCCGGCTTCCGGGTCGTGGGCTCGGGCGCCGCATTGCCCATCGTGCCGAAAAAGGCGACGGGTGACTTCGACTTCGATGCCTTGACCGAGCGGCTCGCCGAGATCAAGAAGAACTACCCCAACGAGCGCAGCGTGAACCTGACGGCGGACGCCACCGTTCGCTACGAGACGGTCATCAAGACGATGGACGCGATGCGCAGCAAGGGTAATGACATTCTCTTCGACGACGTGAAGATCGGCGTCGCGGAATAAGGCGAGAGCGAACCCTCATGTCGAACGCCCAGCAGCAGGGGTCCTTCGTTGACCTGCCCACCGCGATGCGCCTCTACCGGCGCCGCAAGCGGCTCGTCAAGAAGGCCCAAGAGGCCGCCTCCGAGATCCGCGAGTTGAACATCGTCGCGATGGTCGACGTGCTCACGATCCTGCTCATCTTCCTCCTGAAGAGCGTGTCGGTGTCCAGCACGGTGGCGCCGGATACGCCGAACATGGTGCTGCCGCTGTCCACGACGCAGCAGCCCCCCATCGAGGCGGTCAAGGTCACGGTGGCGTCTGACAAGATCTACGTCGAGGACGAGGTCGTCGCCACCATCAAGGGCGGTGCGGTCCCAGACAGCGAGGCCGACCCGGACAGCCCGATGCTCGTGCCTGGCCTGCAGACGGCGCTTCGGAACTGGATTCGCTTGGCGGTGGTCTCCAAGGGCGCCGCGGAGAAGCAGCTCAACCTGCAGCTTTTGGCAGACAAGGGCACGCCGTACCAGATCCTGTTGCAGGTGTTCTACACAGCCGGCCAGTCCAACGTGGACGTCGGCGAGATGACCTTCGCGTTCACGAAGTACCGCCTGCTGGTGCAGCGACCCGCCGAGTGAAGCTGTTCGCGACGTGCGACCGCGGCCTCGAGCCGGTCCTCGCGGAAGAGCTCACGGCGCTTGGCCTGAGCGGCGTTCGCGCCGCCTCGCGCGGGGTCGAGTTCAACGCGGGGCAGAGCGCGCTCTGGACGGCGAACGTGTGCGCGCGCATCGCGTCTCGGGTGCTTGAGCCACTCGCCGAGGGGCCCGCCCCAGACCGCCGCGCCCTCTACGACCTCGTCGCGTCCCTGCCGTGGACTTGGTACGTGGATCGCGGTCAGACGATCGCGGTCGATGCCGTCGTCGCGGGCAGCGCGGTCGACAACAGTGTGTTCGTGGCGCAGGTCGTCAAGGACGCGGTGTGCGACCGCCTGCGCGCCGATACGGGCGAGCGGCCGAGCGTCGACCGAGACCGTCCAGACGTGCCGATTCATGTTCGGCTCGTTGGGGACTACGCGCTGGTCGCGCTAGACACCTCGGGAGAGCGACTCCACTTGCGCGGGTGGCGAACGGAGGCGGGGGATGCCCCGCTTCGAGAGACGCTGGCGGCCGCGCTCCTGCGGCTGACCCAGTATGACGGGACACAGCCGCTGCTCGACCCGTTTTGTGGCTCCGGCACCTTCTTGGTCGAGGCGGCGCAGATCGCACGCGGGGTTCACCCTGGGCGCGCGCGCTTGGCGCCGAGTGGCGTCGGCTTTGCGTTCACGCGGGCGCGGTCCCACGACCCGTCCGCGTTCGCACGCTGGCTCGCGGCTCTCGACGACGAGACGCGCGCGCGTGCCAGCACGCCGCTCTGCCCGATTATCGGCGGGGACACCGACGCCCGAGTCTTGGAGCGGGCGCGGCGGAACGCGACCCGCGCCGGCGTTGACGACGACGTGCGGGTGGTTCGGCGCGACGCGCTCGATGCGGAGCCGGTCGGGGCGGGGACGCTGGTCGTCACAAACCCGCCGTACGGTGACCGCATGGGCGAGGTCGAGACGCTCGGCGGTCTCTATGCGGCGTTTGGCGACACCCTCAAGCGGCGATTCGCTGGGTCGACGGCGTGGCTCCTTGTGGGACACCGCGACCACTTGGCCCGCTTGCGGCTCAATCCGCAGCGCCGCTACGAGGTCTACAACGGGCCGATCGAGTGTCGGTTTGTCCGGATCGACCTCTACGACGGCTCGCTCAGGCCTGAGGCTCGACGAGGCCCAGGGTGAGCGTATGGGCGGTGCCGGGCATCTGCTCGAGCTGCTCAAGGCGCGACAGCCTATAGCCGCGCAGAGACGCCAAGTCCCTGGCCATCGCGGTCGCAGAGGGCGCGATGTAGACGATGCGCGCCGGACGTATGGCGGGCAGGACATTGGTGAGCGCCTCGCCGAACGGCAGCCGCATCCCGTGGAGCAGGACGCGGTCAAATCGTTCGCCGCCGGCGAGCAGGCGGCGGACGGCTTGGTCGGCTCGGCCGTGCCGGAAACGTGCGTTCAAGACGCCGAGAGACGCCATGTTCGTCGCGGCGTCCTCGGCGGCGGCGCGCACCATGTCGACGCCCACCAAGGCCTCGCAGCGCCGTGCAATCGCGGCGGAGAGGGTACCGACGCCGCAGCCGAGCTCCAGCACACGGCTCTCCGCGGTACACGCGAGCAGTTCGAGCGTCGCCGCGCGCAGCGCCGTCAAGCTCCCCGGTGTCTGCGGTGTCCACGCGGTGAGCCGCGCGTGCAGGCGGTCACCGTCCACCTCGAAGGGCAGAGACTCTGGGCCGTATACGATGACGGCCTCGGCCTCGACCCCGGGGCCATCGCTCCGGGGCGAAACGGCGAGCGTCCAGCGGGGGCGAGGCATCCAGGCCGCCGAGGTCAGCGCGGCGACGTCTTCAGGCGTCACGGCGGAGAGCACGACCCGCGCTGTACCGTCGTCGTTCGCGGAGATCGTGACGCGACGAATCCGCTGCGTGAGCCCGAGCGCTTCGACCTCTGCCCAGAGCTGCACGAGGGCTTCCCGGCTCTCTGCGCTCTGCGCGGGGCAACGCCGCAGGTCAATGGGCGGGCCGTCGCCACGAGCCGCCATGCCGGGCACGGGCTCGGCCCCCATCTCAGCGTAGATGCCGGCCGAGAGCCGTGCGCGGAACCCGTCCTGCGACACGGGCGCGTAGCGCCGCGAGACCGGCAGATTGAGCGCGAGGTGGCGTCGCATCGCGAACTCCGCCGCCTCGGCAGCGAAAGCAGCGCGCGCGGGGGACGCAGCGTGCCGCAGGGGGCATCCTGAGCAGCGCGCGTGCTGGTCGCACGCCGGGTCGACGCGCTCATCGGATGAGGCGAGCACGGTTTCGACTCGCCAGCGCACGCGCCCGCGCGCGTCGTGCCACGGTGCGATCCGAACACGCTCATCGGGGAGCGTGCCAGGCACCATGACGCGACGGCCGCCGACCTGAGTCGTCCCGTCGCCCCGGGCGTTGAGGCGCCCGATGAGAACGTCTTCGGTCAGGTCACCGCAGTCGGTCAATGACGCGGACGCGCTTCTCGTTCGCCGTCCACACAATCTGAGCGACCTCCCAGAACTGGTTGGTCGTCTGCATGCGCTTCGGGACCTCGTTTTCCCACTCGAGCTGGCCGCCCAAGTAGACGCGAATCGTCACATCGCTGAACCCGTACGTGCCGCCCGAGAGGAAGTTCTCCGCGCGGTAGTAGTGCACGCCGACGCGGTAGAAGTTACCGAGCGCCGTGGTGTCTTCGGGGTTATTCAGGTTGAGGTTCTCGGGGCCCGCACCATTGACATCGTCGATGTCCAGCGACGGGTCGTCGTCGGGACGGCCACGTACGCCCCAGTCGGGATTCGCGTTCGCGTAGTAGCAGTCGAGCGGCGAGATCTGCCAGCCGACGCCGTTCGGGTGCAGGAAGTGCAAGTCAACGTCCGAGCCTTCTTGGTCGGTCTGGTCGGGGTCCCCCGGCGTATCCCACACGAGCTGGACGTGAATGTCTTCGTCCGTCTCGACGTTGATGGTCACGCGCGCGACGGGGTCGGGGCAGACCTCGGACGGGGCCGTCTGACCGAGGTCGTCCTCGACCTCGAGCTCGACCACATACGTGCCCAGCAACTCAGCGAAGAGCACGGCGGTCGGCGTGTCCTCTCGGTCGTCGACCGCACCGTCGGCGGGGCGCGCCAAGTCTCCACCGGGACGCTCCCAGGCCACGGACGTCGACCCCGCGGGCCGCTCCACGATGTTCCACCGGTACTTCACGGGCTTGCCGTTCGGGCCGTCCGGGTCCTCAGACGCAGCGCCGCTCAGGTCAATGAGCTCCAGCGGTCGCACCGTGAGCTCGTTCTGCTGGACGCGCGGCACCGGGCAGGCGTTGATGACGCCGCGGCAACGCACCGGGACGCGCGTGACCGGGTTGATCGGATCGTCCGTCTCGACCTCGATGGTCACGCCATAGGCGCGCTGCTCATCCGGGGCGCAGATGACGTTGAAGTTCCGCGTCGGGAAGTTCGTCGGGTCGTTTTGGTCGATGGCGGGCAGCCGCGCGGGGAAGTTGATGCCGGCGAGGTCGAGCTCGATGCCGCGGGCCTCAGCCTCGACGATCTTCATCGACTTGATGGTGAGCGGCTCACCCCCGCAGCTCGACACGGCGAGCGGGCGCGTGTTGCGCTGGCCCACAGGCGTGCCCGGCAGGTCGAGTGGGTTCGGCGTGACCTGCACACAGGGCGCTGCGCCGTTTGCGACCAAGTTGATGACGTAGGTCTGCGACTGGGGGTCGTCCGACACGATCTGGACCTCGCCTGAGTCGGGCCCTTCGGTCTCCGTGAGATAGCGGACACGCAACGTGAACTGCGCTCGAGGGGCGAGGCCAGGCTGCCCGTCGCCGTCCGGGTCGGCCAGCACGGCAGGGTCCTGCGTGACGTTACGGTCGCCGATGAACGCCTGAAAGTCGTTCCCCGCGACGTTCATCGTCGAGATGTTGAGCGGGAGCTGGCCCAAGTTGCTGACGACGGTCTCGAGGAACTTCTCGGCATTCGCAGGCGTGCGACCGAAGTCGAGCGTCTTCGGCTCAGCGTAGATCTGCGGCGCGCCTTGCTCCGAGTTGATCGGGATCGTCACGTCGAGGTTCGCGGGATCGTTCGTGCGGAACGTGACCGCGCCGTCAGCCGCAACATCGGACGACGGGTGGTAGTTGAGGACGAGCGTGAGGGTCTCCTCGGGCTCGAGTGTGTAGGTCTCCGGGAACCGGTTCTCACCGGCTCGGATGGCGACCTCCTGCTGGTCCGCGCCCGCGTCACCGCCGCGCGCGTCACCGCGCACGAAGTAGAGGTCAAAGTCCGTCGAGAAGTCACCCTGCAGGTTGCCGATGAACAGCGTCCCAAGGCCGACGTTCTTGATCCGGACCGTATCGTCTGCCGTCTCGCCGGCGCGCAGCGTCTGGAAGACGAAGGCCTGAGGATCGATGTCGATCGTGCCTGCGGCGCCAGAACGGACGCCGTCGTCGCAGCCGACCGTCGCGACCGAGAGCGCGAAGAGGGCTGTGAGTGGGCCGAAGACGGCGGGCCTAAGTGCCCGGAGTAGGTTCGACATGGACGACACTCCTATGGAGGTGGCGGCAACGCCACACGAGACCGGCTCAAGAGTATGACGACTTCGGCCCACGTCGTAAAGTCTGCCGCGGCGGGCGCTGTGCGGGATTCGGGCTAGGGGATCCGGAGCGCGAGCGACAGCTCCACCTCGGCTCGCGCTGCCCACCGAGCGCGCCGCGCGACCTCTTCGCGCGCCTGCCGCACGTGACGCTCGACACCGGGTTTGCGTCGCGCAGGATTCTCGAAAAACGCCTCGACACGCGCCGCTAGGGACGGATTCGCGCTCGCGGCGACCAGCGACGGCAGGTGCGCGCAGGCTTCGTCGCCGAGCTTCGCCGAGGCTTGTGTCCAGTGGCCCTCAATCCAGACCCACGCGGCCTCGAGGGTGTCCTCGCGCCGCCGCATCGGCCGCACTACGCCGAAGAAATCCTGCGCGCGCAGGGTGTCGGTCAGGAACAGGTCCAAGACGTGCGCGACCATCGCCGGTGTTGGGACCTGACCAAGCGCGCTCAGGGCAGCGGCGCGATGTGCCGGTGTGGGCGCGGTGCGGAGCGCGACGACGAGCGCGTCGATGAGCGCCGAGTCCGCGCTGAGCGCGGCGATCGGCAGGACAGACTGGGCGTGCTCGGGGTCCGCGGCGCTCGCGTTGTGCAGGAGCGACAGCGCTTGGACGCGCGCTTGGCCGTGGACAGGATGGCCGGGGACGGTCTCCGCGATCGTCTGCAGGACCACAGGGCGCAGGAGTCGCGTCGCTGCGTCGTCGTCGACCCGCGGCGTGAGCCCCAACCGCTCGTAATGGGCCGAGAGGTGCCGCTCGATCCACGCCGAAAGCGCAGCGAGCGTCGCGGGGGCCGCGACAAGGCGATGCAGCTTGCGGACGGACGCGCAGACCGCCGCGACGACGAGCCGGTGCGCGTCTGTGGCGAGTCTCGCGAGGGCGTGCAGGTGGTCTTCGGCCGAGAGCGCGCCCGACTCGGAGAGCGCGCCGAGGTGCTCGACGAGGCCGAGCCGTTCGGCGACGGAGAGCGAGGCGAGGCGAGGGCCCACGAGCGCACGGAGCGCGTCGGGCTCGACTGCCCAGTGAAAGTAGCCGACCTCACCGGCGTTCGGGTGCAACCACGTCGCGCGCGGCCCGGGGGGCAACTCATAGACCTTGCGCGGCGCATCGAGCAGGTATCGGACGACGCTCCCCTGCGCGTTGTCATCGGCGCCGAATCTCAAGCAAATGGGGATTTGCCAAGCGGCCGTGGAGGCTGCGTCGTCCGGCAAGTATCGCCGCTGAGTCAGCTCGACCGCGGCGCCGTCTTGAACGAGGCGCGCCGTGACGAGCGGCAGGCCCGGCTGGTCGAGCCACGACGCCAACACCGGGCCGACCGGCTCACCCGAGGCTCGGGTCAGTGCGTCGACGAGGTCAGCGGTCACGGCGTTGGCGTGCGCGTGGTCACGAAGATAGGCGCGCACCCCCGCCTGAAACGCGTCGGCGCCCAGCCAAGCCTCGATCATCCGCACGACGCCGGCGCCCTTGCTGTAGGTGATCCCGTCGAAGGCGTTGAGCACATCGCCGCCGTCGACGATCGGCTGGCGAATGGCGCGGGCCTCAACCAGGGCGTCGTGGTCCATGACCCGAAGTGTCTCCGCAACCGCCTCCATGCGGGCGTCCACGCTGGGGTCGACCTCGGCGACGCACTCCATCTCCATCCAGGTGGCGAACGCCTCGTTGAGCCACAGGTCGTCCCACCAGCGCATCGTGACGAGGTTGCCGAACCACATGTGCGCGAGCTCGTGCGCGATGACGATCTGCGCCCACAGGCGGTCGTTCGCGGGCGCGGCTTCTGCGTCGAGCAGCACCAAGCGCTCCCGAAAGGTCACGAGGCCGACGTTCTCCATCGCGCCCGCTGCGAAGTTCGGGACGCCGACGAGGTCAAGCTTGTCGTACGGGTAAGGCTGCCCGAACCACCGCGCGAGAGCGCGCAGGAGCTGCGGCGTCCGCTCGAGCGCGTAGGCCGCCAGGTGGCCTCGGCCGCGTGTCGTCAGGACACGCAAAGGCACGTCATCGACGCCGGGGACCTCGGGTGCCTCGACGACGTCGAAGGGCCCCACCGCGAAAGCGACGAGGTATGTCGCGATGGGGGGCGTCTCGGCGAAGAGGTGAACATCACGCTCGGTAAAGGCATCTTTGCGGCTGGTCGGCGCGTTCGCTGCGGCGGTACAGCTCGGCGGCACCGCGAGCGTCAGCGTGAAGGGCGCCTTGAAGTCGGGCTCGTCGAAGCACGGGAAGCAGCGGCGCGCGGACAACGGCTCGAACTGTGTGAAGACATACCAAGCGTCGCCTTCGCACACGCGGTACACGCCCTCGGGGACTTCATCGAGCGGCCCTGAGAAGTCCAGCGTCAGCGTGAAGGCCTGAGCGCGGGGCAGGGGCGCGGAGGCGCTCAAGCGGAGCGCGCCGTTCGGACCCTGCAGCGCGGTGAGGAGATGCGCTTCAGCGCCCGCTCGCCACGTCGCGGACGCTATCTGCAGGCCCTCGGCATGCAGGTCGAACGCCTCGCGCGCTGCCTCGCGCTCGGCCATGTCCAGGCACTCGATCTCGACTTGGCCCTCATAGCGCGCAGCGCTGGGGTCAACGTGGAGGCGTAGGCGATACGCGCTCGGCCGAAGGCTCTGGTCGAGGCGACTGTGGCCGTCGAGGAGCGCCTTCATGGGGCGCTCGCGGGCGCGGGCGTCGGCATCTCTTGCTCGCTCAGTGCCTGGGCGTCGAGCCAACTCAGCAGCGCTTGCCCATGCCGCGCGCGGCCCTGGATACAGCGGTCGACGCTCTCAAGAGCCAGCTTGAGGTTGCGCGCGGTGCCTGAGGGGGCCCGACCTGGCTCAGCAAAGAACGTCGCGACACGCTCTCGATCCGTCGCCTCGCAGAACCACGCGCCGTACCACGGCAGACTCGGGGCGGACTTTTCGCCGAGCCGCGCGACCAGCGCGCCGTACTGCTCAGTCACAAATCCCCAAGCCACCGCGCGCGTCTCTGGGGTCCCGCCTGCGGCCCCGATCAGCGTCCGAATGTCCTGCGCGCGGAGCTGGGTCGATGTCGTGAGCGCGAGGCTCCGTTCGAGGAGCGTAGGCGCCCTAAACGCGCCGAGTGCGCGGATGGTGACGTCGCGGTGCTGGGGCAGGGTCGCCTTCGACAAGCGGTCGAGCAGCGCCGTATGGAGCGCGTCGTCGCCTCGACTCGCGGCGAGAGACAGGTACATGCCCAAGGTCTCAGTATCCACACCGTCTGGGTCAGCGATGAACTGGCGGGCGACCTCCCGCGCGAACGCGAGTATCGCGGGGTCTTCGGTCAAGTCGAAGTGGGTGCCCACCAGCGTGCCGCGCAGCAGGCGGTCAGCCTCAGGCTCATCATAGCGTGGCTTCAGGCCCATGCGGTTCAAGTGGGGCGCGATGAGTCGGGTCGACAGGGCCGCGAGCGCCGCGTGCGGTCGCTCGCCGGTCACGCCATAGACGCGACGGAGCGCCCCCGCGACGGCCGAGACGACGAGTCGGTGAGGGTCATCACCCAGGCGGACCATCTGCTCCGCCCACGCGGGCGCATCCATCGCGCCCGCGTCGAAGAGCGCCGTGATATGGCCGGGCAGCGCAGCGCGCTCTCGCGTTGTCAAGCGCGCCCGCTGCGTGGTGGTGAGCGCGTTCAGGGCCTCGGGCGCGAGCGACCAACGGTAGTAGCCGCGCTCGTCCGCGTTCGGATGCAGCCACGTCGGACAGCCGGGCGCGAGCAGGCTAAAGGTCCGCTCGGGGGCGTCGAGAACGAAGCACTGGCGCTGGGGCTCGGGCGCGGCCTCCGTCGCGACCCGGACACAGACCGGGATTTGCCACGCTGCGGGCGAGAGCTCAACGTCTTGCGGGACATAGCGCGTCTGCTTGAGCGTGAGGCGCGCCGGGGCCGCCGGACCATCGCAGGTCCATGCCACGTCGACGCTCGGCGCGCCCGTTTGGTCGACGAAGCTGGAGAACATCGGGGCGACATCCCGTTGAGCTGCGCCTGAGACGGCAGCGTAGAGGTCGCTCGTCTCGACATTGCGGTGCGCGTGCTTCGCCATGTACGCGAGCATCCCAGCGCGAAACACGTCCGCACCGAGGAACGACTCCATCATGCCGATCACGGCCGCGCCCTTGCCGTACGTCATGCCGTCGAAGGCGTTGTAGACGTCGCCCCCGTGGGTGATGGGCTGGCGAATCGCGCGTTGCGACGGCGTTGAGTCCGCTGCCATAAGCCCCCCTGCGGATTGGGCCTGCCCCGCGTCGACCTCCCACTTGGGCTCGAGCTGGTCGACGACACGCCCCGCCATCCACGTCGCGAAGGCCTCGTTGAGCCACAGGTCATCCCACCAGGACAGCGTGACCAAGTCACCGAACCAGATGTGCGCGAGCTCGTGCGCGATGACAGAGAGCGTCGCCTGCCGCTCGCCGATCGAGGGCGCGCTGGGGAGGAGCAGCAGGCGCTCGCGGAACGTGATCAGGCCGGGGTTCTCCATCGCGCCCGCCGAGAAATTGGGGACGGCGACGAGGTCGAGCTTGTCGTAGGGGTAGCGCTGGTCGAAGTAGGCCTCGATGACCTTGAGCGCACGCGCTGTCTCGTTCAACGCAAAGGTCGCCAAGTGGGCCTTGCCCCGAGGTGTGAGAATGCGCGTCGGGGTCGACAAACCCAGTGACGCGCTCGCCTCGGCCGCTTCGAGCGGACCCACCGCGAACGCCAGCAAGTAGCTCGGTAGGGCGGGCGTCGGGCGGAAACGGTGGGCGATGAACGCGCCGCTCTCGACGGACTCTGCGCTCGCTTCGGGCGCGTTGGCAAAGGCCCGCAGCCCCTTCGGTGCCTCGACCGTGACGTGCCACGGCGCTTTGTGGTCGGGCTGGTCGAAGCAGGGGAAGGCCCGACGCGCCTCGAGCGGCTCGAATTGAGAGTAGACGTACCACTCGGCAGGGTTGCCGTCCTGAACGCGATAAATGCCTTCAGGGACCTCGGTCAGCGGCCCGGAGAACTCGAGGCCAATCTCTACCGGTCCCGCCCTCAGGATCTCACCGACAAACAGCGAGAGCCCGCCGTTCTCGCCCTGAATGACCTGCGCTTGGAGCGTCCGGGTCTTCACGATCACGGTCGCGCGGCTGATGCTCAGCCCTTCGCTGTGCAGTCGGATCGTATCGGTCTCGAGATAGACGTGCGCGGGTATCCGAATCGAACCCGACAGGCGTTCCGCCGACGGATCGATGCGGAGCCGCAGGTGGTGCTCTAGGGGGACTACGCCGCGGTCGAGGACGACGTTTCCGTCCTGCGGCGGGGGGGCGTGTCGGACTTCGGGGCCGCCGCCGCAGCCGAGGACTGCGGCGAGGGCGAGGCTCAAGGCGAGGCTTCGCGTGCTCATGGGCGCGGGAGCATAGCAGCACTCCGCGCGCAGGGCGCGTTCAGCGTCGGCAGGCGCCGATGCGGCCGAGGTAGACCTGCGCGCCGGCCGAGATGCCCGACGGCGTCGGGGTCGGGTCGAGCGTGTAAAAGACGCCCAAGTTGCTCACAGTACCGGCGCTGTTCGCGCCGCGGGCGACCGCGCCCGCGGGCGGGTCGATCGTCACCGGATCGAGGCCGACGCCGACCGTGTTGATGCGCGTCACGCCCACGCGCTGCGCGCCGCCGCCGATGTCGTCCCACGCAACGCCGAAGAACTCCGGCTCGTGCCAGGTCACGTCCGAGACGACCGAGATGCCCGTCGCGCCTTGGACGGTCGGGGTTGCCTGCACGCTGCCGTCGCCCGCGATGATTGAGAGGCGCGTCTCAACGGTGCCCGCCTCGTCCACGTGCGACCAGCCGAGACCAAAGGTGTCGTTCCCGTAGGCCAGCGCGATGCCGGATTGCGCGCCTGCGTTATTCGGCAGCTGCGAGACGCGGTCGACCGCGCCGTTCTCGCCGAGCAGGGCGAAGTTGAGGTCGAAGAGCGAGTTCGCCCCCGGCGTCAGCCACGCGGCGCCCCAGTTCCCGTTGCCGAAGACGACGTGCGGTGAGGTGGCGCGGGTCGGGGAGAGCGTGACGCGCGGGCCGAACGTCTGGCCCCCCTCGTCGAGCGTCTGCGCGAAGAGGCCGCCTGTGCCCGCGTTGCCCCGCGTGAAGAGCACTAGGCCACCCGAGAGCTGCGCCCAGCCCAAGGCGATGCGGTCGGCGTCGAACGTGTCCGCGATCTCGGTGGGCGCGTCGATGGGTGTGCCGTCTGCGCCGGTCAGCTGCACGCGGATGCCCGTGAAGCCCGAGACGGGGTCACGGTCGCCGAGCCACGCGATGACATAGCCGCCGCCGTTCCACGTGACCTCGTACTTCGGGAGCCGCGCGCGGCCGAGAGTCTGCGAGGCGCCGACGGGCTGTCCCATGGCGTTCACGCGCTGGAACTGCACGTCGCCCACATTGTTCCCGGCGGGCGCGAACGAGACGACGCCCCACTCCATGCCGTTCCACACGGCGCGCGGGGAGTGCGCACCGGTCGCGTTCGACGTGATCGCGACGGGGTTCGCGAGCAGGCCGTACCCCGTCGCCGGAGGGCACTCCGGCCCCGTCGGGCCCATGTCGGGCGGGGTTGCGTCCACGCCCGGTCCCACGTCGGCCACGGGCGCGCCGCCCGTGGGGACGTCCGCGTTCGGGTTCGCGTCCTCGACGGGGCCGACGTCCGTCACCGCGGCGTCGGGCGTGATGTCGACGGGGGACTTGGAGTCACCGCCGCCGCACGCGCTGAGCGCCGCGCAGAGCCCGGCGACCAGCAGGGAGCGTTGGGAGAGCAGAGCAGCGCGGCTGCGCAGGACTGAGGACGAGGTCGTGTTCATGCCCCGCTTCTACCAAAGGACGGCGAGCAGGGTCCAGACGGTTCAGTCGACCTCTGCGATGAGCACCTTCAGGTAATCGGTCTCGGGCGCGGTCGCGAGCGCGGGGTGGTCGGGCGCCGCGCTGCGACGCTCCAAGACGCGCACCCACCGGCGCGCGTCGGCCGCCGCCTCGGTGAGCATCACGTCGAACGATGCGCGGTCCATGTGGGCGCTGCACGAGCACGTCACCAGAAGGCCGCCCGGCCGCAGCAGCTTGAGCGCCCGCAGGTTGATCTCCTTGTACGCTCGCCGCCCCGCGTCGACGGCGTCGCGGGACTTCGCGAAGGCGGGGGGGTCGAGCACGATCGTGTCGAAGCGGTGGCCCTCGGCCTCACAGGCCCTCAAGTAGTCGAAGACGTTCTCCTCGAGGCACCGGACGTTCAGGCCGTTGCGATCGGCCCGCGTCTTCAGGCGCGCGAGCGCCGCGCCGCTGCTGTCCACCGCAGACACGCTCGCGCCCGCGCGGGCCATCGCGAGCGCGAAGCCGCCGTCGTAGCTGAAGCAATCCAGCGCCTCGCCGCGCGCCCGGGCAGCGACCGCCGCGCGGTTGTCGGTCTGGTCGAGGAATGCCCCAGTCTTCTGGCCATCGAGCAAGTCGAAGTCGAGGTCCAGCCCGATCAGGTGCGCGCGCACGTCTTTGGGGTCTGGCGCGTCGTCGGCGGCGTAGCGCACGCCCTTCTCCACGGCCAAACCCTCGAGCTGACGCACGCGCACATCATTGCGCGCCACGATGAGACGAGCACCTGTAAGAACGCGCATACGCTCGACGAGCTCGGCCTCGCGGCGCGCCATGCCCTGCGTAAGGCATTGGTAAGACAGCGCGGGCCCGTAGCGGTCGACGATCAGGCCCGGTAGCCCATCGGCGTCGCCGTGAACTAGCCTGCACGCCTCGGGACGTCCATTGCGGCGTCCAATGGCCCGCTCAAGGAGTGACCAGAGACCGTCGTCGTTCGCGGTCTCCGACGTGAGCGGCACGAATCGCAGCGCGATCTGCGAGGCGTCGGAGTAAAGGGCGACGCCGCCGCTCTTGCCGCTCGGCAGTCGCACGCCCACCAGGTCGCCGCCGCGGACGTCTGATCCAACGGCCTCCAGATCGGACCGATAGATCCACGGGTGACCGCGTCGGAGTCGGAGGACGCCCTTCGCGGTCAGGGTCACGCTTCGGCTGGCTTGCATGGGCGCCACATAGCAGCGTCCGTGCAGGCGCGGCAAGGCGCGCGGCTCAGGGCGCTGCGGACAGGACGACACAGGCGTTCTTGCCGCCGAATCCGAAGGCGTTGAGCGCCAGGTGCTTCAGGCGCGCCGGTCGCGCGCCGTGGCGCACGTAGTCGAGGTCGCAGCGCGGGTCGAGCCGTGCATCAGTCAGGTGCAAGGTGGGGTGGAGTCGCTGCGCCTGCAGGCACAGCACGCCCGCCACGGCCGCAAGCCCGGCGGCGGCGCCCAAGCCGTGTCCGACCATCGACTTCAAAGCAGGCACTCCGAGGGCGTCCGCATGCGGTCCAAAGACTGCGCGGACGACCTGAGTCTCGTTCACGTCGTTGTGGGGCGTCCCTGTACCGTGGGCGAGCACGGCGCCTAGGTCACTCGGCGCCAGCCCCGCCCGCTCGACAGCGAGGCGCATCGCGCGCGCCCGCTGCGCGCCGTCCTCGGCGGGCGCTGTCATGTGGGCGGCATCACACGTCGCGGCGTGGCTCGCCAAGACCGCCCGCACGGGCGCGCCCCGTGCACGCGCGAACTCTCGGCGCTCCAAAATGAGGAGCCCTGCGCCCTCGCCCATCACGAAGCCATCGCGGTCGATGGCGAAAGGGCGAGAGGCGGACTCGGGCGCGTCGTTGCGTTCCGACAGCGCCCTCGCCTGGCCGAACGCGATCATGGTCGACGGCACGATCGGCGCCTCGACGCCGCCCGCAATGACGACGTCGGCTTGGTCCGACTCTAGAAGCCACAGCGCGAGCCCGAGGGCGTCTGCACCCGAGGCGCAGGCGGTCGAGACCGTGTGGCAGGGGCCAAACGCGCCAACATGAATGGCGATCTGCGCTGCGGCCGCATCGCAGAAGCTCGCGAGGACCGTGCTCGGCGGCACGGCGCGTGGCCCCCGCGTGAAGCACGCCTCGTGCGCGGTCCAGACCCACTCCATGGGGGCGCACGTGCCGGTCACGACGGCGACACGGTTGGGGTCGACGCCGATGAGCGTCGCCGCCGTTGTGGATGCCCAAAGACCTGCGTCGCGGAGGGCCAGCTGCGCCGCCGCGACGCCCAAGTGTCCGGCCCTGTCCATGCGCTTCGCGGCGCGCCGCTCCATGAAGTCGGTCGGCTCGAAGCCAGACACGGGACAACACACCAGACTGCGCCACTCGCGCGTGTCGAAGCCTTCGACGTGTCGCCCCGCGGAGCGGCCTGCGAACAGCGCCTCGGCGAACGCGTCGAGCCCCACGCCGATGGGCGAAACGACCCCGAGCCCGGTGATCGTGACTTCGGCTCGGCCGGTGCCCCTCACTGGCCGAGCGCGCGCGCCGCCAAACGACCGAAGCGGCCGTTGGCATCCAGGCGGTGAGCCCGCGCCAGAGTCGCGCGGCCCGCACTCTGAAGCTCGCGGGTCGAGAGCTGTGCGCGACCGAGCGCGTACAACGACTCCGCGGAGTAAGACTCCAGGTCAACAGCGCGGCGCAGGAACTTGAACGCCACTTCGGTTTGCCCGTTCGCAAGCGCCAGCTGCCCCGCGACGCGATTCGCCAGCGGCAAGTTGGGCGCGAGCCGGAGCGCTTCATTCACGGCGTCCCGCGCAGCCGAGCCCGAGCCGCCCTCCATCGCGATCGCCTCGGCGCGGGTGGCGAGCACGACCGCGAGCGCTCGCGCGCTCAGGCCCGACAATCGGGCGCGTCTCTCGGCGTCCTCGGCAGCTGCTGCGGCGAGGTCTGCGCGGCCAGCCGTGATCCACACGCGCGCGGCGGCGAGCGGCGCCACAGGAGAGCTCGCCTGTGTCGCTGCGGCGTTGAACGCGCGCTGGGCCGATGACCACTGGCCTGCAAGGGCGAAGGCTCGGCCGGCATCGAGCCGCACATCGGTCGCGTCCGGCGCGGCCTCGCTGAGCGGCGTCAGGGCATTCAGGGCGTCTTCGGCGCGCTCCTCGCGCAGCGCGAGCAAACCCTGAATATAGCGGGCCGAGGCGGAGTCCCCGGATTTTTCGCCTGCTTGAGCCAGCGCCGCTGCAGCTTTGAGGTTCATCGTCGCGAGGTGGGCCCGCGCAAGCCGACGCACAGCGCTCGGTGGCTGAGGGTCGTGGACCGCGCGCTCGGCGAGGGTCGCGATGACCGCCTGCGGGTCCTGCTCCGCTTCGGCAAAGGCGGCGAGTTGGTCCGCAGCGGGCATGTACGCCGAGTTGATGGCAAGCGCGTCTGCGCAGGCTCGCCGCGCCCGATCAGGTGAGCCGGCGAGGGCATAGGCTCGACACAGGCCCGCCTTCGCCAGCGCGTCGCGCGTGTCGACGACCAAGGCGTTCTTGAAGCTGTCGATGGCAGCGGCTGCGTTACCCTCTGCAAGCAGCAGTTCAGCGAACGCGCGGAAGCGGAGCGCAGGGTCCTCAAGTGGGCTTTGAGAGCCGGGTCCATCCCGCAGGCGCTTCAGCTCGTCCTTGCGGATCGAGGAACGCTGCAACATCCACCCCGCAAGCGCTCGATACACCCGCACCTCGAAGTGCTTGGCGTCGAGCGTCGCGGCATCATCGAGGACCCGCTCCGCCTGTGAGAACTGGCCGGTCTCGATGTAGGCGCGGCCCTGCAACATCAGCGTCTGCACAGTCCTTCGGCCGATGCGGTCGAGCACAGTCAGGGCGCCGCGCGCGTCGCCTCGGGCCAGCCGTGCGCGGGCCAGATACTCAGCGTGCTGCGGCTCCTCGGGATGCATTCGAGCGGCCTCGACCAGCACGCGCTCTGCGGCGTCTAGCTTGTATTCGCGCAGGTCGAGCGCCGCGACGTTCGCGGCGAACCGTGGGTCTCGGGGCGCCGCTCGAGCCGCCTGCTCGAACGCTGCGCGCGCCGCAGCGGCGTCTCCCTGAGCCAGAGTAGAACGCCCGATCGCCTCTTGCGCGAGCGCGGCCTGCTTCGGGCTCAGGCCACCCTGCGCCAAGAGGCTCCTCAGCTCCGTCGCGGCGTCGTCTTGACGTTTCTCAAGCGCTATCCTGATGCGCGCGTACCCGATCCGTGCGTCGACCGATGACGCGGCCGGCCCGTCCATCAAGCGCTGCATGCCCTCGTAGGCAAGACCGTATTGACCCCGTGCCATGCGTGCCTCGGCGACGGTGAGCGCAACCCCGACGTGCTCGGGCGCTGAACGCTGCGCGGCCCCGAGTCGCTCGGTCGCGGGCTCACGCAGCCCCTCAGTCAGCGCGGCCTGACCCCATAGCCAGTGCGCGTCTGCGTCGTCGCGGCGCAGCGTCAGCGCCCGGTCGGCCGCCCGACGTGTCGCGGCGAAGTCGCCCGCCTCGAGCCGCGTCCAAGCCTCGGCGAGCGCAGTGTCAGGCTCGTTGGCCGCGTTTGCTGTCGCCCCCAACAGCGCTTGTTCGGAGAACGCTCGGCGCGCCTCGTCGGCGTCCCGCGCGACGCGCTCGGCCTCGACACGGGCACGGAGCGCGACGACGACGCGGCGTCGTTGGCTGAGTCCGTTGGCCCCCAGCGCCTCAACGAGGCCGCTTGCCGCCCGGGCGGCCAAGTCGACCTCTTCGACGCCAGCGCCGACCCCGTCACTCGCGGCGCGGCGCGCAG
>Ga0164295_10001377_pt1 | contig 20107 bp, 19 predicted proteins | sample GEODES006metaG_FD_111798 | JGI IMG/M metagenome (GOLD analysis project Ga0164295, IMG submission 111798) | Oligotrophic lake water microbial communities from Sparkling Lake, Wisconsin, USA - GEODES006 metaG | ecosystem: Environmental > Aquatic > Freshwater > Lake | place: USA: Sparkling Lake... | reverse complement strand
GCTTTAAAGCTCCGCGGCTTCCACCAGAAAGCGCACGCGCCGCACGCCCTGCCATTCATCAGCGTCCAGCCGGAAGGCCAGTCGCACCTTGGCCGGCAGCGACTCGGTGCGGCCAAACCAGATGCCGTCCACCGGCTGGCCTTGGTGTTTGAGCTTGAGCGCTAAGTGCTTTTCGCCCACCAGCCGCTGCGACACCACTTCCACTTCTTCGCTGAAAGTTGGCGCCGCAAAGCCTTGGCCCCATACCTCTTTGTGCAGCGTATCCACCACGTCAATGCGGCGGTACTCGGGCGCCAGCGGGCCGTCGGTGGCCAGGCGGCGCGTCAGGGTGGCGGCGTCCAGCCATTCGTGGGCCACTTGCTGCAGCGCTTGTTCAAAGGTGTCAAAGTGCTCTTCGGCCACCGTGCAACCGGCCGCCATGGCATGGCCGCCAAAGCGCAGCAACACGCCCGGGTGCCGTTTGGCCACCAGGTCCAGCGCGTCACGCAAATGAAAGCCGGGGATGGAGCGGCCCGAGCCCTTGAGCTCGTGCTCTTTGCCCGGCGCGCTGCTGGCCGCAAACACAAAGGCCGGCCGGTGCAGCTTGTCTTTGATGCGCGAGGCCACGATGCCCACCACGCCTTCATGAAAGTCCGGGTCAAAAATCGCCACCGCCGGCGGCGGTTCTTCGTCCTCGTCAATCATCGCGTCGGCCGCCAGCTCAGCCTGCTCGCGCATGTCGGCTTCAATGGTGCGGCGTTCGCGGTTGATGCCGTCCAGTGTGCGGGCGAGTTCGTCACCGCGCGCCGGGTCGTCGGTCAGCAGGCATTCAATGCCCAGCGTCATGTCAGACAACCGCCCTGCCGCGTTAATGCGTGGGCCCAACGCAAAACCAAAGTCAAAGGCCGTGGCTGCGTTGGCCTGGCGGGCAGCTGCTACAAACAAAGCCGCCAGCCCGGCTTGCGCGCCACCCGCGCGAATGCGCTTGAGCCCCTGCGACACCAGGCGGCGGTTGTTGGCATCTAACTTGGCCACGTCGGCCACCGTGCCCAGCGCCACCAGCGGCAGCAGCGCATCTAACTTGGGCTGGCTGGCCGCGTCAAACACGCCGCGCTGGCGCAGCTCGGCGCGCAGCGCCAGCAGCACATAAAACATCACGCCCACACCGGCCAAAGCTTTGCTTTCAAAACTGCAAGCCGGCTGGTTCGGGTTGACGATCACATCGGCATCGGGCAGCACAATGGCGCCCGCCAGCACGGCCGGCAAGTGGTGGTCGGTCACCAGCACCTGCATGCCCAGCGCCTTGGCACGCGCCACGCCCTCCAGGCTGGCAATGCCGTTGTCTACCGTCACCAGCAAGTCGGCGCCGGCGGCTTTCACGCGCTCTGCAATGCTGGCCGTCAGGCCATAGCCGTCGACCACGCGGTCGGGTACCAGATACGTCACGCTGCTAAAGCCCAAGGGCGCGCCCAGCAGCCTGAGCCCGCGCATGCCCACCGCGCAGGCGGTGGCACCGTCGCAGTCGTAGTCGGCCACGATGCAGATCTTGCGGCCCGCCGCCATGGCGTCGGCCAGCAACACGGCGGCCTCTTGCGCGCCATGCAAGGCCGAAGGCGGCAGCAAACGCGCCAGGCCGTCGTCCAGCTCGTCGGCGCTGAGCACGCCGCGCGCGGCAAACAACTGCGCCAGCAGCGGGTGCACACCGGCTTGCTGCAAGGCCCAAACACTGCGCGGAGGCGCGTCTCTGACGGTGATTTTCATAAGCTCTCAAGATAGCCCAGCAGGGGCTTGGGTGGTAACAGTCTGGTCAGGCGGCTCAGCCAACTTAGCGGAGCACTTTCAAAAGTTTGCGACCGGCGCTCGCCGCACAGCGTCAGTTGCAGCCGCTCGCCGGCATCTTGCCGTTGCAACAGGGCTTGCGCCAGCGCATCCACGGCAGCCCAGCCTTGCGCATAAGCCGGCCAGTCACCCCGCAGCGCGGCATCGGCCAGCAGGCGCGGCGCATGCACCTGCGGCGTGGCCTGGTGCGGCTTCAAACCTGCCGGCAAATCCCCGGTGCCACTGAACCAGATGGAGTTGACCGGCAACAAGCGCTGGGCGCTCCGTGCCTCATTGATTGGGTGCGTGTACATCAGCATCTGCATCTCGTTTTGCAGGCGCCGCAGCTTTTTACCCGCCGCAGATGCACCCGTGTGCGTGCTGGCCGGCAGCCACGGGTCTACGCTGCGGCCCAGCACCCGGTCCAGGCTGGCCGTGGGCAGCCCGCGCAACAGCTCGCCCGCCGCCAGCCAGCGCTGCGGCGCGGCGTAATGCAGCGTGATGCCGTCCTCATTAAAGTAAATCTGCATCGCCGCCATCAGCGCGCGTGAATCGGCTTCAGTCAGGCTAAGTGCCGCCGGCTCGGTCAGCGTGGCGTGCTCGCGGCCCATGGCCCAGTGGCAAGGCGTCACCCAGGCCCAGGCCAGGGTGCTGCTGCCAGGCTCGTCACTTTGCGCGCGCTCCCAGGCCGCCCAGGGAATCAAGCCGTCAGCCACCTCGCCCAGCACCAGGCCCTGCGCACGCGAAAGCGCTCGCTCATGCGGTGGAGAGAGCGCGTTTGCGCCCGCATCCTCAGCTGCCAGCGGCCGCATGCCCTGCAGCAGCCGCGCCACGTGCCGTGTCTGCCCGGCAGGTATGGCCTGCATGGCGCGCGGCCAATCGTCGTCGGCGCTGGCTGCAAATGGCAGGAGCAGGTGAGTGGTGGCGTGCGGGGTGATGGGGACTGACATGGATGGTTATTGTCCGGCACGGCGCTGGGGCTGGCGGCGCCGTAGCGTTGGCCTGACGAAATGGCTCTTTAAAACGGTATTCATGGCCGCCCTTCGGACCGATTCATACAGAGCACACCTTGCTCTGCCTAGGGCTGAACAATGAGCACCACTCTCCTGGACTCAAGCCCAGAACGGATCAAGCCGGCGGCTAGAGGCCGGCAGGTCTTCAAAGTAGGGAAGCGCGCTGCCCTCTAATTGCCATAGCTTGGCGATGGGCTGTAAAGGCTTGTCATGGGCGCGAACTTGACCGTTGTACCAAAGCCCCGACGATGACAACGTTGATCGGGCTTCAAGCCCAGAAGTCTTTCTTGGCTTGTTGAATAATCAAAACATTCAACAACTGCAGACTCTTTTTGGGAGAACGATCCATGCCAACCCTTACCCTTTCTAAGTTCGCCCCTGCTTGGGTGCTGGCCTTGACGCTCGTGTCAACTTCAGCAACGCATGCTGCGGGCGACGACGTCACCGTGCCGCCGGCGCCTACCCCGACCCAGCGCTGCCCTAACGGTCAGATTCATGACGCCAAGGCCGGCAAGTGTGTGCCTGTCAAGTCGAATTCGCTGGATGACAGGGACCGGTACCAAGCCGTCCGCGAGCTGGCTTATGCCGAGCGCTACCTGGCTGCGGAAATGGCTTTGGATGCGATGACTTCTCAAGATGACGATCGCGTCTTGACCTATCGGGGCTTCTTGATGCGAAAGACGGGCCGGCTAGAGCAAGCTTTCCAATACTACCGGGCGGCCATAGATAAAAATCCCAACAACCTTCTGGTGCGCTCTTACATGGGCCAGGGCTTTGTGGAATTGGGCGAGCTTGGCTCAGCGCGTCAGCAACACCAGGAGATTCTGAGCCGAGGCGGGCAGGGCACCTGGGCAGAGGTGTCGCTGCGTACCGCTCTTGCAAGCGGTCGGACCTCCAACTACTGAGCTGACGATCTCGATGAAATGCACCAACAAGCGTTCGGCATGGGTGAAAGCCTTTTAGGCCACGGTCGTTGTGCTTATTCTTTTCGCGGGTTGGCGACAAAACGGCGAAGCACTTAATCCGATGCAGGGACGAATCAAACGGCGTGCGGCCAGTACTCAAACGCAATTGCTAGCGCATGAGGCTGGCCTTGACAGATCGGTCTGCGCTTTGTGCGGCCGTTCCATACCGCCTGCCCAGCGGGATGCTCACCACTTGGTGCCCAAGTCACGCGGCGGCGCTGAGACGGTGTGGTTGCACCGCGTCTGCCATCGGCAGGTACACGCGCTGTTCACGGAGACTGAGCTGGCGCGCAGTTATGCGAGTGCTGAGGCACTTCGGGGGCATCCTGTCATGGCTCGGTTTCTGGCGTGGGTCAGCGACAAACCGCCGGACTTCAATCCACCCATTCGCCGCAGCCGCAACAAGGGCCTGCGTGAAGTCGGCGTGACGCTGCATCCTGTGATGAACCCCACTCACCTTGATTGACCATGGCTGATCCAGAGCAGCGCCTTCCCGGCCCTGAGCGCGTACCCCTGAACGCATTGGCCGCACGCGTGTGGCAAGAGCTAACGCGTGCACCGCATGACAAGCATCATGATTGGCGCACGCCCGTGCTGGCAACGCAGGGTCTGGCCGGAGAGCCGCAGGCTCGCACGGTTGTGCTGCGCCAGGCGGATGCTGCCAGCTGGACGTTGACAGTTTTTACTGATGCACGCAGCCCCAAGTGCGCTGAACTTTCAGCGCAGCCCGCCGCTCAGTTGTTGTTCTGGAGCGCACGCTTGGGCTGGCAGCTGCGCTTACCCGTGCGGGCGGTGGTGCTGACATCCGGCGCAGCAGTGGCCCAAGCGAGGGCGCGCATGCGGCAGTCGCGTGCAGCTGCGGACTATTTGAGCGCAGAGGCGCCTGGCAGTCCGATGGCGACCGCTGAAACGGCCAGTTCTCTTTCACCAATTTTGACGGACGCTCATCACCTGGCCGTGCTGCAATTTCAAGCCGAGGACATCGATTGGCTGGAGCTTCACCGCGAGGGCCACCGCCGTGCCCGCATGAACCGGACCGGTGATGTGTGGCCGCTTGTGCCTTGATGAGACATCACAAAGAAAGCGGCGGTGCGCTGACTGCTAGTGCAGTGCGCCCGGCTTTTCGGCCTCCAGGGCTGCAGTGTTCGGTATTTGAGTTTGGGCAAAGCCGGTTGCACCCGCAATACGATAGCCGCCATACTGCCGGCTCAAGCCCAGAACGGGTCGAGCCGGCGGGTAAAGGCCGGTAGGTCTTCAAAGTAGGGCAGTGCGCCGCCCTCGGTGGCATGAAACTGCCAGTTGCTGCGATCGGCCAGAGTCGTGCGGCCCTGGTAGTCGGTGAAGTCGCCGCGCGTGGCCATGGACACCCAGACGGGGACGGTCAAGGCTTCATACAGGGTGTTGACGTCAGCGCTGAACAATTGCGCCGCCACGAAATAAAGGGGCGCGAAGCGGGCTCCAGGTTGCCGCGTCGTCAGTATGGCGTATCGCCACAAGGCTTCGTCAATCGCGTCTGAGCCCCAAGTGCGCACCAGAAAATAGCGGATCACGGCCGGCCGGGTCAGCAAACGGAACACCCCTTCGGACCAGCGCGGCCAACGCAGCAGCCGCAGCAGCCACAGCGGACCGATGACCGAACCCGCCGGCCCGTAACGCCGATTTTTGCCGCTGAACCCGGTGGGGCTGACCATGGCCAGGCGTCGGATCAGCTGGGGCGTCTCGCAACTGGCGCGGGCCGCAAATTCGCACGCTAGGGACACCGCCAGCACGTCGGCGGCGACGCCACCCGACTCTGCCTGAATCACAGTCAAGGCCAGCTGCAGGGCGTCCGTCATCAGGCGCACGGTGTAGGGCCTGTCACTGCGATCGGAGAAACCGAAACCCGGCAATTCCAGCGCATACACCACCCGATGCTGACGGTAATGGGCCAACAGGGGCGCCACTTCGGCCGCTGATGCGGACGCGTTAACGCTGTGCAGCAAAAGCAAGGGAGGCAGGGCCGGGCGGCTGTCTGCGCCCCCGCCCGCGTCGTCAGGCCCGGCCCGGTACAGGCTGAGCGATCCACTCGGCGTGGCCAGGTCGCGGCGTTCGGCCGGAAAGGCCAGTGGCAGCGGAAGTGTGGACGGCAAGGTGGATGACATGCTTCATGTTACTGGTAATCAGTTGGGTAATTTGAATGAACGCCTATTCGACGATCCGCATGCCATCAATGAGCCAAACCGGCCCCCACCCTGCAATGCCACAATGCCAGCCATGCAGATTCCCTACGAACTGATTTTGGGCTGGCGTTACACGCGGGCGGGCCGTGCCTCGCGGCGCAATGGCTTTATTTCGTTTATCTCTGGCGTGTCCATGTTGGGCATTGCGCTGGGGGTGGCGGCGTTGATCATTGTGCTGAGTGTGATGAACGGATTTCAAAAGGAAGTGCGTGACCGCATGCTGGGCGTGATCTCGCACATTGAGGTGTTTGCCCCTGGCGGCTCTGCGCTGCCTGACCTGGCGCAGACGCTGGCCGAGGTGCGGCAAAACCCGCAGGTGGTGGGCGCTGCGCCTTTTATTGCGGCGCAGGCGCTGCTGGCGCGGGGTGAAGACATGAAGGGCGTGCTGGTGCGCGGCATAGACCCGGCGCTGGAGGGCAATGTCACCGACCTGGCTGCGCAGCTCAAAGACAGCGTGTTCCCCAGGTTGATCAGCGGCGAGTTTGGCGTGGTGCTGGGTGGCGAGCTGGCGCGGGCCATGGGCGTGCGCACCGGCGACACGGTCACCTTGATCGCGCCCAGCGGGCAGGTCACGCCGGCCGGGGTGGTGCCCAGGCTCAAGCAAATGACGGTGGTGGGTACTTTTGATTCGGGCCACTTTGAGTTCGACTCGGCGCTGGTGTTGATGCACCAGGACGACGCGGGGCGCATCTTCCGGCTCGAAGGGCCCACGGGCATACGCGTGAAGCTGCAAAACCTTCACCTGGCGCGCCAGGTGGCCACGCAGCTGGTGGCGTCCCTTTCGGGGGACTTGCTGGTGCGCGACTGGACGCGGCAAAACCGCACCTGGTTTGCCGCCGTGCAGCTTGAAAAACGCATGATGTTCATCATCCTCACGCTGATTGTTGCGGTGGCAGCGTTCAACCTGGTCAGCACCTTGGTGATGACAGTCACTGACAAGCGGGCCGACATTGCAATCTTGCGCACCCTGGGCGCCAGCCCGGCAAGCATCATGGGGGTGTTCATGGTGCAGGGGGCGATGGTGGGGGTGATAGGTACGCTGTCGGGGCTGGCCTTGGGCTTGGGCGTGGCTTTTAATATTGACGTGATCGTGCCGGCGCTGGAGCGTTTGCTCAATGCCAGCTTTTTGCCCAGAGACATTTACCTTATCAGCCGCATGCCAAGTGAGCCGCAGTACGCCGACATCATGCCGATTGCGGTGATCTCGCTGGTGCTGGCTTTTTTAGCGACGCTGTACCCGAGCTGGCGCGCCAGCCGCGTCAACCCCGCCGAGGCGCTGCGTTATGAATAAAACCTACACCATCGACGGCGAAGTGGTGATGCACGCGCAGGCGCTGACCAAGCGTTTTCATGAAGGCCCGCTGGACGTGAACGTGCTGCGCGGCGTCGATTTGCGGGTGCACAAGGGCCAGACGATGGCCATTGTGGGGGCTTCGGGTTCAGGCAAAAGCACACTGCTGCACCTGATGGGCGGGCTGGACTTGCCCAGCAGCGGCCAGGTCACTTTGTTCGGGCAGGACATGTCGCGCCTGTCTGCCACAGCGCAGGGCCGTATGCGCAACAAGCATTTAGGTTTTGTCTACCAGTTTCACCATTTGCTGCCCGAGTTCAGCGCGCTGGACAACGTGGCCATGCCGCTGTGGATACGCCGGCAAGACCGGCGCCAAGCTGCCGTGACGGCAGCCAACATGCTCAAGGCCGTGGGTTTGCAAGAACGCTTGCACCACCGGCCGTCCGAGCTGTCAGGCGGCGAGCGCCAGCGTGTGGCAATTGCCCGTGCGCTGGTGACGCGGCCCGACTGCGTGCTGGCCGACGAGCCCACCGGCAACCTGGACCGGAGCACCGCCAACGGCGTTTTCGACCTGATGCTGGAGCTGGCAAAAAAACACAGCACCGCCTTCGTGGTGGTGACGCATGACGCAGCTTTGGCAGCGCGTTGCTCGCGCCAGTTCAGCCTGACGGCGGGTGTGCTGCAACAGTTGAGCTGAGCCGCCGGTGCGCGTGACGCTAAACCACGCGTCCTTGCCGGCTGAAACTTAGGAAGGCTGCGAGCATCACCAGCATGATGCCTAGGAGTGCCACGGCCGCGGTCAGCTCGGTTTGCTGGTGCTTTTGCAAGGCGATCCGGGTGCCCAGGTTTTTGTAAATTTTGACCAAGTCTTTCTCTGTGCTGGCGCGGAAGTACTCGGCTTGGGTGACTTCGGCGACTTTTTTCAGTGTGTCTTCGTCCAGCCGCACGCGCATCGACATGCCTTGGGCTTTGAGCACCACACCTTCAGGCGAGCCCAGCCCGACGGTGTAGACCCGCACGCCCAGATCGGCCGCGATACCGGCCATCTTCACCACGTCAGGGCCGAAGTTGCTTTGCCCATCGCTGAGCAAGACGATGATCGCCGACGTATTGGAGCCGGGTTCGGCTTTCATTTGTGCTTGAGGCTGAGCCGGTTGGGGCTGCCCTGGCATGGGCAAGGCTGTGCCAGTGTTGGCCGGGCCGGAAGTCCCCTCACCATAAATGAGTTTCGGTACATCCAGGCCGGCAGCCGGCAGCAGGGTGGCCAGCGCCACCACGATGCCGCTGCCCAAGGCGGAGCCGCGCTGCAAGGCGAGCCCGTCGATGGCTTTGAACAGATCGTCGCGGCTGTCGGTGGGCCCTTGCACCACGGCCGCTGAGCCCGCCAGGCTCACCACCCCGAGTTTGACCCGGCTCGGTAGTGCTTCCACAAAAGCACGTGCCGCTGTTTGAGCGGCTTCGATGCGGCTGGGCAATATGTCTGCCGCTCGCATGCTGCCCGAACTGTCGATGGCCAACATCACGGTGTCCATGCGCGCGGGCAGCAACACGATGGCGCGGGGGCGGGCGATGGCGACCATGAGACAACCCAGCCCAAGCAAAATGATCAGCGCAGGCCCGTGGCGATACAGGCCTGCAAAACCGCGCGGTGCAGGCGCTGCCCCTACTTGCAAATGCGCCAGACTTATCTGGCCTGCACGCGGGCGTTTGAACATGCGCGCATAGACCAGCGCCAACACCGGCAGCAGGCACAGCGCCCACAGCAAGCGCGGCCACACAAAGTTAATGGAGTGCAAATCAAGCACGAGCGGCTCCTGCGCCTTGAGCCATTTGACTGGCCCGCTTGCGCAACTGCGTAAAGCGCAGAATAGCTTGGTCCAGGGGTTCGTCGGTAGTGAGCTCCAGGCAGTCCACGCCGGCGCGCGTGAGGCCCTGACGCAGCAGGTTTTCGCGCTCGGCTGCGATGTGCGCGAAACGGGCACGAAAGCCGGCATCGTTGCCATCGACCAGTAATTGCTCGCCGGTTTCAGCGTCTTGCATCAGCAGCAACCCAACATTTGGAATCTCTTGCTCTAAGCGATCCCGCAAGCGGATGGCCACAACTTCGTGACGTCTTGCCAATTGACTCAGTGGTGCGTGCCAGTCGGGTTGAGTGATGAAGTCCGACACCAAAAAAATACTGGCACGCCGGCGGATCACTGCTTGAGCTTGCGACAACAAAACACGCAAGTCGGTCGTCGTGCCGGCCGTTGGCCGCGTGCCCGCAGTGGGCAGATCGCTCAGCATGAGTTGCAGCACGTGCAGCAAGTGACGCCTTCCTGAGCGCGCCGGTACAAGCACTTCGGCACGCACCTGGGTGCCTGAAAACAGCATGACCCCGACCCGGTTGCCATGCTGTGAGAGCAGGCGTGCCAGCACCGTCACGGCCTCAGCTGCCAACTGCCGTTTACTGACAGCGCCCGAGCCAAAGTGCACCGAGCCCGACATGTCGACCAGAAACCAGGCGGCTACTTCACGGTCTTCCTGGTGCTCACGCACATACGGCGTTTGCATGCGCGCCGTGACGTTCCAGTCGATGTGACGAACGTCGTCGTGTGACTGGTATTCGCGCAAATCTGCCAGCACCAAACCAGCGCCCCTAAACAGGCTGCGGTAGTCGCCCTGCAACTGACCATCCAGGCGCTTGATGACAGTCCACTCTAAACGCCGCAGCACCTGTAGCGGATTGGGTCGCGCCGGAACTTGCGCCTGGACTTCTAGTCCCGGCGCGGCTTGCTGACCTGCGGCGCGTTCAGCGCGTTCAGTGAGGCGACGTCGCAGAAACGTGAACATGCGTGTCCAGTGGTTTGTCCGGGGGCGTGATGGCCTGCAGGATTTTCATGATGATGTCCTCTGCACTCATGCCGGCGGAAAGTGCCTCGTAAGACAGCACCAAACGGTGTCGCAGCACGTCGGGGACCAGATCGATCACGTCTTGCGGCAGGGCGTAGGGACGACCCCGCAAAAAGCCCAGAGCGCGCGCACCTTCGATGAGGGAAATGGTGGCCCGCGGGCTGGCGCCGAAGGAGATGTAGGGCGCCAGATCCGGCAAGCCGAAGCTCGCGGGGTCGCGCGTGGCCGACACCAACCGCACCGCATACATGATCAGGGCCGGGTCCACATAGCTTTGCCTGCACTGTGCTTGTAAAGCCATCAGCTGCTCAGTGGTGGCCACCGCTGACACTACAGCGGGGACGCCGGTGACACGCTGCACGATCACGAACTCTTCTTCTTGTGTCGGGTAGCCAATGAGGACCTTCATCATGAACCGGTCAACCTGCGCTTCGGGCAGGGGATAGGTGCCTTCGGTCTCGATCGGGTTTTGAGTGGCCATCACCAAAAAAGGACGCGGCACTTTGTGGGTCTCGCCAGCGATGGTGACCTGTCGCTCTTGCATGACTTCCAGCAGCGCACTTTGCACCTTGGCCGGTGCGCGGTTGATTTCGTCGGCCAGCAGCAGGTTGGCAAACACCGGCCCCAGCACGGTGCTGAATTCACTGCTGCGTTGGTTGAACATGCGCGTTCCCACCAAGTCGGCCGGTAGCAGGTCGGGCGTGAATTGGACCCGTTTGAAAACGCCCTGCACCGCTTGTGCGAGCGTGTTGACGGTGAGCGTTTTGGCCAAACCGGGTACGCCTTCAATCAGCAAATGGCCTTGCGCCAGGATGGCCACCAAAATGCGTTCGAGAAAGTGGTCTTGCCCGACCACCACGCGCTTGACTTCATAGAGCACACGCTCCATCAGGGCGGCCGTGTCAGGCGACGCCGGTGCGATGCCAGCGCGGTTCCAGGTTTGCGAAGACTGATCCATGTGCTGCTCGCTTTCTCAAAAAAATTAAAACGGTGGAACGCCCAAGGCCGTGCCGGCGCTCTCGATGGTGGCTGCAAAAGCAATGCCGATGAAGGTTCGGGCGCTGGTGGGATTGAGAATGGCCGTGACGACACCGATCACTTCGCCCGCCATGTTGACCAGCGGCCCGCCCGAATTACCCGGGTTGGCCGCAGCATCAAACTGAATCAGTCCTCGCAAGACCGACGCGCCTTCATTGCGAAATTCCCGGTTCATGCCTGAAATAACCCCCGCCGAAACAGAAGGACCAATGCCAAAGGGAAAGCCCACCGCCACCACTTCGTCACCCGGCATCAGCTTGGCGGTGCTGCCCAGCGTGGCCGGTTGCAAGTCGTCCGGAATCTTGACGGCTTTGATGACAGCCAGATCGTTTTCTGGTTGCACGGCGACCACGGTGGCCTCTGCTTCAAAGCCGTCGGCAAATGTGACCATGAGTTTTTTGGAGCCCTGCACCACATGCAAGTTAGTGAGGATCACACCCTCTTCACTGATGACAACGCCCGAACCCACACCGTTTTGTTTTTCTTCACCCTTGGGGTCTTTGGGGTCGTCTGAAAACCCACGCACGCGCACCACCGATGGGCCGATGGTTTGGGCCGCACGCATGGCGCGTGAGGGTAATTCTTGCGTGCTCAGTGTGTGCAGCACGGCGGCGTTGATGTCGTCTTGTGTGAGAGCGCGCTGCGAGGGCATGCTGAGCAGCAACATCCCGAAAATGGCGGTAGCCGTCAACACGCCGGCCAAAAAAAGCGCCACCTGAGGGTGACGTTGCCAGAAGAGCCAACGGGACCGTGGAACCGGGGACGGCGATGCGTCAGCCGGTGAGAATGAATCGGGGGCAGCGGACCGAAGTGAGGGACGACTGCTGTAAAGCGCGGCGCGTTTCATGCCATAAACCATATCACAGCCAGCGGTGATACAGTGGCTTTGTCATTCACGAAGTTCCCTGAAGAAGATGCATTTTCTTTGGCCCGATGCGCTTTGGTCCTTGCTGCTCTTGCCTGTGTTGTTGCTCGGCTACAGGTGGATGCTGCGTCGTCGGCGCAAAGTGGCGGTGATTTACCCATCGCTCTCGCTCATCCTGCCGGCCATGGGAAAAGGCCAGCGCTTTCGTCGCCATATTCCCCCCGCCTTGTTGCTCACTGCATTGGCTGCCGCTTTGATGGGTGCTGCGCGCCCGAGCGCCCAGGTGGTGCTCCTGGCAGACTACCTGACGCTGGTGCTGGCCATGGATGTCTCGCGCAGCATGCTGGCGCAAGATGTCAAGCCCAGTCGTATTGAGGCCTCTCAGGCTGCTGTCAAAGCTTTTTTACAAGAGCTCCCGCCGGATGTGCGTGTGGGTATTGTTTCTTTTGCCGGCAATGCACAGCTGGTGCAACAAATCACCGACAACAAAGAAGATTTGATCGCTTCTATTGACCGATTTCAGCTGCAAAGAGGCACGGCCACCGGCAGCGGTTTGCTGGTGGCGCTCAACACCTTGCTGCCGGACGCAGGCATTGATCTGGAGTCGACATTGTTCGGGCGCGACTTCCGAAGTTCCGGCAACTCCGGCGCTGGGCAGTCGCTGGATCAGCGCACAGCCAAACCACCCCCCATTGAGCGCGCCCCGGTTCCCGTGGGTTCTTACACCGGCGGCGCCATCGTGCTGCTGTCGGACGGACGTCGCACCGTTGGACCTGATCCACTTGAAGCTGCCAAACTGGCTGCCAGCCGGGGCGTGCGCGTTTACACGGTGGCTTTTGGTACGGCTGAAGGTGTGATCCCGGGGATGGAAGGCTGGTCGTTTTACGCCCGTGTGGATGAAGAATCACTCCAGGCCATGGCCAAAATCACCGGTGCCGAATTTTTTCGTGCCTCCAATGCCGCAGACTTGAAGAATATTTATGAGCACCTTTCAACCAAGTTCACACTTGAACGCCGCGACACCGAGGTGACAGCTCTTTTTGCGGGCCTGTCCCTGTTGCTGGTGCTCAGTGCAATGGGTCTGTCACTGCATTGGTACCGTCGCTGACCAATCGCCGAACTCTTTGAGCGGCCGGTGCAGGGACTGAGGCATCATCAGCGCCATGAATTCATGGATAGACACCCATTGCCACCTAGACGCGGCCGAGTTCCATGCCGATGCCCCGGCGGTGCGTGCGCGGGCCAGGCAGGCGGGTGTGGGGCGGCTGGTGATACCGGGCGTGGCGGTGGGCAATTTTCAGACGGTGCGCGAGCTGGCGCACCAGAATGGGGATGCCTATGCGCTGGGCATTCACCCGCTGTATGTGGCGCAGTCGGTCGATGCCGACCTGGCCACCTTGGCCGCTGAGCTGGCGTTTCGCCTGGACGACCCGCGGCTGGTGGCGGTCGGCGAGATCGGGCTGGATTTTTTTGTACCTGAGTTGCAGCTGAGCCCTTTGCGGGAAAAGCAGGAATTTTTTTACCGCGAGCAGCTGCTGCTCGCGCGCCGGCATGACTTGCCGGTGATCTTGCATGTGCGGCGCTCGGCCGACCGGCTGCTCAAGCATTTGCGTGAGCTCGCGCCGCCCGGCGGCTGGCACGGCATTGCCCATGCTTTTAACGGCAGTGCGCAGCAGGCCCAGGCCTTCATCGACCTGGGCTTGAAGCTCGGTTTTGGCGGCGCCATGAGTTTTGAGGCGGCGCGGCAGATCAGGCAACTGGCCACCGAGCTGCCAGTGCAGGCGCTGGTGCTGGAAACTGATTCACCAGACATACCGCCGCAGTGGCTTTACCAAAGCGCAAAGGCTCGAGCTGCCGGTGCCCCGCAGGGACGCAATGAGCCGGCGGAGTTGCCGCGCATTGCCAAGGTGCTGGCTGGTTTGCGCGGCATGCCCATCGAAGCGCTGGCCCGGGCCTGCGCCGCCAATGCGCTGGCGGCATTGCCGCGTTTGAGTCAGCTGTGACAGGGGTCACAATAGCGCAGCCAGGCTGGCCCGGCGCAGTGCTTTGAAAATACAGGAAACGATTTGATGGCCCGCAATTTAGTTGGTTCTGGCGCTGCCAGCGATTTAACCGAGGTGAATTTTTCTGACTTCGGGGACATTCGTTTTTTGCACTTGGGCACTGAATGGGTGCAGGGCTCGATGTTGATGGACGCGCCCTTTGATATTCAACTTGAATATGTACAGCGCATGATGGTCTGGCTCTTGTTTGTGGAGCCCCAGGCGGTCGCCGGCTTGCACAGCATGCAGCTGGGCTTGGGCTCTGCGGCGCTGACCAAGTTTTGTTACAAAAAACTGCGCATGCGCAGCACCGCCATTGAGATCAATCCGCAGGTGCTCGCTGCTTGCCGGCTGTGGTTCAAGTTGCCGGCCGACGACAGCCGCTTGAAGGTGCTGCTGGCAGATGCCGGGCGCGAGATCAAAAAAGACCTTCATCTGGGCACTGTGGATGCCTTGCAGGTCGACCTGTATGACCACGAGGCCGCCGCGCCTGTGCTGGACAGCCCCGGTTTTTATGCCGACTGCCGCCGGCTGCTGACGGACCAGGGCATGATGACCGTGAACTTGTTTGGCCGCGATGCGAGCTTTGAGAGTTCGCTGGACAAAATAGCTGACGTCTTCGGGGCTGAGTCGGTGTGGGTTTTCAAGCCCACCCGTGAAGGCAACGCCGTGGTGGCAGCGCAGCGCCATGGCAGCCGACCGGGCCGCGAGATCTTGCAGCAGCGGGCCGAGGCGGTGGAGTCGCGCTGGGGTTTACCCGCATGTAAATGGCTCAGGTTGTTCAAACCGCTGGTTTGATAGGTGAAAGCCACATGACTGCGGCAGGCATTTGCATGCACAATCCAAAAGTTGTATTAATTTAAGGGGACCATCCGTGAATATTAAAAGTCAAAAAGACTTTATTTCCGGGCTCATGTTCATGGGCATCGGCTTGGCTTTTGCGTGGGGCGCCACCAAGTACTCTTTGGGCACCGGCGCCCGCATGGGGCCTGGTTACTTTCCACTCATGCTGGGCGTGATGATGGCCATTCTGGGCGCCGTCATTACCTTCAACTCGCTGGTCGTTAAACGGTCAGGTGGTGACAAGATCGGCAAGTGGGCTTTCCAGCCACTGGTCTTCATCATCGCAGCCAATCTGCTTTTTGGTGTTTGTCTGGGCGGGCTGCCGTCCATCAAGCTGCCCGCCATGGGCATGATTTTTGGCATCTATGTCCTGACATTTATAGCCAGCATGGCTTCACCTGGTTGGAAGTTTAAAACCACCTTCATCCTGGCCACCACCCTGGCTCTGATCAGCTATGTGGCTTTTGTGAAAATTCTCAATCTGCAGTTCCCGGTCTGGCCTGCTTTCATCACAGGCTAAGGAAGAACGAACATGGAATTACTGCTTTCAAATCTGTCGCTGGGTTTTGGTGTGGCGTTCACGCCCATCAACCTGCTGTACGCCTTCATCGGTTGCGTGCTGGGCACGCTCATTGGTGTGTTGCCTGGCATCGGCCCTGTGGCCACCATCGCTATGCTGCTGCCAGCGACGTACGCCTTGCCTCCCGTGTCGGCACTCATCATGCTGGCCGGTATTTACTACGGCGCCCAGTACGGTGGCTCCACCACTGCCATTCTGGTCAACCTGCCGGGTGAGTCCTCATCGGTGGTGACCTGTATCGACGGCTACCAGATGGCCAGAAAAGGTCGAGCGGGCCCCGCTTTGGCTGCGGCAGGTATGGGTTCGTTTTTTGCCGGCTGCGTGGGCACCCTGATTCTGGCGGCCTTTGCGCCTCCGCTGACCGAGCTGGCTTTTAAATTCGGCCCTGCGGAGTACTTTGCTCTGATGGTGCTGGGCTTGATCGGCGCTGTGGTGCTGGCTTCGGGTTCGCTGCTCAAGGCGATTGCCATGATCGTGCTGGGTTTGTTGCTGGGCTTGATCGGCACCGACGTTAACTCCGGCGTGGCGCGTTTCAGTTTTGACATTCCAGAGCTCACCGACGGCATTGGCTTTGTGGTGATTGCCATGGGCGTGTTCGGTTACGGCGAGATCATCTCTAACCTGGCCAAGCCTGAAGACGACCGTGAAGTCTTTACGGCCAAGGTGACGGGTTTGTTCCCCACCAAGGATGACTTCAAGAAGATGGCGCCTGCTGTGCTGCGTGGTACTTTCTTGGGTTCGGCGCTGGGTATTTTGCCCGGTGGCGGTGCTTTGCTGGCGGCGTTTGCTGCTTACGCAATGGAAAAGAAAATCGGCACCAAGCCCGGCGAAATCCCATTCGGTCAGGGCAATATCCGCGGTGTTGCGGCGCCTGAGTCGGCCAACAATGCGGGCTCGCAAACCTCCTTCATCCCCTTGCTGACGCTGGGCATTCCGCCCAACGCCGTGATGGCCTTGATGGTGGGCGCCATGACAATCCACAACATCCAGCCCGGCCCGCAGGTCATGACCAGCAACCCCGAGCTGTTCTGGGGCCTGATCGCCTCGATGTGGATCGGCAATGCGATGCTGATCATTTTGAACCTGCCGCTCATCGGCATCTGGATCAAGCTGCTGACGGTGCCTTACCGCTTCTTGTTCCCGGCCATCGTGTTGTTCTGCGCGATCGGTGTGTTCTCGACCAATAACAACACCTTCGACGTGTGGATGGTCGGCATCTTTGGTGTGGTGGGTTATCTGTTCGTTAAGCTCGGTTGTGAGCCCGCACCTTTGCTGCTGGGTTTCATTCTGGGCCCCATGATGGAAGAAAACCTGCGCCGTGCGCTGCTCTTGTCTCGCGGTGACTGGAGCGTGTTTGTCACGCGTCCGCTGTCAGCCAGCCTGCTGGCCGCCGGTGCCTTGTTGCTGGTGATCGTGCTGCTGCCGTCCATCAAGAGCAAGCGTGAAGAGGCCTTTGTCGAAGACTGACACGCCCCGCCTGTACAAAAACGGCGCTCTCTAGCGCCGTTTTTTTTATCCGTTGCACAATTGAGATATGAACTTTAATTTCAACAATCCCTACACATCCACCCGGCTGCCGGTTTTCGCACGCAACGTGGTCTCCACCTCGCATCCGCTGGCCGCGCAAGCCGGCTTGCGCATGCTGCTCAAGGGTGGCAATGCGGTTGACGCCGCCATTGCCGCAGCCGCTGCCATGACCATTGTTGAGCCGGTCAGCAACGGCTTGGGCAGTGATTCTTTTTGTATTTTGTGGGACGGCCAGGAACTGCACGGGCTGAACGCTTCGGGCCGGGCGCCGGCAGCCTGGACGCCTGAGTATTTCAAGAAAAAATACGGCAACGACACCTTGACTCCGCCCAAGCGCGGCATGGACTCGGTGACAGTGCCCGGTGCGGTGGCCAGCTGGGTCAGCATGAGCGAGCGCTTTGGCAAACTGCCCTTTGCTGACTTGCTGGAGCCGGCCATTGAGATCGCCGAGCGCGGCTACTTGATGGCCACCGTGGTGCAGCAAAAATGGGCCGCAGCGACTGGCGAGCTCAAAGGCTTGCCGGGCTTTGCGAAGTCGTTTTTGCCTTGGGGTCGTGCGCCGCAGGTCGGCGAGCTGTTTCAGTTCAAGGCCGCGGCCAAAGCCTTGCGCCTGATCGGGCAGACCAAGGGCCAGGCTTATTACGGCGGCGAGATTGCGCAGGCTTTAGAAAAATTCTCCAAGCAGCACGGCGGCAGTCTCACCGCCAAAGATTTTGCCGCCTACCAGCCCGAGTGGGTCAAGCCCATAGGCCGCGATTACCGCGGCTACACCTTGCACGAGATTCCGCCCAACGGGCAGGGCATTGCAGCGCTGATTGCCCTGGGTATTTTGGATAAATTTGATGTGGCATCCTTGCAGGTCGATGGCGTTGATTCGCAGCACTTGCAAATCGAAGCCATGAAACTGGCTTTTGCCGATGTCTACAAATACGTCGCTGAGCCCGCGTCCATGAAAGTGACCGCCGAACAAATGCTGGACGATGCCTACCTGGCCAGCCGCGCCAAGCTGATCGACATGACAAAGGCGCAGGACTTTGGCGCGGGCAACCCGGTCAAGGGCGGCACCATTTACCTGACAACCGCTGACGAAGACGGCATGATGGTCAGCTTCATTCAGAGCAACTACATGGGCTTTGGCTCAGGTTGTGTGGAGCCTGAGTTCGGTATCAGCTTGCAAAACCGCGGTCACGGTTTTAGCTTGCAGCCTGGCATCAACCAGGTGGCGCCGGGCAAGCGGCCGTTTCACACCATCATTCCGGCCTTCCTGAGCAAAGACGGCCAACCCGTGATGAGCTACGGCGTGATGGGTGCCAACATGCAGCCGCAAGGCCATATGCAGACCCTGGTGCGCATGCTCGACTACAAGCAAAACCCGCAAGCTGCATGTGATGCACCGCGTTGGCGCTTTAATGCCGGGCTGGAGATCAATGTCGAGTCGGCCATGGACCCGGTCACTGTGCAGGCACTGGCCCGGCGTGGCCACCGTGTGGACGTCATCAACGACTCTTACCAGGACTTCGGCGCCGGCCAGTTCATCTGGCGCGCGGGCGACCCCAAGGTCGAGGGCTATGTGGCGGCCAGCGATCCGCGCCGAGACGGGCAGGCGGTCGGTTTTTAATGAAAAGACAATTTTCCGGCCCTGTGCTTTTAAGGCGGCGCTGGTGATTGAGGGCAAGTCGCCGCAGTTTGTGGCTGGCATCACACTGGCGGCGCTGGGGGCCTTTGCCTTCAGCGGCAAAGCCATCATTGTCAAACTGGCTTATCGCTATGGCGTGGATCCTGTCACGCTGATCATGCTGCGCATGCTGTTTGCCTTGCCCGTGTTTGCGCTCTTGGCCTGGTGGGCCAGCCGGGGCAAGCCGCCACTGTCGCTGCGCGACGCTCTGGGTGTGCTGGGCCTGGGTTTTGTGGGCTATTACCTGTCGAGCTTTTTGGACTTTTTGGGCTTGCAATATGTCAGCGCTTCGCTAGAGCGTTTGATTTTGTACCTGAACCCGACGCTGGTACTCTTGCTCGGTTGGTTGATTTACAGTCGCCGTGCAAGTCGTCTACAGGCCCTGGGCATGGGCATCAGTTACGCCGGTGTGGTGCTGGTTTTTGGTCATGAAATGACAATCCAAGGCGCCGACGCGGCCTGGGGCGCTTTGCTGGTTTTTTTGAGTGCGGTCACTTACGCGCTGTACCTGGTGTACAGCGGTGAGTTGGTCAAGCGGCTGGGCTCGCAGCGCCTGGTGGGTTTGACTGGCACGGTGGCTTGCCTGTGCTGCATTTTGCAGTTCGCGCTGCTGCGGCCCTTGTCGCTGGAGGCTGTGGCGCCGCAGGTGATGTGGCTGTCGCTTGTCAATGCGGCGGCCTGCACCGTGGCACCGGTGCTGATGGTGATGATGGCCATCGAGCGCATCGGCCCCGGGCTGACCGCGCAAACCGGCATGATCGGCCCCATGTCTACCATCGCCATGGGCGTGCTGATTCTGGGTGAGCCCTTCACGATGTGGGTGGCTGCGGGCACAGCCCTGGTGCTGGCCGGTATTTATGTGTTCACGCGTTCTGCGCAAACAAAAGGAAATTGACATGGACTTGGGTATCAAAGGCAGATGGGCGCTGGTGTGCGGCGCCAGCAAAGGCTTGGGCTTTGGTTGCGCGCAGGCGCTGGTGCGCGAGGGTGTGCATGTGATCATCGTGGCGCGCGGCGCCGAGGTCTTGCAGGCCGCTGCTGCACAGCTGTTGGCCGATGCAGCACGCCCTGCTGGCACCGAGGTGCTGCACGTGGCGGCGGACATCACGACCACCGAAGGCCGCGCTGCGGTGTTCAAACTGCGCCAGGACTTTGACATCGTCATCACCAACGCCGGCGGCCCGCCGCCCGGCGACTTCCGTCAGTGGGACCGCGACACCTGGATCAAGGCGGTGGACGCCAACATGCTCACGCCGATTGAGCTGATCAAGGCCACGGTGGACGGCATGGCCGCGCGCGGCTTCGGCCGCATCGTCAACATCACCTCCAGCGCGGTCAAAGCGCCTATCGATATTCTGGG
>Ga0164295_10001375_pt1 | contig 20125 bp, 19 predicted proteins | sample GEODES006metaG_FD_111798 | JGI IMG/M metagenome (GOLD analysis project Ga0164295, IMG submission 111798) | Oligotrophic lake water microbial communities from Sparkling Lake, Wisconsin, USA - GEODES006 metaG | ecosystem: Environmental > Aquatic > Freshwater > Lake | place: USA: Sparkling Lake... | reverse complement strand
ATTAACCACCTCCCTCTGGACTGGTGAATTAATTAGAACAGCCCCTACTGAAATAACTAAAGCTCACTTAGATTTTATTAATGCCGGCTCGCAAGTAATTATTACCTCCTCCTACCAACTCTCCTACTTAGGATGCGTCAAGCGTGGTTGGAGTGAGAGTGAAACAGATGAGGCACTACGTTCTTCTACTCAATTGGCGAAGGATGCAGTAAATAAATCTGGCAAAGATGTGAAGGTGGCGGCCTCAGTTGGTCCATATGGCGCAGCTTTAGCAGATGGCTCTGAGTACAAAGGTAATTACGGTGTTAGTAAATCAGTACTAAAAGATTTTCATGCCAGGCGTCTTGAAGTTTTAATCGCTACCTCACCTGATCTATTAGCACTTGAAACCATGCCAGACACGGTTGAGGTTGAGGTCTTACTTGAACTACTGCGTGATTGCCCAATTCCATTTTGGGTCTCATACTCTTGCAAAGCTGGGAACCAAACTAATGCTGGGCAAACTTTTGCGCAGGCGGTTGCGATCGCACAAGATGCAATGGCAGTTGGCATTAACTGCACACCCCCAGGGTTAATTACTGATTTATTACGCTCTGCCAAAAGTGATAAGCCATTTGTGGTTTATCCAAACTCAGGCCGGCTTTGGGATGCAGTTAAAAAGGAGTGGACCGGCAGTGAAGGTATGGGCTTTGATGAAAACTTAGTGAGTGAGTGGAAGGCAGCTGGCGCGCAATATATTGGTGGTTGTTGTGGAATTGGCGCTGCTGAAATATCCCTATTGAAGTAAATCTGGGTGCTGGAAAAAACAAATACTTGCCATAGATCTAGATACCAATAGGATTTTCTATCTAGTTAGTAATCAAAAAGATTGGGCCTCTCACAATGGGTAATAAATTAGTTGCAGGGATTGACTCCTCAACCCAATCTGTAAAAATTGTAATTAAGGATGCAGCAAGTGGTGAATTAATAAGAGAGGGAAAAGCTGCTCACCCAGATGGTACTGAGGTAAATCCAACTGCCTGGTGGAGTGCGTTAAATCAAGCAATTGAAAAAGCTGGTGGATTATCAGATATAAGTGCGATCTCAGTTGCTGCCCAACAACATGGCTTTATCGCGCTAGATGAAAAGGGTGAGGTAATTAGAGATGCACTGCTTTGGAATGATCTACGGTCGGCAAAGGCGGCAAAGGATTTAAATAAAGAGTTTGGTGGCGATACTGAGACGGCAAAGGCAGTTGGTTCAATTTTGGTTGCTTCATTTACAGTTGCAAAGGCAAGATGGATGGCAGAAAATGAACCAGAGAATGCAAAACGATTGGCAGCAATTGCCCTGCCCCATGATTGGATCTCTTGGCAATTACAAGGCGGGGCAAATTTTGATAAATTATTTACCGATCGCAGCGATGCATCTGGTACTGGTTACTTTTCGCCAAGTAGCAATACTTACCGTAAAGATTTATTAGCTATCGCTTTAAAAGATAAAAAAGAGATATATCTACCAAAGATCGCAAAGTTTGATGGTTTTGCCGGTGAGACCACAGGTGGCATACCAATCGCAGCAGGTGCTGGTGATAATGCCGCGGCTGGCTTTGGAATCGGTGCTAAAAGTGGAGATCTAATTATTTCCTTAGGTACAAGTGGAACTGCATTTTTTGTTTCAGAGACTCCAAGTAATGATCCAATGGGTGAGGTGGCCGGTTTTGCTGATCTCACTGGCAGGTATCTGCCATTAGTTTGTACATTAAATGCGGCCCGCGTATTGGATGCGGTTTCAAAACTTCTTGGAAAGACTCATGACGAAATAGGCCATCTTGCCCTTAAAGCTAAGCCTGGTGCTGAGGGATTGACCATGCTTGGCTACTTTGAAGGTGAACGAACTCCTAATCGGCCAGATGCTAAAGGATTACTCGCTGGAATTAATAACCATAATTTAACTGCGGAGAATATTTCTCGTTGCGCGATCGAATCAATTCTTTGTGGATTGATTGATTCCTTTGCATCGTTGCAAAGTAGTGGGGCAAAAATTGAGCGAGTAATGATTGTTGGTGGGGCTGCGAAAAATCCAGGTGTTGGTCCAATTGCCTCTGCAATATTAGGTAGAGAGGTAATGACATTTCCACCTAGGGAGTTTGTGGCAGATGGCGCGGCCAGGCAAGCTGCTTGGGCTCTGTCAGGTGAGCTTCCAAATTGGCAGATTCCAGATGTAATTACCACATCAGAAAAACACTCAGAATTTGTCTTAGATCAACACCGTAATCTAAAGAGTAAATCTGAGGCAATTGACACTGTTAAATGGAATTAAGGGATTTTTAAAAGTTAACCCTTACGCTTAATTTTCATTTTATACTCATGTTTTTCCCCAGGTTCTAAGACAATTAGGCCTATCCCAGAGTTGAAGGCATCTGGTGGGCAGGTCATAGGTTCAATAGCAACTGCCATTCTGGAATCTGACTGCAGGTTGCGGTCTGCGGTGTGAATTTGAATCCAATTACTTTGATCATCAAATATCACCTCAGCGCCCAGGCCTTCGGAATTTAAGAGTGAAACACTCCGTGGGTAATCACTTGAGTATTTGAAGGCATGATCAATAAACAGCTCTGATATCTTCTTTGAATTTATAAAATCAAAGTCTGTTCCGGTAACAGATTGTAATTTGATCGGTAACAACCTTTCGCTATCCACCTCTAAAAATTGATCAGCGGGAATTTGTAGGGATAAATCATTGTTTTTTACTCCCGCCCCAGCCACTAGATAGGTGTGAATGGAGACGCCATATGGAGCAGAAGTTTCACCAACATTTTCAGATAACACCAAAATCTCTATCCCACTTTGAATAATCTGATAGGTAACTTGCAGAAGTAATTTGCCTGGGTAGATAGCTGGTTGATCTAGTAAATACTCCAAAACCACCTTGGATTGATTTTGAAAGCTTATCTCCCAGAGGGAATTAGCAACCAAGCCATGGAGGGAGTTGTTTTTAGATACCTCATTTATTGGTAGCTGATAATTTTTTTTATTAAAGCTGTATTTCCCATCTCTAATTCGATTTGGCCAAGGTGCAAGAATTTTTCCAGCGTATAAACCATCTCTAGTATTTGGCTCAATTAATTCAAATTTATCAACGGTTAATCCAATCAAAGCTGCACCCTCGGGGCTTATGACCGCGTTTACATCATTTAAAGCGATTTGAACTTTATTCATTTCTTTAAATTCCCATAACTTAAAATCATCACCACACCCTAATTACAATTACTTAGATTGGAAACTTAATCGGAGCACCCAGGTGTTGCTCTGAAAAAATCTGGCGATAGCGAGCCCAGGATTCTCTTCATCTCATATTTTGATACCTGCTGAAACCTACCCAAAAGTAACCACCCCCTAGCCCATAAAGTAACTAAAGCGTTATTCCCTACAGCAAAAAACCCTTGAAGATCCTGAGTGTTTATATAAGACTCTCCTCACTGATTGCTTCTTCATTATTCGGGAGAGCGATTTAGTTCAATCTAGGAATAGGAGATACATGTTAAATACACGCAAACGCCGTAGCTTAGCTTTGGCAAGCGTTATCTCCAGCTTGGCACTTGTACTCTCAGGTTGTTCATCCAGTTCTGATTCTGGATCAGCAAGCGGAGATGATGCATGGTTCGCCTCAGCTGCAGAAAAACTAGAGTGCAAAGGTAAAACCATCAAAGGTGTTACTGAAAACACTCCTCCAGGACAGTATGTAAAGAGCGACATTATTCCTGCTTTCGAGAAAGCAACTGGAATGAAGGTTGATCTAGAAACTACTTCATGGGATGAGATGTACAGCAAGGCAATCAATGACATGGAAGCTAAGACTGGCATCTATGACTTTGTATACATCGAACAAGATATTATTTATCAGTATTTAAAGAACGATTACCTTGCAAACATCAGCAAGGAAATTGCTAATAATCCTGATCTAAAGGCTCCATCATTTGATTTTGCTAAGTTCACATCATTCATCAACGATTTCAAGAATGCTGATGGAGATGTATTTGGTATCCCAATGGAAGCTTTCGTAAAGGTTTACTTGTACCGCACAGATCTATTCAATGATCCTGCTAACAAGGAAGCATTTAAGGCTAAGTACAAGAGAGATCTTGTTCCAGCAACCAACTACAAGGAGTACCAAGATATTGCTGACTTCTTTACCGCATACGGTAAGGATAAGGAGCTATGGGGAACCACAGTTCAAGCAGTAACTGGTCACCCTGCATCTTTCTACGAGCTATTTGAATCAATCCTGCCTACCAACGGTGTTTATAACTGGGGTATCAGCAAGAACTTCAAAGCTTCAGCTGCAGCTGGCGGATCTATGAACAGTAAGGCTGCTAAGGATGCATTCGCATTCTGGGTTGGCTTACTAAAGGATGCTCCACCTGAGTCAAAGCAATCAACATGGACAGAGGTTGGCACAACATTTGCTGCCGGCCGTGCTGCTCAAGGTTGGGTATATGGCGAGAACGTGGCTTGGATTGCAACTGATGCAGCTAAGTCAAAGGTTGTCGGCAAAGTTGGCGTAGCTCTTCCTCCACTAGGTAACCCACAGGTTCTAGCTGACTCTAAGTCAGGCGCTGGATACCTTGGTTATTACGACGGTGGTGCATTTGGTGTTCCAGCTTCATCAAAGAACATCACATGTTCAGTCTTGTTCCAGCAATACCAAGGACAAGAGTCAGTACAGGCCAAATGGGCTGCAGCTGGTTCACGTATCGTTATGGATTCAACATATAACGATCCAATTGTTCAAGCTCAAGATGAAAAGACAAACGGCTACTACACATTTATGAAGGATCAAGGTTCACTGTTCCGTGGTGCACCTGCGTTCCCATTCCATACTTCTGTACGTGAAGTCGTTGCGCCATTCATCTATGACGCAATTGCAGGAAAGATCTCTACTTCAGATGCTCTAGATAAGGCCGCGAAAGCTGCTGATGCTGAGATGAAGAAGTTAGGTTACTAATCCTGTAGATTGACGGTAATTCAATGGAGGACTCAAATGAGTCCTCCATTGAACATTAAGGAGCACTTTGAAAAAAAGTAATACAAATAGACTTGGTTGGATACTTTTATCCCCATCACTATTTATTCTTGGTGTAGCAGGCCTAGCGCCTTTCTTCTATGTAATTTATGTCGGAACCCATAGCTGGAACATCTTCTCAAAAGAGCGTGGGAAAGTTTTTGTTGGTGTTCAAAATTACCGTGACTTAGTATTTGATTCTGCCTTCTTAGGTACTCTAAGTAGAACCTTGTTTTTCTCATTTTTAGTTGTTTCGATCGAATTAATTCTTGGTTTTATGCTCGCACTTTCCTTAATGAAAGACTTCCGAGGAAAAACCTTCTTTAGAACAGTTTATGTATTGCCAGTTGTAGTTGCGCCAATTGCGGTTGGTGCCACCTGGCGCTTGATGATGGCACAAGGCCATGGGCCCGTACCCTTCTTTTTAAATAAATTTTTTGGCTGGGAGTTTAATACTGGTGCATCTACCACCCAAGCTTGGATCGCAATTGTATTAATGGATGTTTGGCATTGGACTCCATTTGTTACTTTAACTTTACTTGCTGGCTTATTAGCTATCCCCCGAGAACCAATCGAGGCTGCTTCCGTGGATGGTGCAAACACTTTTCAAATGTATCGATTTTTAATTATACCGATGTTGCTCCCAGTTATTTTGATTACGGTATTTATCCGGGTGATGGACTCACTGCGAAGCATGGAGGATGTCTACATGCTGACAAATGGTGGGCCGGGCAGTAGTACTACTTTTGTTGGTTTACATATTTTCCGAACTGTATTTGCCAAGCAAGAGTATGGCTATGGCTCCTCAATGTCATTACTTGTCTTGTACTTCACAATTGTAATCTGCTGGCTGTTATTTAATGCGCTAACCGGAAAGGAATCAAAGAAGAAATGATAACTAACTCAACTCACTCAAAATCTAGAAGCTTCTTTACTTCCTTAGGTCGATACTTCTTGTGGACTATTCTTACGATTTTTACACTTGGACCTATTTACTGGATGTTTGTTGTTTCATCCCGCTCTCCAGTTCAGGTGTATGACAAGCCCAACTTGGTCATTACCTCTTTTTATGCTGAAAATTACACAAAAGTTTTTGAAGATCGCGTAGTTCGCACCTATATGGTTAACTCATTAATTGTTGCGACTACAAATGCGGCGTTAGTTACAACTTTAGCCTTATTTGCTACCTATGCACTAACTAGATGGAAGTTGAAAGGCTCAGACAGTATTTTCTTCTGGACAATTACAAACCGAATGGCACCGCCGGCAGCATTTATTCTGCCAAACTTCTTGATATTTACTCAGGTAGTTAAATTTGGAGATTTTATGTTGTTTGATACAAAGATAGGTTTGATACTTGTCTATTGTTTATTTAACCTACCATTTGCAATTTGGTTACTGAAAGGAATGCTGGAAGGTATTCCACTTGAGTTAGATGAGGCAGCTTTAGTTGACCGAGCAAGTCGGATACAGGTTTTGTTTAAGATTATTGTTCCCCTAGCTGCCCCTGGACTAGCAATTACATTTATCCTCACCTGGGTCTTTGCCTGGAATGAGTACATACTTGCCGCAAGCCTTTCATCCTCATCAGCACGAACAATCACCACCAGACTTGCAGAGTATGTGACTACAACTGGCACAAATTATGGCGAGCTAGCAGCGGTAGCAATTATTGCGACCCTGCCTGCAATCATATTTTTAACCTTCATCCAAAAATATATTGTTACTGGACTAACCTTCGGTGCGGTAAAGGAGTAAGTGAACTGATTATGGCAAAACAAAAAGCCCCACGTAATGGCTTCCTTCCGATGAAAACCAACTTATTTGACCGGATCTTTATTGCCGTGGTCTTCTTAATAGCACTTAGCCTGCTTTGGATGAGATTTCTTGAGCCAAAAGGTTTATCACTTTGGATCTCAACTACTATTTCACTAGTTGTCGGCATCATTATTGCCAGAAAAGGTTAATGATATGAAAGCGCTAGTACTTGAAGAAAAAGGAAAGTTAAATCTTAGAGAGATTGATTTGCCGGAAGTTCTCTCGCCAACTGATGTAAAAATAAAAATACACACAGTTGGAATCTGTGGCAGTGATATCCACTATTACACCCATGGCGCTATCGGAACTTTTATAGTCAAAGCACCGATGGTGCTTGGACATGAAGCAGCTGGCACAGTAGTTGAGGTTGGAAGTGCTGTATCAAAGCTTAAAGTTGGCGATCGAGTTTGTATGGAACCTGGAATTCCAAATTTTGAAAGTAGTGAAACCTTAACTGGGGTTTACAACCTAGATCCTGATGTTAAATTTTGGGCAACACCGCCATATCACGGCGTGCTAAGACCAACTGTTATTCACCCAGCCGCACTTACCTTCAAATTACCAGAGAATGTTTCGTTTGGTGAAGGTGCGATGATTGAACCAGTAGCGGTTGGAATGCACTCAGTCGTTAAGGCCAGACCAGTTATTGGTGACATTGCAGTTGTTATTGGCGCTGGAACTATTGGAATGGTCACCGCACTTTGTGCAATCGCTGGTGGATGTAGCCGCGTAATTATTTTGGATGTAGTAGATGAGAAATTAAAGTTGGCTGAATCTTTAGGGCCAATTACGGGAGTTAATCCAAAAAATAGTGATCCAATACAACGAGTCAAGGATTTAGCTGATGGTGTTGGCGCTAACATTGTTTTTGAATGCAGCGGAAATGAAAAAGCAGCATCAAGTGCAGTTGATCTTCTAGCACCTGGTGGAACTCTTGTGCATGTTGGTATTCCGCTATCCCCAATTGCCTATGATGTTTCAAAGGCAATTTCAAAAGAAATCAGAGTAGAAAATGTATTCAGATATCGCAATGTTTATCCAAGGGCCATTAATTTAATTGCCAGTGGAAAATTAAATCTAAAGCCGCTAATTACAGATAACTTTACTTTTGAAGAGAGTATTAAGGCTTTTGACTTTGCCGTAAATATGCCCGCTAAATCAGTAAAAGTTCAGATTCAACTTCCTCAGTAATAGAAGGAAACAATGAGCGCTGATCCAGTTCTTAGTTCCAGATCAATCTTAGATCGACTTTCTCTCACCGGTAAAAATGCATTAGTGACTGGTGGCAATAAAGGAATAGGTAGAGCTATAGCTCATGCTTATGCACAAGCTGGAGCCAATGTAGCAATTATTGGGCGAAATGAAAATGATAATAAGGCAGTTGCAGCAGAGATTGCATCCTTATACAACGGGATCAAAGTAATTGATTTTGGTTGTGATGTCACAGTTGAAAAAGAGGTAAATGCAACAATAGATGCGGTCGTAAAAGAGTTTGGCTCACTTGAAATTGCTTGTAATAATGCCGGTATTGCTGAATGGGTCGATGCCGAAGATATGACATATAGCAGTTGGAAAAAAATGATTACTAATAATTTGGATTCTGCTTTTTTATGTGCAAGCGCTCAAGCAAAATACATGATTAAGCAAGGTTATGGAAAAATAGTTTTTACTGCTTCATTATCCGGAAAAGTTTCAAACTATCCTCAACATCAAGCTCATTACAACTCTGCAAAGGCCGGTGTTATTTCACTTGCTAGATGTCTTGCAACTGAGTGGGCGCCTTTTGGTGTGCGAGTTAACTCTCTATCCCCCGGTTTCACAATTACTCCTCTTCTAGATGATTTAAAAAAGACTGAGATAGGTCAAAAATATTATCCAGAATGGATATCTAGAATTCCGATGAAGGTAATGGGTGAAGTGACCGATATGCAGGGTGCAGCTGTTTATTTATCCTCAGAAGCATCAGATTACGCGACCGGTATGGACTTAGTTATTGATGGCGGGTACCTAGCATGGTAACTAAAGTAGATCCGGTGTTAAACACCAAAAGCATTATGGAGAGATTTTCACTTGAAGGTAAAACATCATTAGTTACTGGAGCAGGTCAAGGTATTGGCCGCGCGCTAGCGCATGGTTTAGCCGATGCCGGAGCTGATGTTGCTGTGATCGATTTAGATTTAAATCTTGCTGAAATTGTAGCTAATGAAATAACCACAAGAAATCCTGATGCAAAAGTAATGGCGTTAAAAGCTGATGTGACTAATCCGGATCAAGTAACAAATATGGTCGATGAAATAGTTAAAAACTGGGGATCACTCACAATTGCTTGTAATAATGCCGGTATTGGGCAGTGGGTAGATACATTAGATATGAGTTATGAAGATTGGCAGCGAATGATAAGGATCGATTTAGATTCTGTATTCCTGTGTGCACAAGCTGAAGCCCGACATATGGTTAAAAATAAATATGGAAAGATAATTAATACTGCATCCATGTCAGGCTACATTGTTAATTACCCACAAGGGCAAGCTCACTACAACACTGCAAAAGCAGGTGTGCTTTCACTGACAAGATGCCTTGGTGCTGAGTGGGCTGAGAAAGGGATCAGGGTAAATTCGCTATCCCCTGGCTATACCAGAACTTCTTTAGTAGCAGATCTTTTGAAAACTGAGATTGGACAAAAAGTTAGTCCAATTTGGTTATCCCGAATTCCGCAAAACAAGATGGCAGAGGTAACAGATCTTCAAGGGGCGGTAAATTTCATGGCATCTGAGGCGTCAGACTATATGACTGGTTCAGATATTGTTGTTGATGGTGGATATCTTGCTTGGTAATTACTTTAGTAATTAATAAAGTATCTATCAATAAAACTGTTTCTAAATTTCTTGCTTGGATCATATTTTTTAAGTAACCCCTCAAAACTTGAATACTTAGGGTATCTACTAGATAACTCTTCTTGTGAAGTAGAAAACAATTTACCCCAATGCGGCCGGCCATCATGTTTGCCAAGTATTTCTTCAATTTTTGGTAAAAAAGTGGCTAATGAATCAGATTTTTTCCAAGTAAAGTGAAAGCCAACAGTTTGTCTTCCGTACGCACCACTAAGCCATAAATCGTCAGATTTAATTGTTCGAATTTCTGCAGCATAAACCCGATCAGCAATTTCGTCACCAATACTCAATAATTCTGACATGTATTCACTTACATGCGATCGATCAACTAAATACTCAGTTTGGACTTCATCGCCTGAAGCAGGTGATGAATCTAATTTAAAGTGAGGTAGTCGGTATAACCACTTACCCGAGATACCCATTTGATCCGTGCAGGGTGAGGGATCATTTACCTTAACTGGATGTTGCTTAGCAGTAGCAATATTTCCATTCAACCATTGAGTAGGTAACTGCGGAAGATTACTGTCATCTAAGAACTTCATCCAAATTTGTCCAGTTGAGATCTTTTTCCAATTTGAAAAGTAACTAACACTATATGCTTTATCAAAGACTGCATCAAAGTTCTCTGCTATTGATTGTATGCTGATATTTTCATAAACAAACTGTTTAATTGAAAAACTCTCAACAATTCTCAGTCTTAGTTTTGTAAACACACCAAGTGCTCCAAGTGAAACAACAAAGCCTAAAAACTCATCTGAATCTTCTCGTGATACATTGAACAAATCACCTGATGCAAGGACCATTTCAATTCCATCAACACAGTCAGACAAAACTGGGTTATTGCTTCCAGAGCCATGCGATCCGGTAAGTACTGATCCAGCTACGGTAATTTCACCAAGAGATGCTGTATTGAATAAAGCCCAACCCTTTTTCTCAAGGTGTCTGCAGACATCTGCGTATTGCATTCCAGCAGGCACTAATGCAAATTTGTTTATAGTATCAATCTCAATTTCATCACTCAGATTTTTTATTGATATTTGAGTTTGAGAGGTATCAGCTATGTCATTAAAAGAGTGACCGGTTGCTAAAACCTTTACTCCAGATGCTTTACTTACAATTGATTGAAGTTTGGAAACGGAATCAACCTCAATATACTCTTTTGCAGAAAAGGTTAAATTTCCTGCCCAATTTTTCATGAATATTTTAATTAACCATTTGGTAAAACAATTGTCTTGCGACCCTTGCCAGATTTAAACGCTTGCAGCGCTGTTTCATACTGGTCAAGTGGGTATCGATCAGAAATCATTACCTCAGGATTCAATACTCCATTTGCAAACAATTCAACGGCGCGATCGAATGAATGAAGCACTGCCATAGAACCTACAATTGTGATTTCTTTGTTGTAGATCCAGAATGGCTCAATTTCAACTTTTGCATCATGATTTGCCACACCAAATTGCAAAAATGTTCCGCCAGGCATGACATGTTTTAGACCATCTTTAATCGCTGCAACTACGCCAGTGCAATCGATTACAACATCAAATCCTCGCGGCTGATCAAATTGATCTGCCGAAGTAGCTACATGTGTGAAACCTAATGTTTTTGCAGTAACTAGTTTTTCTTTATTCAAATCTACGATCGAAACAGATGCAGCACCGTTTATCCGGGCAAGTTCTGCCATCATTAATCCCATGGTTCCAGAACCATAAATTAAGTAATGAGAACCAGGAATTCTTGGTAGCTGGTCATATCCCCTTACCGCGCAAGACAATGGTTCAATTAATGCGGCTGATTTTAAATCTATATCTTTAGAAAGTTTATGTATATTCTTCTTTGGAGATAATAAGAACTGCGCCGCAGCTCCCGGCAATGATACTCCTAATGCATTCCAGTTCTCACATAGATTTCCACGTGCTCGTCGGCAGTAAAAACATTCACCGCAATGCACAGATGGGTCAATTGCAACTGGATCGCCAATTTTTACTTCAGTTACATCTTTACCAATTGCAACTATGGTTCCAGTCATTTCATGACCAGGCACTATGGGAAATGTCGGAGCAAATTCACCTTCAAAAATATGCAAATCCGTTCCACAAATTCCAACTGCAGCAACCTCTACAACAACTTCGGTGCTACTTGGCGTTGGGTCTGGTAGCTCAATAATTTCGATTTTGCCTGGAGTAACTATTGAAACTGCTTTCATGTGCCAATTAAACCACCATTACTAATGGCTAACAAGCATAATTAGTTACAGAAAAGTTACCGGGTCCGGCTAGCACTCTTGCTACTTTATTAAATAGAGGAAATGATTAGACTCTACTTATGCGCATCGATTCTCACCATCATATTTGGGATTTAAGCGTCAGACCCCAATCTTGGATGAAAGGCGATGAAGTTAAACCGATCTCGCGCACAATCTTGATGGACGAGCTTGATCCCGAGTTAGAAAAATCAAATATTGATTACACCGTAATTGTTCAAACAGTTGAAAATCCCGCTGAAACTCCAGAGTTCTTAGATCTATCCCTTACACACCCAAAGATTTGCGCTGTTGTCGGTTGGTTAGATCTAGAAAGTGATGACGTAATTCCACAATTAGAAAAATACTTAGCCCACCCGGGTGGAAAAAACTTAGTTTCAATAAGAGATATGGCGCAAGATAAAGCAGATCCAAATTGGTTAATGCGAGATGATGTTATAAAAAATATCCACCGAATTGCAGATGCTGGTTTAACTTTTGACATTTTAACTCGTCCCCCACAACTTGCTGCCGCAGTAGAGATGGTGAAGCGTTCACCAAAAAATATTTTTGTACTAGACCATATCTCTAAGCCCTATATCGGTAAGAGTGAAATGCAGCCATGGGCGGATCAAATAAGCGAGATGGCATCATATGAAAATGTTTCAGTTAAGGTCTCAGGGTTATTCACAGAAGCAAACTGGAATAACTGGAGTAAGAAGAGTTTTCAGCCTTATTTGGATCATATTCTCAATACTTTTACCCCATCTCGAATGATGTTTGGCTCAGATTGGCCAGTTTGCCTACTTGCAGCCACCTATTCGCAAACCATTGATTTAATGGAAGAATTCACCAAGGAGTTTAGTAAAGCAGAACAAGAATCTTTTTGGTCTGGTACGGTCAAACGTAGTTATAGATTGAAGGTTTAATACTTTGAAGCGACAGTTTCCTAGGTGGAAAAATATAAAACCACTACTTGGCTGGTCATTGCCAAAAGATCCATTTGCTGATCGGAAGTTAAAAAAGGTTGTAAATCTGGCAGAGATGCGGTTACTGTCAAAAAAGAGAGTTCCGAAAGCTGTTTTCGATTATGTTGATGGTGGCGCTAATGATGAGTTGGCCTACGCCAGAAGCCAAGAGATTTACTCGCGAGTTGAATTTAGGGCCAGAGTATTGCGTGATGTTTCAAAGATTGATTTAACCGCAGATATTGTGGGCCAAAAAAGTGCCCTACCAATAATCTTTGCACCAACCGGATACACCAGAATGATGCATTATCAAGGTGAGGTAATGATTGCAAAAGTCTGCGAAGAGAATGACTTGGTATACAACCTCTCAACAATGGGAACTACTTCATCAAAAGAAATTGGTGATCAGGTTCCAACTGTACGCAGATGGTTTCAGCTCTATTTATGGCGAGATAGAAGTCAGAGTTTAAAGTTTATTGAAGAAGCACAAGCAGCTGGCTTTGAGGGTTTGATGCTTACCGTTGATACCGCTGTTGGCGGAATTAAATGGCGGGATATGCGAAATGGTTTAACAGTTCCACCAAAGATTGGCTTAAAGACATTTTTTGATATGGCGTTAAAGCCAAAGTGGTGGGCTAATTTACTAACAACTGCACCGTTAGAGTTTGCCACGTTTCGAAACTTTAATAAGCCATTATCTGAAATTGCCGCAAAGGTATTTGATCCGGCTGTCACCTTTGAAGATGTTAAATGGCTGCGCTCTGTTTGGAAAGGCAATCTAATTATTAAAGGAATTCAAACTGTTTCAGATGCAGTTGAACTTAAGAATATTGGAGTAGATGCCATTGTTCTTTCAAATCATGGTGGACGTCAATTAGATAGATCGGTTGTTCCATTGGAATTATTGCCGCAAGTTAGATCGGCAATTGGTCCTAAGGGAAAGGGACCGCAAATATTTATTGATGGCGCAATAATGAGCGGCGCCGACGTTTTAGCTGCGATTGCCTTAGGTGCAGATGCGGTTTTGATTGGTCGCGCTTATCTATATGGAGCAATGGCTGCCGGTAAAAAAGGTGTTGAGAAGGTTGTTGAGATGCTCCGCTTTGAGATGGAAACTGCGATGAAATTGCTTGGAGCTAAAGATCTAAGTGAATTAAATCCAGATTTTGTAAATATCAGAAATTAGGCGTAGCGGGCGTGAAGTGCGCCATCAACCATTAAATCTGCTCCAGAAATAAAAGAAGCGTCCTTTGAGAGGGTAAATAGAATTACATTGGCAATCTCTTCTGGAGATCCAAATCTTGCATTTGGTGCTACAGACAGTGAGTGTGCTTTTTCATCTGGAAACTTCTCCATATAGCTCTTCAGTAATGGAGTTGCAGTTGTACCCGGTGAAACAGAATTTACTCTTATTCCATACTTACCTTCATCAAGAGCTAAGTTACGAGACAAACCAATAATTCCACCCTTTGCAGCTGAATATGGGAAGAAATTTGGCCTAGACATACGGCCATGAATAGATGAAATGTTAACAATTGAACCATATTTATTCTTGCGCATTTCTGGCAAACAAAGCTTGGCTAGGTACCAACTAGATTTTAAATCAAGGGCAAAGAAATCATTCCATTCTTGTTCGGCGTACTCAACCGCATCAGCATATGAGTTCCTACCGGCATTTGATACTGCAACCGTTACCGGACCAAAGTTTGCCACCAATTTGTCATAGCCAGCCTTGAAAGTTTCAAACTTTGAAACATCGGCCTTGGCATATTGAACCTGGTGTCCTTCTTTAGTTAATTTCTCAACTAAAGCATTTGCCTTTGCATCATCAATATCAACAAATGAAACCTTGGCTCCCTCTTTAACCGCACCTAAAACAATTGCCTCGCCAATACCAGCTGCTCCGCCAGTTACAAATAAGTGTTCACCTTTTAGGATCATGCGCTTCTTGCTCCTAATCCACCATCTACTGCCCAGTCAGAGCCACTTACGTAAGTAGATTTATCTGAGAGTAAGAAGGTAACAACCTTCGCAACCTCACTTGGTTGTCCCATACGTCCTAATGGTTGAATCGAGTTTGCGCGATCTTCTCTACCTGTTTCACCTTTAAGCCATGTTTTGGTTAGATCGGTGAGAATGTAGCCAGGAGATACAGCGTTAACTCTGATCTCATGTTTACCTTCATCTAATGCAAGGTTTCTAGTTAAGCCAAGTACTGCTGATTTAGCTGCGCCATATGGGAAAAATCCTGGATATGTTAAGCGCCCATGAATTGAGCAGATATTTACAATTGAACCGCCCTTTGCATTGCGCATTGCAGGCAATGCTAACTTTGCAGTAAGCCAGACTGGTTTCATATCAATCGCAAAAAAATCATCCCACTCTTTATCAGTCATTGTTACCGGATCTGCATGAGAGTTAACTCCAGCATTGTTGACAACACCAGTTACCTCACCAAATTTACTCACAGCCTGATTAAATGCTGATTTAAGTTCTTCAAAGTTGGCCACGTTAGCTTTTGCAAAAAATGCTTTTTGTCCAGCATTGTTAATTTCAGAGGCTAGCTTCTCACCGGCAGTCACATCAATATCGATGAAGGAGACGGATGCGCCTTCCGCTGCGGCATCTCTGACAATGGCTTCACCAATTCCCTTGGCGCCACCGGTCACGAATATATGTTTACTGGCTAATTTCATGTCGATAAACTACCTTACTAGCCTCGTTAATTGCATTTCGAAAAGCTATAACATTTTTACTGACTCCGCCCGCACCATCTTTAGTAAGCGGGCCACCTAAACCAACCAGATCGGCACCAGCCTCAAACCACTTTGGTATTGACTCCAAGGTGATGCCGGCGGTTGGGCACCAACGATTATTTGGAAATGGCTCACGAATCATTTTTAAGTGAGCTGGACCCAATATTGCAGCTGGAAATAACTTAAGAATATCCGCGCCAGATTCCTCAGCAATTGCCACTTCAGTTGGGGTTGAAACCCCTGGCATTGATACTAATTTTAATTTCTTTGTTGCTGCAATTACATCCTCGTTTGTATCGGGAGATACGATAAAACTTGCGCCAACATCCTCAACTTTTTTCACATCTTTAATGGTTCGAACTGTTCCAGCACCAACCAATAAATCCTTATTTTTCAAAAGCTTTTCAATTATTTTAAGTGCTCCAGGAGTTGTAAGCGTTATCTCAATTACCTTAACTCCGGCCTCTACAAGCGCATCTGCCATCGCTTGACCTTCTTTTTGTGAATTAGCTCTGACTAAAGTCATCATCTTTTCAGAGAGCAACTTATCAATCGTCTTCACTAATTTCCCCTTAACTTTTGCACAGTTTCTTTATCTACTACTCCTGCAGAACCAGTTGGTATGCCGGTCCAGTCCCCAAACATACTTGCTACTGAGGCTCCGCAGATACTGCCCTGAGTTAAGGCATCAAACTCACTCATTCCACTTAACAAACCAGCAATACTTCCACCAGTAAATGCATCACCAGAGCCAACTGGATCGACTGCAACTATCTTTGGTGGTGTTATTTCACCATACTCGCCATCAATTGCATATCGCATCAGTTGATCACCTTTAGTCATAACTGCAATCCGGCAACCGCGATTATTCGCCTCCAATAAAACTTTTTTCGGCTCAGAGCTGCCAAATACCACCTGATACTCATCCTCGCCACCGATTAAAAATTCAATATTTTCAGCTAATGGTTGCAAAGTATTTTTAGCATCCGATTCACTCCATAATTTTCGCCGTAAATTCAAATCAAAACTAGCTTTAATTCCTAATGATGCGGCCTTAGCTAAAGCATGCTTAACTGTTGCTGCTCCGCTTTGAGAAATAGCGCAGGTGATGCCAGTTGTATGCAGCCATCGAGAAGTAGACAAATATGTATCTAAAATATCGGCTGGTTCAATAGTTGAGGCGGCAGATCCTTTTCGTAAGTAACTAATCTCCACCGGCGCACTCTTACCAGGATTGCGCACCATGGCAGCCGTAAATGAATCAACTCGCTTAGCAAGTGAAACATCAACCCCTTCAGCCTGAATATCTGCCAACATAACTGAACCTAATTGATCATTTCCAAATCTTGAAAAGAAGGTGGATTTAAGTCCAAGGCGCGAAAGTGTTACTGCAACATTTGCCTCTGCCCCAGCTGTCACCCGCTCAAACTTTTTGGCACTCATTACTGAGTCAGTATCACTTGAAATAAATACGGAGAGCACTTCACCAAATGTGAAAAGATCTGTTTTCAATTACGCACCAAATAGATTAGTTTTTTTACCAATTACTCCAGGAGTTGCAATAAAGATATAACCTGCTTGAGGATACTGAGTTACATCCATCTCTTCACCTGGATTACCAACTGCAGTAGTAATTATCAATTGATCAAGCTTCTCCCCAGCAAAGCAACAGGAGGTTACTTTTTGAAGTGGTAATTTGATCTCAGCAATTTGTTTTCCAGTTTTTCCATCAAAGCCACGAACACATGACCCAAGCCAAAATGCCACCCAAATATTATCTTCGCTATCTGCGCACATACCATCTGGATAGCCCATGCCATCTGAGATCTCAACTAAGGTTCGCCGATTACTTATTTGCCCATTGCTGTAATCAAAAAGTTCTACCTTCATAGCTAAGGTGTCGATATAAAACATCTTGGTCTTATCAACCGACCAATCCATTCCATTAGAAATTCCAACCTCACCAAAAAGGCGCTCAAGCTTTTTACCATCTCTACTTAACCGATAAAAAGCACCTTCATTACTTTGATTCTCATACGCCATCGATCCTAGAAATAGTGCGCCATCTGGTGAAACCTTGGCATCATTCCAACGCAGGACATTTTTATCTTTAAACCCATCAGCATCTTCTCGTGATGGCAGTTTGTGCAGGGTACCATCTTTATCTCTTAATACTGGGCCGTTAGCAGTTCCTAAAATATCTCCGCCAGTTGTGCGCGGGATTTGAAAACCAACTGGTTCGCTTGTTTCATACTCGCCACTTTGGCCAGTAGCTAAATCTTTCCATCTAATCGCCTGGCCATAAATATCACACCACTGAATATGATTATTTTTCTCACCCGATGAGGTTGGCCCTTCACCTAATTGATTGCGCCTTGAATCAAATACATCAACTGCAATCGACATTTGTTAACCCTTTAGGGAGCCAGAGAGCAATCCTCGTAGGAAGTAACGACCTAGGAAGATGTAAACAACTAAGGTAGGAAGGGAAACAATTAACGATGCAGTCATATTAACGCCGTAATAAACCTGGTTTGAAGAACCGGTAATAAAGTTAAGTGCAGTTGTTGCAACAGATAACTTCGGCGATCCACCAGTTAAAAAGATAGCGAAGAGGAAATCATTCCAAGCCGAGGTGAATTGCCAGATTAATACCACCACGAAAGCCGGAATTGAAAGTGGCAGAATAATTGAGCGATAGATCCGAACCATCGAAGCTTTATCAACACGGCCGGCTTCAATTAATTCATTAGGTATCGCTTCGTAGTAATTACGGAAGATCAAAGTACAAATTGGAATACCGTAAATCACATGCGCTAACACCAAGACATAGATGGATTTATTAATATCTAACGTGGTAGCAATTCTTACCAACGGAATCATAATTGCCTGGTATGGAATGAACATTCCAAATAAGAATAAAGTAAAAATAAAGTTTGAGCCTTTAAACTTCCACTTTGCAAATACGTAGCCATTTATCGAGCCAAGAATCGCTGAGATAATCGAGGATTGAACAACAAAGAACAAAGTTCTAGTCATTGAGTCTGAAATAGATTGTGGGAAGTAATCAGTACCACTCCAAGCTACCGACCAGGCTGAGAAATCTATTTTTTCAGGTAGCTTAAACGCGTTAACTAAATAAACATTCTTAACACCTTTAAGTGAGTTAATTACCATTACATAAATTGGCATGACAACTAAGAACCAGATAAAGATCAATGAGACATAACGGAAAATGAGCCAGAATTTCTCTTTACCATTTAGCTTGCGCTTTTTATTGCGCACATCATGCTTTGAAGTAATTAGATCAACAATGTCAGTACTCATCAGCGGTACGCCTGTTGTTTGCTGTTATAACGAAGGTATGGCACAACTACGATAGCGATCATTATCAAAAGCACAATTGCAATTGCTGTTCCTTTAGCGTAATCACGCGAATCAAAGGTTGACTCCCACATATAAACAGCAACTACCTGAGTTACATATGACTTGCCATTAATTCCGATAATCAAGTCAAATGCCTTCATCGAGATGTGGCCCAAAATAATCAAAATTGTGAGCAAAGTTGGAGTCAGTTGTGGGAATAACACATGTCGATAGATTTGAGACTCACTAGCACCATCAACTCGAGCTGCTTCGCGCATATCATCTGGAATGCCACGAAATCCTGCTAAGAAAAGCGCCAGTACATAACCTGACATCTGCCAGATCGCCGGCAGTGCCATTGCATACATCGCACCCTTTTCCGATACATACCAATCATTTTGTAGAAAACCTAAACCAATTTTTTGTAAGGCTAGGTTTAAACCGCCAGCCTCTTCATCCCGAGCTGAGTTAAGAATCCAGTTAAACACCGTTCCCATGGCAATAAATGAGATCGCCATTGGGTATAGATAGAAGGAGCGGAAGAAGCCTTCGCCCTTAATTCCTTTTTCAAGCAAGAGCGCCATAATAAAACCGGTGATTAAGGCACCAAGAATAAATACCACGGTAAATTTGAATAGATTTGATAGCGAGTGCGTAAAGCGCTCATCAGATATCAAATCAGTGTAGTTCTTTAACCCAACATATTCAATCTCTTTTTTCGCGCCAGAGTTTTGATTTGTTAATGAGACATTTACCGACCAAGCAATTAAGCCGTATACGAAAATAACTACAGTAATAATTGAGGGTAATACAAAAAGTAATCCACCGATGCGAGCGCTAACTGGGCGACGATTTTTTACTAATTTACTCACGCAACCCGTCCCCTCATCTTGATTCTTATGTGGTGGAGCCTAGCGATCTGATATCTAAATAGAAAACTTTGGTGGGCAATTTCTTGCCCACCAAAGTCATTGTCCTACTTTTTGCTATTTAAGCCTTGCCTGCTTCGTAAGCTGCAGCAAGATCCTTAGCAAGTCCGGCGTT
>Ga0164295_10001374_pt1 | contig 20140 bp, 16 predicted proteins | sample GEODES006metaG_FD_111798 | JGI IMG/M metagenome (GOLD analysis project Ga0164295, IMG submission 111798) | Oligotrophic lake water microbial communities from Sparkling Lake, Wisconsin, USA - GEODES006 metaG | ecosystem: Environmental > Aquatic > Freshwater > Lake | place: USA: Sparkling Lake... | reverse complement strand
AGAGCGGGCGAATAGTGAGAAGCAAAGTGTGAGTGTGCAGAAAACTCTCAATCAGATCCGCCAAGAGATGGAGCAGGGTCGAAAGGAATCTAAGCTGGTAGTCAAGAAAGTAGAAGAGGAGCGGACGAGTAGTGAGAAGCAAAGTGTGAGTGTGCAGAAAACTCTCAATCAGATCCGCCAAGAGATGGAGAAGGATCGGAAGGAAAGGCTAAAACTTAAGGTCAGAGCCAAGCAGGAGTCAGAGGCTAGTGTTTGCGAGGCGGCCGAGCGAATGGCGAGGGAAAAGGAGATAGCGGCGGGAATCCATTCCTCGATCGAAAAACTGGTAAAGCAGGTAGAGCAGAACCGGCTGGAGATGTCGGCGCAGATTGACCTTGTAAAGGGCAGCGTGGAAGGGCGCATAGTTGAGATGGCCCAATACGCTTCAGAAATACAAGATTCCATTGTGGCTGTAAGTAGCCATTCGATTTTCAGAATCTTTTCTCGGTTTGCCGCACTTTCTAGAATTAGAAAAATAAAAAAGCCGTCTTGGCTCCAAAGTAGTCCTTCCCTGTTACCCCCACGCCCCGGTTTCTGGAAGCGACTAGAGCGAAGCATCCGGAAGAGGAGAAAGAGATGGATCGGCCGGATCGGTTTCGATCGAGATTGGTATTTGAAAGAGTACCCAGATGTACCGAAAGTGGGCATTGACCCGCTTGATCACTACGTCAGCTATGGAATTCTGGAGGGCAGGTGGAAATCCAAAAAGGACAAGCAAAAAAGGCCTAACCCACACAAAAAAAGGGTTCTCGAAGACCTTTTGTTGGGTGAGCTAGGAAAAAATATTCGCAAACAGCTTTGGCTTCTCTGGTCTTACCCGCGGGTAAAAGCCCAACTGAAATTAAGCTTCAGGTTGTTGGAAAAAAACTTTCCCTTCGACCCAATCTGGTACCAAGTTAAGTATCCCGATGTGAAGGGCACCTCTATGTCGCCTTTCATGCACTTTATAGAGTATGGGGCCCGGGAGGGGCGTTTGCCAAATCGTCGGTTCAGCCAGGAATGTTATCTGGCGCTTGCACCGGAAGTCGCCTCGAGCGGAATTCCTGCCTCTCTGCATTTTTTAATGAAAGGGTGGGACGAAGAGCGCTTGATAAACTGGCTGGATCGATATGTAGAACAAAGTTTTGATCGTGAAATTCGCGAGCGGTTCAGTGGCCTTTTGGATTTGCTTTTGGCTGAGGAGGATCCTGAAGACCTCTCCGGGGCAAGAGAACGCAAGATCAGCCAATTAAGGGATCGGCTTTCCTTAGCCCTGCGCAAGCGGGAGTCCCCAACTGATGAGCCTAAAGTCAGTATCATCATTCCAGTGTACAATCAGTTGGCCTACACCTTGGCTTGTGTGACCTCCCTTTATGAGAGTGATCCATCGACGACACTTGAAGTCATAATCGCGGACGATTGTTCCAATGATGGCACAAGAGAGATCTTTAAAGAGTTTGCTCCATGGATAAAGATGGTGCGCACCTCGAGAAATCTAGGATTTTTACGCAACTGCAACCATGCGGCAAAAACGGCTAAGGGTGAGTTTATCGCCTTTTTGAATAACGACATGGTGGTGCTTCCTGGCTGGCTGGATTCGCTCGTTTCTACATTCGTTGTTGATCCAGAATGCGGAATGGTAGGCTCCAAGCTTCTAAATCTTGATGGTACACTGCAAGAAGCCGGCGGGATTTTTTGGAATGATGGCTCGGCGTGGAACTACGGTCGCGGCCAGAACCCCACATCGCATGAGTTTAATTATAAAAAGGAGGTCGACTACTGTTCTGGAGCCTCAATCTGCTTACGTAAGGAAGTCTGGGATGCCGTTGATGGCTTCGATGAAATCTATGCTCCGGCCTATTGCGAAGAATCCGATCTCGCCTTCCGCCTACGCGCTAGGGGACTGAAAACAATTTATCAACCCCGCTCGGTTGGCGTCCATCTCGAAGGTGTTTCTTGCGGCACAGATACCGCACATGGAATCAAGGCATACCAAGTTACGAACCTCGAAAAATTTCAAAATAGATGGTCTGACGTATTGAAAAAAGAGCACTTTCCTAATGCAAAACAGGTATTTTTTGCCAGGGACAGAAGCGCTAAAAAGCGCCATATGCTGTTCGTTGATCATCATCTGCCAAGACCCGATTTTGATGCCGGATCAAAACAAATGGCAACATATCTTCAGGTATTTGTTGAGATGGGTTTCCAAATTACATTTTGGCCTGATAACTTGAATTACGAAAAGGAATATGCACATCCGTTAGAAGAATTAGGCATAGAAGTTATTAGCTGCAATGCTGGTTTGATAGAATTTGAAGAGTGGATCGGGAAAAATGGGCCGTATCTTGATGTGGCATTCCTGAGTCGACCATTTGTAGCTTTAAAGTATATCCAGAGTCTTAAGAAAAACTCCAAAGCTTCTCTAGTTTTTTATGGCCATGATATACACTCATTGCGGACTAAAGGGGAGTTGAAATTAAATACCGCTAATCAATCGCTCTTAGAACGACTCAGAGTCGAGGAGCAGGTGGAAGTCGAGTGTTGGGAAAAATGCGATACAATTCTATATCCTTCTAACGAAGAAAAACAATATATTTTAGGAAAATTTCCCGGTCTCACGGTGGATATTCTCCCGCTTTACTGTAAATCTGCCGATGAAATAATAGCCGCCAAGACAGCATCGTTATTTGATAAGCGTAGCGGAATCTTATTTGTAGGAGGATTCGATCACTCTCCCAACACAGATGGTATTTTATGGTTTTGCAATGAGATTTTGCCATTGATCCGGAAGATATCTAGGGATGTATGTCTAACTATTGCAGGCTCAAACCCGCCTAAGGAAATCAGGAGTTTAGAGAACAAGTTTATAAAAGTAACAGGACGCATTTCGGATCACCAGCTGTCGGCATATTATGACAGTCACCGTGTCTCCGTAGCTCCTTTGCGATTCGGATCCGGCGTAAAAGGTAAGGTAGTTGAAAGCATGCTTAAAGGTTTGCCTATGGTAACTACGAAAATTGGCTCGCAAGGCCTTTGTTATGCCGATAAAGCCCTCGCAATAGCGCATAGTGAATATGAATTTAGTAATAAGGTCGTTCAATTGCTAAAAAATGAGAACAGATGGCTGCAGCAACGAGATTCTGCCAGACGTTTTTTTGAGAAAAACTTTTCCTCGCAAGAAATTAAAGTCAAACTTAAAACGTTTTTAAAATAGTTTCTATAAATATAATAAAAACGGCGAAAAAGTATTTGCTATCACTGCTTTCACACTTGTGAATTCGGTCTGTAAGGCGAAGTCGCAAGGAACAAACTGAAATGTAAAGAATAAAAAGCCGCAGGATCTAACCTAAGTGAAGGACGACAAGTAAGGTTGATAAAATTTCTAAAGGGACAGAATCCAGCATAAAGCTAAACAAATTATCGGATCGAAGATTTATGAAAAATGCTATGAAACGAAAATACCATGTTAGCTTTTGATTTCGTAGTTGTAGGGGAATCAAAACAAGGATTTCAATTTCTGTTTACAAAAAATCGCTTTGACTCAGAGTAAATTCTGCACACAATTTGGAGTTGGGTAGGTTTTTGCAGTAGATAAAACATCAAGTCATGAACAATATCGTCAGTAGGCCAATTTTTATTATCGGAGCGCCACGTTCTGGAACCAGCATTCTTACATGGGCTCTTGGTCAACATCCAAATATTCAACCGCTCGAAGAAACAAACTGGATTGCCCTTTTAGGTATTAGCCTCCGTGAGATTTGGAAAATTATCAATTTAAACACGGAGATTAATCACCTCAGATCATTAGGATGGAGTGAGGACCATTTTTATCAAATATTTGGACAAAAAGTGGATGATATAGTCAGTGACTCACTTCCAGATCAAATTCTTTTTCGAGCCAATCAAGCTACAAATCTGACAAAAAGACACCAAAAAGATAACTTAAGTGATAGAAGCAGAGAATATTTATTTTCTTTAAACGATGAGAATTCAGCACTGAAAATAATTCGATCACCTAATGACCCTAAAAAAAGATGGATCGACGGAACTCCAGAAAACACCTTCTATGCCCACACATTGTTGAGGCTTTTTCCGAATGCACGATTCATACATTTACTTCGCCACCCGGATGATGTGTGCGCATCTCTAATGAACTTCGCAAATGTAGGGGGAAAGGCCACTAACTTCCTTCGTGAATCATCATATATCGCTTGGATAAGATATGTTTCAAGTGCCTATCTTCTAGAAAAGGCACTAGGTGGAGATATTGTTTGCCGAATTAGATATGAGGACCTCATAAAGTCTCCAGCGAAAGCAATTAAAGTTGTCTTAACCTGGCTTGGGGAGGAATTTAATAACGCCTGCATTGAACCATTCGCAGTAAAGTTAAATTCCTCCGCGGTCAATTCTTTCAAAAAAACATCTTTAGCGCTGAGGGATACTTCATTAAGTTTATTATCAGAAATCTTGCAATCTCATGTCGGAACTCCAGATCCTTCTGCGAGAGAAGAACTGATAGCGATTAATGAACAAATCATATGCACTTTCACTACAAAAGAAAATGAAATTGTAGTAAATATTGATGACTGGGGTCCTCGTGAAACTCCTGAAAAGACAAGATTTAATATTCAGCACGATGCAATATCCTGCATTTGGATAAAGGCACGTGGCTTATTAGCAAATCCTAACACATATATTTCTTTTGGTGAAAAAGTGATAGCTAATCAAGATATAAGTTTTAGTGTCGATTTTGTTAGTTTTTATGTTAGAGATGAACTCATTGAAAAATCTGGCTCTTATGAAATTAAGATTATTCAAGGCAACTCTTTCATGGAGATAAAAATAGGGAGCTTTAGAGTTATTAAAACGAATTGAAAACTCTCGCTATTTTGTTGGGGATGATTTAATCATTTGCAAAGAAAGTTAATTGTAGTCTATAAATGAAATTCATTGAGCACTTGACACCTTTGTTATTTGCGGATCTCCGATAACAGCGTCAGTGCCTCAGACAAAAACGTGCTCTATTTATTTGTAAGGGCCAGCCGAAGCTTGTTAAAACTGAAGATACCCGCTACTTAGATCTAATAAAGGGAGATCATATGATTTCGTGCTCACCAAAGGCAGTAAGCATTCCAGCTGAGCCTCTGGGCTTCAAAGAGCATCATTTGAAAGGCAAAAAATGGGCATTTGTAATCGAATTCGGACTTTTAGCCGCTTTAGCTAATGACAAAAAAGTAATATCCAAGAACGAATATGGACTCCTTTAAAGCAAAATATCGACTTGTTAACGGATTTTACTGGCGGATCCATATTCAAAACATTAGGGCTCGAGTCAGAACGAGAGTACGGATGAAAACCCCTGTTGAATACCAATTGCTTATTTAAAATACTTGTTAAGCAGGCCATTTTAAGGTATTGAACGTTATGGATAAGTTGCAATTAAACATAGTGTTACCAGTTCTTTTGGGAATGATTTCCCTTGTTGTGGCAAGTTGCTCTAGTAAGGAGCCAGAAACTAAAGAAGTGAAATCCGTAAACGTTGCTCCGCGTACATCCGAGAACGTGAGTATACGTAAACCCGTCAACGCAGGTCCGCGTGAAGTCGAGAATTGGGGTCCGCGTGAAACTCCTAAAGGAAAAAGATTTAACATTCAGCCCAATGGAAAATCCGCCATGTGGGTCGTAGTAAAAGCTGTTTCAAGACACCCAAAAACGCATATTTTATTTGGTCAAGTCGTGATAGGTGGTCAAGACCTAAGTATAGGGGAGAATTCAGTCAGTTTCTTTGTAAGGGATGAACTCATCCAAAAAGCTGGCTCTTACGAGGTCGCGATTATCGAAGGTGATACAGATCGCAAAATCATGGTTGGAGAGTTTCAGGTTAAATAATAGATTTGATAATAAAAAGATTACACTCTTTTACTGAATACCAAAAGCATCGGCTGCTAATGGATTCAGTGTATCGACATCGTCTAGCGTACGAAGCAAGATTGCAGGAGAACAATCATGGTGCTTTTGAAGTTACTGGCTTTTCGTATCCAGCAGGTGAGGAGGTCAAATTTCTGGCTGATTTTGTCTATTCGGACGGTAAAAATGTGAATTGGAGAGAGAGGCTGGTTTGTCCCACAACAGGATTAAACAACCGGCAAAGAGCAGCCGTCCACATCATGGATAGTGAACTCGGGGTTATCCCACAAGAATCAGTGTACATCACGGAGCAGGTTACGGCTTTGTACAAATTTCTTGCGGTAAAGCATCCCAGCGTTATTGGCAGTTAATTTCTTAGAGATTCAATTCCGAGAGAAGTTTCATGCGGGAGGGGTGGTGTTTCTGCGGTACGCCCCATTGAATGCCGGATCTTCATATTTCAAAAACTCATCTTGAGTAGGTGATGTTAATGAGTAAGAATGAGACAGATGAAAAAACTCTTGTCAATGAAAAATCCAAAATATAAAAAATACGATTAGCAACTCAAATAAAGTTTATCAGGATGGAGAGTTTGTTCCTCCAGGGCATTTTTATTCTGCAGTACCGTCTGCTGCTACAAGGCAAAGCTATGTTGATGCAGTTAAGCAAAGAATAGAAACTTTGCTGGACATTGAAATTAATCGGGAGGGACAGATTAGGCTTCTTGAGGAACTGCTTTGCTTCTATAAATCATGCCCATTCCCTCATGACAAAGATGCTCAGTGGCGATACTTCTATAACAATCCAGCCTACTCATATGGAGATGGAATGACGCTCCAAGCCATATTGCGTCATTTCACTCCTAACCGCGTTATAGAAATAGGATCCGGGTATTCTTCTGCAGCAATGCTTGATATAAATGAACATTTTCTTAATAGAAAAATTGATTTTACATTTATTGAGCCTCATCCGAAACTTTTACACTCTCTTTTAAAAGAAGAAGATACGAAGTCTTGTAAAATAATTGCAACGGGCGCTCAAGAAGTCGAACTATCTTTGTTTTCGGAGCTAAAAGAAAATGACATTCTATTTATTGATTCAACTCACGTGTCAAAACTTGGAAGCGACGTAAATAGTATTTTCTTTAATATCCTACCTCGTCTTAATTCTGGGGTGATAATTCACTTTCACGATATCTTTTGGCCCTTTGAATATCCTGCAAGCTGGATTCAAGAGGGTCGCGCCTGGAATGAGATTTATATTCTTCGGGCCATGCTGCAGCACAACAAAGACTACTCTATTCTTTTCTTCAGTGATTATCTTCGAAACACCAACTCTGATTGGTTTAGTAAGAATGTTCCGTTGTTTCTTCGCAACTCGGGCGGGAACTTATGGATTAAAAAATGTATTAGCTCCAGAACTCCATGAAAGACTTGCAGATCATTAAATCTCCAATATGATCACTAAAAGGAAGTTAGCAATTGTAACAGCAGTTGTGATTGCCCAAATATTTCTATGGGTTGTTCTATTAGAAAAAGTTTTGATACATAATCACACGTTTGTCTCCATTGGCGATTCTGCATCCCAGAGCTTGTGCTGGCTGGGGAAAATCTTTGAAGCCATAAGAAGGAGTAAGATAGTTCTGTGGGATTTCACCACGCAAGCAGGCATTTCATTTATTGGCGAGCTTCAGACTGCGCCTTTATATCCCTTGGCCTTGTTTTTCGGGCTAGTAGCGAATCCTGAATTGCCACGTACAGTGGATTTATTTTTGTCAGTGCATTTCCTTATTGCTGCGTTCGGGCTTTTTGCTTTTGGTCGGCAAATAGGATTATCAAATCCCGCATCATTTCTCTCATCTGCAATCTATGCTTATGGTACCACTTACACTATTAGAGTTAATGGTCAGCCAAACTTGTTTGTAAGCTTATCTTGGATGCCGTGGATTATTTGGGGAGCGCACTCTGCTGTAACTAGTATTACGCGCCGGGATTTCTTTATTTATTGTTTTGCAAGCGCCTTTTTCTTAGGATTTTGCTTTTTGGCCGGTCATGTGCATGCAGTTGTTATTTCGTGCATAATATCCGTTGTATTTAATTTCAGTCAAATAGTCATCGAAAGAAAAAAACGCGACTTTCTAAAACTATTTATGTGGGGATTTACTTCTTCGGTCTTAGCATTACTTCTTACATTGCCTCAAATTTTAGCAACGCAAGAATATATGAAACTATCTTACAAATGGTACGGTCCAGGATATACAGAATGGCCCCATGTTGTGCCATTCAAAGAATTTGTTAGGCACCATCTTCACCTAGCCGATATTAGTACTATTATAACAGGATGTAGTGTAAATGCACTTGATGGCGGAACATTGTATTTCACACTAACAGGCCTATTCCTTTCAGCTGGGAGTTTGTTCTTTTTAGGAAAACAATCCTTGCTACGAGGACCTTTGATAGCTTGTTTAGTTACAATGGCATGCTCGCTTGCCTTTGCCTTTTCCGCAACTTGGCCTTTTGGTTTAATATTTAACAAAATACCTCTGGTAAACCTGATAAGAGTACCTGCTAGAGGACTATTCGCATTTGGTTTTGCTGCGTCCCTTTTAGCTGGATTTGGATTAGATGCAATTTTGGTGGCAATTAATTATATCAAGATTACTCACAAACAACTATCAGTTTTTAAAAGCATTGTATTATTAATAGTCATTCTGCTTTTGGCATGTGAACTTTTAAAGTGGACACCAAGCCACACGTCTAGAAAGACAGAATCAGAACTGTCTGGTGTCAACCTAACGCTAAATGATCCAATGATAAATAAACTAAAAGAATTATCGGCTTCTGCAGGTTCTTGTTACCGCTATTATGCCGCAGGAGAGGATGCGCCAGCCAATGCCCCAAACCTTTTTTCCTTGTTGTCTGTAAATGGATACCGCTCCTCAAGAACAAAAGCTTTTCATGAATATTTTGATTTTAATCCCATGTCAGAAAAAGCTGACGCATTAGGCATAAAGTGGTGGGTTTCAAGAAACAGGATTAAAGACTTACCAATAGTCGCCAATATAAATGGGAAGTTCTTGCACGAAAGAAATGCTCCACCAGTATTTTGGCAACCAAGCAAAGACAACAATAAACATGGACTGGTTATTGAAAAGATAACATGGGAGCCAAATTCCGTCTTCGTTCACTTGAAAAAACCTGTAATGGGACTTATAGTATTCGGCCAAGTTTTCTATCCAGGCTTTAAATGCTTCGCTGATGGCAAAGAGGTTCCTATAATGTCTTATACCCATCTAATGGCGATCGATCTTAAGAAACCAATAAGGGACTTAAACTTCGTTTATCGCCCGAAATGGCTTCTCCCATCGCTATTAATTTCAGCCACAACGATGGTATTTATCATTGTAACCTATGTGTTAATTCTACAATCGAAAAAAAGTCGTTCAGTGAAAGTCTAAGCGAAAATAATAATAAAAAATTATTGAAATCATACAAAATCTCCTTCTAGTTTTGCAATGAGTCCTTGTAATTTAAATACTGATTGGAAAATAAGAGTTAACTAAGTATGGCAACAGAAATATCAAGAAGACCGCTTCTTTCAGTTGTTATCCCATGTTATAACGAGCTTGCCACGATTGAGAATATTCTTGATCGCGTCTTTGCCCAATCTATTAAAGACATCGAAGTGATATTAGTTGATGACTGCTCAACCGATGGAACAAGGGGAATACTTCCACGTATTTGTGCACAGCGCGGGGTAAAAGTTGTTATGCATCAAAGTAACCAAGGGAAGGGTGCTGCCTTAAAAACTGGATTCCAGATTGCTCGTGGAACAATCATTCTTGTCCAAGATGCTGATTTGGAATACGACCCCAATGAATATCATTTAATCATAGATCCTATTGTGAGCAGAAATGCTGATGTTGTCTTCGGTTCAAGATTTATGGGTGGCAGACCACACCGGGTGGTTTACTTTTGGCATATGTTGGGTAATAAATTCTTAACTCTGTTGTCAAACATATTTACTAACATTAACCTTACTGATATGGAAACTTGCTACAAGGCATTTCGAAGGGAGGTGATACAAAATATAGACATTCATGAAAGCCGATTTGGGTTTGAGCCAGAAATAACTGCTAAGGTAGCCAAAATGGGTCTCCGTATTTATGAAGTTGGAATCTCCTATTACGGTCGCACTTACAAGGAGGGAAAAAAAATCGGTTGGCGTGATGGAGTCCGTGCAATTTATGCTATCTTGAAATACAATCTTTTTAAATGATCAAATTGCGCGTGCATGCCTTTTAAGTAGATTAAACGATTCGTAGGCCTTCAAATTCAATCAGACTAAGAGAATTTTATTTGCGTTTTTTACGATAAGAAAATTATATGCCTATTAAGTTCTCGTGGCATTCATTTCTAGTTTTGCTGCTTGGTGTATTTGCTGTGATTCTAGCCTCGAGAAATATATCGACTCCTGGAATTTATTATGATGAAACACTTTTTGCTAATGCTGCTTTGCTCGGAAGCTCGGACATATTTGTTCATTGGAAGCCTTTCGGAATACCTATACTGTTGATGTCCTATATCGGTGCCATAAAGGCTTGGATTTACATCCCAATTTTTCATTTATTTGGTGTTGATCCGTTAACTATTCGTCTTCCCACAATCCTTGTTGGCGTGCTTGGCGGGGGTTTCCTTGTTGTTGCATCTATTATATGGTACGGGCGATACGCGGGGGTTTTGTGCGCTGCGCTAATTTTCTTCGATCCAAGCTTATTGATACATAGTCGCTTGGATTGGGGACCCACGGCACTAATGTTTCTTTTTCGAGGTTGTGCAATATTTGGAATTGCGTGGTGGTGGAGCTTCCGAACTCCGGCCGGAATCTGGATAACTATTGCCGCGTGTGGATTGGGTGGATTTGATAAACTTAACTTTATCTGGGTAATAATGAGTCTTTGCTTATCTTTCGCCATCGTTTTTCGCAATGAAGCTCGAGAATATTTAAAACACTATACGAGTATCGCTCTAATCCAATTATTAAGTATTATTGGAATAGCAGGATTCATCCTTGTAAGAGCTCTGATCATTGGAAGCAATTTTCACCAAGATGCAGTATCGTTTTCAGAACGCTTGGCAGTTTCATGGCATCTCATAGTTTTAACAATTGCCGGCGGAGGCGCATTGGAATTTATTTCGGGTGATGGTTGGATACCATCTCGGTGGATGGTTCCCGCGTTCACAGCAGCAGTTGTTATTGCAACGGCAAACGGAATCCTATCCCGTCGGACTTTCTTATGGAGACCATGGTTGTTCTTAACCCTTTTTACTTTGTTTTTGACGGCGTTCTTTATGATGACAAAGTCCGCTACGGGTCCACATCATTCGGCTGTTTTGGCTGGTATGCTGGGATTGCTTATTGGGCCACTTTTATCTTGCCGTTCCAAGGAAGTAAAAACACGGTGGTCAAGGACAGTAATGAGTATATTGCGAGTGGCTGGGGCCGTTATCTTGTGCTATGCCATGATATACACTACTATTTATTCACTTAACAAATTTGCAGCGCCGCGCAATTTTAATTGGGCTGTGGCGCATAATAGTCTTGGCAGGCTATTCCAAAGTAATCCTGACGCTTATTTTCGTACAGGTGATTGGGGTATGGGGACACAGCTGATTGCATTTTCGAAAGGAAAAATTAATATAAACGATCACTGGGCAGAATTTTCAAGTGACAATATATATAATAAAGCACTGCTACAAAGTCCTGATGGATCACCTACAATTCTGCTGATTCACGCCGAGGGGCGAGAAAACTTTAAACAAGCAAACAGTTCTGCAGTGCAGACCATGTACCAAAGCGGATTTAAATTCAAGCAAATCAATCAATTTAATGATGAAAAAGGCGTTTTGATTGAGGCCTTCTTAATTGAGACGCATTAAATAATAATTCTAGATGATTAGATACTGGAGATTTCCATTCATATAAAAATATTAAAAGAACAGAAACGCAATTATCGATAAAATGCTATAAAGCAATTGACGCAAAAATTAAAAGAATGCTACCAACAGACAAAAGTGTCTTTACGCATTTAACCTTTTATTTCCTTTGATCTAATGTTAGTTTTTTCCGCTAAGGTGGAAGAATCGCAAGCGATACAATATTATAGAATGGCCAAAGACGCGGATTGTCTCACTTTTGATTCTCTATTATTGCAATAAAAGGAACGCTAGCAAAAACCGAAAAGAAGCCGAACACTGAGAACAGAAAACCTTACCGCTTTCGTTATGTGATAGAAGAAATTGCTGCTGTTGTCGTAGGATCTGTAAACTAAAGAACAAGCAGGGTATCGGATTCAATTTTACGAAAATATCTTCATTGGGAAGATAGCGTGTTCGCAAGTCACTGAACTCACCAAAAAACGTGAAAAGAAACCGACTCAGCTCGATCGATCTCGTCAGAACTACGAATGTACACGAAAATCTCTAGGTCGGAAGCGAGTCGACCGTTTCTCGAACGAAACGCTATTACTCAACCCGCTAAGAGCATCGAAATTACGAATTGTGGTAGACAATGACGATGGGGCACAAACATGCGACTGGTTTTTTATGGGATTGCAGTAAGCAGGCACCGGATTAGTACACAATCCCCAATTAAACAACTAAGAGCAGGGTGAGCCTTCTCGAAGGCACCTCGAGAGGAAATGACTTTCGGTTTGTTATTTCATAATCAACTTAAGGCCGGAAAAGTGTTATCGTGATTAGACAGGGAATCGACTCATCAAGCATGATTCCTTAGGGCATAGACCAGTTTCTTTTTTGCAGCTTCCCTAATCCATCTTGCTCTCCAAGCTTTTGGCATCCACCACCAACCAAACTTGGGATGGGGATCTCGGATTTTGTCGAGCTCTTTGGAAGAATGAATATAGTTTTCACGAGCCCGCATCACAGAAAACGGAAGGTGGGGGGAGAGTTGATCGATCAGATTATAAATCTGCGCTTTAGAGACCGTGCGGGTGATCGATTCATCATGCATGACAAAGCGGGCCACGGATTGATGAGAGTAGCACAAGACAATTTCTTGGAGATGTCGATAGGTCCATGCAGTGTCCCCGTAATGGTGGTGATCTACAGAAAGTGGACGGGATTGCAGAACAGAGGTCCTAAAGAGACATGAAGCCCACGACCCTAGCAGCCCACTTGCTCCCGAAAGAATCTGCATCAGAATCGCTTTTTCAAGTGGAATAAGACCCCCGCTGAACCGACTCAGAATTTCAGAAAACGAGAAAACGGGCCAGTGGAGGCACTTTTTCAAATTCGTTTTGGTTGTGGGCCAGATGACAGGCGGCGAAAAGACCACGTCGGCCTGATTCTTGTGGATACAAATGGAGAGGGCATTCAAACCCTCAGGGGTGATAGTGTCGCCAACCGTGCTAATATAAATGAATTCGCCAGTGGCTCGGGCGATTCCTGAATTCCAGGCCTGATAGAGGCCTCGGGGCACTTCCAAAACATGACCCCCTAGCTCCTTAGCAGCTTCTCTTGCGGCTTGATGAGTTCCGTCGGGGCTTTCGGTGATGACCCAGATGAATTCATGAACTAGGGATCGCAGCTTCCGAAGGGATGCGATATGTTCGGTCAGGCGTTCCGCGGATTGATAAACTGGGATGATTACGGAAATAGAAGATAGGTTCACCAGTAAGCCCCCAGTTCCATCTTTTTGAAATCATTGGGGATGTCTCCTGGCAAAGGGCGAATCCATGCATGGTTATAAATTCCGGCTGAATCGAAACGTCCCCCTTTAATCCCAAAAAGAAGCTGAAGGGCGCCACCCATATGGATGCCCTTCTTACCAATTTTTTTGGCGTGGGCCACCAGAGGAAGCGACCATGCGCCCGCACCCACAAGGGCGATGTCAAAATCAGCTTTTTCCATTCGGGCTTTGAGTTCGTCCAGTGCCTCAAACCAGTCCTGATGACGAGGTGGGGTCATGTAAGAAAACTGGGGAGGAGGGAGAAAGGAGGTGTCTTCAATGCGAGTTTTCAGATCGGGGAAGGAAATCTCGGAGAAAACACCTAAATCCCGAATATGCGGGAGCTGGGCTCGGATGGTTTTTTCAAAGGGATGAACAACCAGCCAGCGCAACCGCGCAAGATCTTCCAGCCATTGGGCATAGGGCTTGATAAAACGGATAAAATAAAATCCAGTGCGCGCAGCGGATGGGGCCCACCGATCGGCGGCGCGGGCCTCCAAGAGGCTTTCGTAGGTGTCACGATCTTGCCAGAGGGCCACCAAATCCATCTGCGCTAGAGCAACCCGGTACTCGTCCGCGAATCGGAAGAAAATATCTTTTCGCACCGGAAAGAGTCCCCCCGTGTTATGAAGCCGCTCCGCCGGTCTGCGCCAACTGGCGGATTGGGGCCAAGGCAGCTGGAACCACCTTTCGCCAAATTCTAGGACCCGGAGTTCGCTGGTGCCGATCTTTCCCAAAGCGGAGGGGCTAGGACGACGCAGGAATGCTCCAATAACCTGTTCCTGTTGATGCAAATTACCAACGTCGTCCTCTCCTAGCGGGGAGTGGCGCCACCATGGCAATCCGATCAAACGGTTAAGTCTGGGCAATATTGGAGGCATACAAAAATCGGATCTAGAGTAACAGGAAGCTGAAACTGGGGAACAGATAAGAACTTGGAGTATCTAGGCCTGAGTATAGAATAAGACTATGCCTGTACTTCGAGACTGGGCCCTTTTCAACCGCCTTCGGCAACAGCTGATTCAATTGCTATTGGATCGCAAAGTGGAGAGTTTAATCGAGATAACTCGGGTCTTTCCCGCATTTGCCCCCTGTAGTGCAGGCGACTACGCCCAATTGGCCAAACTTACTATTTCCTCAATCAATAAATCCTTTCCGATTTTAGCAGAACTCGCAGCCGAAAATAGCGCCCGACTGCCACGTCGTGTCCCGTTGGCACAATTCCCAGAGGGGTCGAAGGAGAAAGACGCTGCCCAGAAACTCAGCGGGCTTTTCGACAAGTACGGCAGTGACAAAGGGGCCGAGCTTGGGTACTCGAGCCTTTATGGTCCCCTCCTTTTGCGCGCTCAGGCGGTCCGCTCCATTTTAGAAATTGGGATGGGCACAACCCACACGGATACGATTTCGCATATGAGTTCGGACAAAAAAACTGGAGCGTCCCTACGGGCTTTCCGCGATTTCTGCCCGAAAGCTGAGATATTTGGTGCCGACATTGACCGCCGGATTCTATTCCAAGAGACGCGTATCCAAACTTTCTTTGTGGACCAGACAAATCCCGAAACTTTTGACCAACTGGCTGCCCAAATACCCAAATCCATCGATCTGATCATCGACGACGGACTTCACTCCCCAGAGGCAAATCTCCAAACCCTGCGCTTTGCCTTGCCTCGCCTTGCACCGGGCGGTTGGACGGTTATCGAAGACATCGGTGGACCGGCGGCTCCCATTTGGTGCCTTGTCGCGGCGTTGTTGCCGTCCTCGGTTTGGGATGTGTTTCTGCTCGAATCCCCCCGCTCCCTGCTTTTTGCTGTGCAAAGAAAACCATAACACTGGTCCGACGATCCAGACTCTCGAGTGCGGGAAGCGAGTATCGAAGGCAGACAAAAGAAGCGGTGAGATAGAAAGAGGATTCTGGTAATCTAACTCGATGAAGGGAGAGAAGAAGCCGCTGATGCTCGACTTTGCCGACGCAATTGGAAAGGGGCAAAAGAACGACAACTTCATCCACAATCTCCTGGCGAAGCATTATGAGGTAAAGATCGTCGATGATCCCGATGTGCTGATCTTTACCCACTATGGGCATCGCAACCGCCTCTACTCATGCAAAAAGATATTTTACACCCAGGAGCGGTATCTGCCGGACTGGAAACAGTGCGATGCCGCGGTCACTTCGGCCTTTTGCGATGATCCAAGAGTCTACTATTTTCCCTATTTCGCCGCCCATCGCCGTGGAGAGGATTTGGTGCGGCCTGCCAATTTCGATCCGGAAAAATTTTTTCGACAGAATCGGGGGTTTTGCTCTTTCTTGCATAAGTATGCCGACCGAACGGTTCAGGCGAGAGGTGACTTCTTTCACGAACTGAGCAGAAGGAAGAAGGTGGATTCAGGCGGGCGTGCCTTCAATAACGTTGGATATGAAGTTCCCGGAACCGCCGGAAAGGCCAAGATGGAGTTCATCTCCCGATATCGGTTTCATATCGCTTTTGAAAACCGAATGACGCCCGGTTGGACAACAGAGAAGTTTACCGACGCATTCGAGGCCTGTGCCGTTCCCATTTACTGGGGCGACCAACACGCGTTGCAGTGGTTTAACCCAAAAGCTTATGTGAATGTGAATCAGTTCAGAGACTTTGGGGAATGCTGTGATTACATTCTTCATTTAGAAAACACCCCCGAGGATTATAAGAAGATGTTGTCTGAGCCGCCTTTCCTAAATAATCGCGTTCCGGAGATCTATTCTCAGGATCGTCTATTGGAATTCCTCGTGCGGGAGATTGAAAAGCCGGGCGTGCCGGCGGCACGGAGACGATGGTTTTGGCCGCTCACCCGATGGCGGATCGTGAAGAGGGATCGGGTCCATGGAGAGTGATCGTCCGTTGGACAGCAGAAAAGCTCCTTGCGTCATCTATTTCCACGAGGGATTTAGTCCCTACCTGCCCTTCGCTCTTTCTCAAGCCGCGCGGAGCAACCCAAGCGCGCGAATCATTCTGCTCGGGAACCAACAAAACAAAATCAATGGAATTTCTTACGAGCACCATATGCTTTCCGACTATTCGAAGAAGCACCAGGAGTTCGTGGACTCGTACCGGCATTTTCACCCCGGATGCTTGGAGGATGAACGACGGTGCATCGAGCGATGGATCGTTCTTGCCGAGTTTGTCCAGAGGCATCGGATAGAGGAATTCCTATTCTTGGACAGCGACACGCTCCTCTTCGAGGATGTGAGGGAATTATTTGAAAGGTGTCGTGGATATGACGCAGGGGGCACGCCCATCTTCACCGGGCTTTGTGCATTTATTAAAAAGAATCTAGTACCAGATTTTGCAGATTGGATTTTAGGGCAGTACCGGAATCCGGCAGTCGTTCGAGCTTGGGAGCGGAGGTTTCAACGACATATGGGGGGAGAGAGAGATGAAGGAGCAGTCATCCAGGATATGGCCTTGGCCATCATGTTTATCGAAGAAAGAGGGATACGGGTCTTGGATCTCACTCAGCCCAAAGAGGGAAAAATGGTTGATTCAGGTCAATTCGGAAGGGCTTTTCAGCATGGAACGAAAGAGACCGATATTCTGATTCAGGCTCACCCGGGGTCGGTTGTGAGCACCATTCAGGGGGGAGAGAGGATTGATCTCACAGCTGTGCATGTGAATGGATACTACAAGAACCATATGCCTGGATTGACGGGATGGTCAGGAGCGGTATTTCGTTCATTCTTTAGGCCCAACTATCGCAGGAATTTAAAGCAGTTATGCATATATCTCTGGAACGGGTTTCAGTTTCGGCATTATTTGAGAAAAAATCATGAAATGTACCTAGGCCCCCGGAAGAGGTGAGATCGGCAAGAGCCGAAATAGGCAAAAAAGGATTTAACCATTGATAAAGCATAAGCTTTCGAAAAGCTGGATTCGGAATCTCCGAGGCTGGCTTTATCGCCAGTTGCCAAGTTGGGGAACGACTTTGCACCGAAAGAGAATGACGGGGTATGAACGCAGATGGGGACTTGAGCAGGAGGGCTTTTGCAAAGAAGGGTTTTTCAAGATCTTCCACAAAAAGCTTTTGCAGGGTAAAAAAGGCCGATTCTTTATGGAGTTAAGGGCGGGGGATGGGCTGGTGGGAAGTTTGGGAGTTTGGCTCGAATCCCTTGGAGAAACATGGAAGGTCGAGAGTTGGGAGGATCGGCCTCTTCCCTTACGACAGCTGAGGGCAAATCGTTTCCAATCGAAAATCTTGGAAGGAAGATTGACCCGTTGGGATTCGAAAAGTTCTGTGCAGGATCCCGACGGCATTACGACCCGTGGAGCCAGGGAGGCCTCGGGGGTATGCCGAGCGATTCGAAAGTCCCAAATTCGGCCCCGTTGGATCGGAATTTGGAACCCGAGTCGACGACCCGTTTGGTTGAAACGATTGGAAAAAAGCGGATATCGTTTGGCCCTTATTTACGAGCGGATGGAATTTTATCAAGCGAGTGGGACATGGTAGTCGCTTTTCATACGAATACCTTGGGGGTTCGTGGCTCGGAAACGGCGGTCTGGGACTATGCGAACTTCAATGAAACGATTCTGGGCAACCGTTCTGTCCTCTGTCTCCGCGAGGGGCTGTGCGAAAAAACAAATGCCGTATTTGCTAAGTGGAAGGAAAGATTTCCTATTGTGAGTTATCGCTCCAAGAAGGAGCTGTCTGAAAAACTTCAATCTCAAGAGGCTTCCGTCCTCTACCAGATAAAGGCTGGCCCTTTTGATGGATTTGTTGTTCCCGGCGTGCGAAACTGCATCCATTCGATGTTTCTGTCGGATGAATTTCACGGGGATCGGTTTGCTTATGTTTCAGCGTGGGCATCCCGAGTCATGACCTTAGGGGGCAAATCATTCGTTCCTCATTATGTGCCTAAGCTTGTTTCCGCTCAGAACTTGCGAAAATCCTTGGGAATACCAGCCAAAGCAAAGGTATTTGGGCGTCATGGCGGCTGGGAGACTTTCAATATTCCTTTTGCACGAGAGGCGGTGGCTCGACACGCCCGATTGCATTCCGGAGATCATTTTATCTTTCTCAATACTGAGCCAATTCGGGAGGGGAAAAATCTGCCCAACATTCACTATCTCGAAGCGACGGTGGACCCTGAAGAAAAAGCGCAATTTCTGGCCAGCTGCGACGCGATGATTCATGCAAGGGATACAGGGGAAACTTTTGGGTTAGCTGTGGCGGAGTTTGCCGTGCTGGGGAAAGCGGTGATCACTTATGGAGGCTCCAAGGAAAGGGCTCATTTGGAGATGCTTGGAAAGCAAGCCAGGATCTACAACGTCCAGCAAGGACTACAAAAAATTCTGGAGGATTTTGAACCCGGGGTAAGCGGAAAGACGGAGTATCAAGATTGGGCGGACCCCACTCAGGTGATGTCGCTCTTCCGAGAAAAATTTTTGAGTTAGTCGCTAACGGTTGGCTTCGATCCCAAAGGGGGCGAGGTAGTTGCGGAAACAAGGGAATCGGCCGTGAAAAGCGAAGCTCTGGGAGGGTTTCCACCGAGGAAAGTCTGGAAGCTTGTTTTCGAAGGAAAAACGGAGTGCGACATCCACCGGGGCAAAACAGATTCCTGCCTTGCGGGCGGGCTCTTCTAGATCCCGGCAAAGAAAGACGTCGGAAAGGGTGCCTTCCTTGTAAAGATGGGCGTGGGCATCGACGAAGTTACGAAACTTTTTCGACTGGAGGCTGCAACCGCCGTTACCGACGCGGTTGGTCCGGCCCGACTCTAGCATTTTGGCGGGCCAAGGGGCTCCGATGAAATCATATTTCAAAAAGGCCGGGTCCCAGAGGTGAAAATTGACAGGGAAACCGTCCACCTCGATGTGGAGGAGAAAGGAGGTCGAGAAGTAGCGGTTAAGTTCCAAGGCTTGGAATCGTTGTCCTTGGTTCAGGTTCGCCGGAGGAACTTGAAAAAATTCACCGGGGTGAGCAATGGAGGGGCGACTCCCTGCAAGATGCCGGACGGCTCCGAATTCGATGCCCGAACAGACATGGTTGAGGACACGGGCGGAAAGATCCGGACTTTTTTCCGGGTTGTAGATAAGCAGGGTGACGTCTGGCAGGCTGAGTTTTTGGCGGGAGGGAGGGGGAAGAGAAGGAGCGGAGCAAAATGTTTTTGAGAGCCAAGCAGAAAGACACCAGTTCATTTTCTCAGAAATGTTTCGATCGAAGTGAGGTCTTGCCGCTTTCCAAAAAACCATGACAGATAAGCAAGATTCACCCCTCCCCAAAGCGCGAGGAGGGCAAGGTAGGAACAGCCACAAGAACCCATCATGGGGAGAAGCCGCCAGAGGGAAAAAGCTGCAAGGCTGATCCAGAGGACGATCCAGTGTAGGGTAAAGAAACTGAAGAAGCGGAGCGGTCTGGACAGAACGAAGCCGCCGACCTTAGGAGCATCGATAGGATAGAAATATAGCTCCTCGATTTCGGAGCCGATCAGAGTGTCTTT
>Ga0164295_10001373_pt1 | contig 20149 bp, 20 predicted proteins | sample GEODES006metaG_FD_111798 | JGI IMG/M metagenome (GOLD analysis project Ga0164295, IMG submission 111798) | Oligotrophic lake water microbial communities from Sparkling Lake, Wisconsin, USA - GEODES006 metaG | ecosystem: Environmental > Aquatic > Freshwater > Lake | place: USA: Sparkling Lake... | reverse complement strand
TTTCTAAATCGCAACGTTTAATTTTTTGTAATAAAGTTTCAGATCGTGTGGAAGCAGTTGCTGAAAGAACGATGATAGAACCCTTGTTTTTTGAAATGTAAAAAAAATCTTCAATTATAGCTAATTGAGGATTTTATTTTTAGTTTTTTATGATTTGCTTTCTTTGTTAAAGTAAACCAAGTAATAATACATTTGTTTTTCTTCGTCCCAACCTTTTTCTACAAATTTTTCTGCACTTTCAGGGTTTATAAAATCTAATTTTATTTGAATGTTGGTGTCTAATTCAATTACGTTTTTAAGTTTTCTACGAACATCTGTTACAGCAGCATTGGCAATTGGAAAATTAGAAACGTCTTCAATGCTATATTTCGCACCTTTGTCCACTTTATAATTTCTGAATTCAGGAATCAAATCCGGGTTGTTTATTACATCATTTAAGAATGCGGTTTCTTCAAATTCGTCATTTTTAGCAAAATGGTTCACCGCACGATTCATAAATAATACTTCTTCCTTTTTATCTTCTGCAGGTAAAACAACTTCTTTAGCAAAATCTTTGCAAAATTGAAGGTATTTCTTAGTCATAAATGTTTCATCTTGGAAAACATCTACGCTTAAAAAATGTTCTAACCAATATCTGGCATCGTATCTATTACTATCAACGGTTAATATTTTGTACCCTTCTTCTTTTTTGTAATTAAAAATAAGGCAACCTTTGTCTAATTTATTTAAGTTAATCCCATCTTGTAAAATCATTTCTAAGTTACTTCCGTTTTCTTGAAATTGTAAGAAGTCGGTCTTAATTTCACTTTTAAAAACGCCAATGGCGTCTACTACATTATTATCAATAGAAACATTGGTTAAATAAGCGATATATACTTCACCACTTTTAATATGGGGATGGTTGGATTGTTCAAATAAATGTTGCGTGATTTTTTTTGAAACATTATGAATTTCACTAGGGTTATTGAATACTTCGGTAGCTAAATTGAACATTTCATTGTATTCTAAATCTACTTCATGTGCAAATTGATAGTAATTTTCTTCTTTTTCGCGAAAAGCTTTAAAAAAATATTCTTTCAAAATGGGCATAATTTCATCGTTTAGCGTATACGAATTTTCGGAAAGAAAAATTTGTTCTTCTTTATGTTTATTGCCAACTCGATGTATGGAAAGATTTTCTACGTGTGTATTAAATAGGTTTATCATTATTAATGTTTCAATAAGTCAATTTGGCAATGCGCCAATTTACTTTAATTATTATTTTTTATTTGGTATTTCAATTGTCAAATTGATAATTGAATTAATTCCAATTTTCTTCAAAGCCTTGATCTTCGTATGATTCAGAATCACCATAGGCATCTAAATCATCTTCGTCTAAATCATCTTCAAAATCATTAAATAAATCTTCGTTTTCTAAGTCGCCACCTCTGAAACCACTTGTTGTAGCTTCGTCGGGTAAAATTCCATGAGAAAATAATAATGCTGGATAATTTACATCCTCTTTATTTGTTTCAATTGCAGCTAATTCTACAAAAAAGGTCCACATGGAGAATAAATCATAAACATAAACTAATTTAGTATTTTGTTCGTGTACTAAATCATCCAATTTATATTCGGCCATGGTTTTTATTTCACCCGGAATATCTCCTGTGTCAAACATTGGAATTCCATCTTCTTCATGCCAAGCCCAATCGTCTCCACAAGTATAAAAAGCACCAACTTCGGTACCATCAAAACCAAAAGCGTTGACTAAAGCGTTATGTAAATCTTCTAAAGTGTCTTTCGCTTCAATAGCAATATCTCTAAAAATATCTTCTTCGTTGTCTAAAATGGCTCTAAACTTATAAATCATAATATGTAATTTTAAAACGCAAAAGTACGTAATATTTGAACTATTTTTTATTCAAAAATACGATTGTTAATAAAAATAGTAAGGTGTTGTGAAATAGAGATTTGGTGACTTGGTGACTTTGAGATTTAAGGGTTTTTATTATTGATTTTTAGAAAATGATATTGATTTTGAGATATTAAAATGCAATTCAGATACAAAATTCTACAATTCGGCAGATTTCTTTTTCAGGTTTCATACAATTATAACAACTTTGTTCCATCAAAAACCACAGAATATGAAAAATTTTATCTTTATTTTAGTTTCTTTATTGAGTTTTACAGCTTTTTCTCAAACTAAAATTTCAGGAAAAGTAGTTAGTAAAAAAAATGTACCAATGCCAGGCGTAAATGTTTTTATTGATGGCACTTACGATGGCGCATTAACGAATGAAAAAGGCGAATTTAGTTTCGAAACAGATGCGAAAGAAAATCAGATTTTGAAATTTACTTTGAATGGTTTTTTAGATATCGCCGAAAGTATTGTGATTGAAGCATATACCAATCGTATTTTTACTCTTTTTCAAGATATGAATACGATTGAAACGGTTGTTATTTCTGCCGGAACGATAAAAGCGGGCGATAATAGTAAAATCACGGCTTTGAAACCTTTAGATATTGTGACAACGGCGGGTTCTTCTGGCGATATTGTAGCCGCTTTGGAAACTATGCCCGGCGTAAATGCGGTTGGAGAAAGCGGTCGTTTGTTTGTTCGTGGTGGAGAAGCAGGAGAGACTCAGACTTATGTAGATGGTATTCGTGTGGCGCAACCTTATGGCGCTTCGCCAAATAATATTCCAACTCGTGGCCGATTTTCTCCTTTTTTATTCAAAGGAATTACGTTTTCAACGGGTGGATATAGTGCCGAATTCGGAGATGCTTTATCAAGTGTTTTATTGTTGAATACAGTTGATGAACCAGCACAAAATCAGACAGATATTTCAATTATGACGGTTGGTGTAGGTTTAGGAAAATCTAAAAAATGGAAAAATAGTTCGATTTCGTTTAATACGAGTTATATGAATTTGAAACCGTATTATTTATTAGCACCACAAAGTTTAGATTGGAACAAAGCACCAGAATCGATCGCAGGTGAAACCGTTTTTAGAACTAAAATTAAAAATGGATTACTAAAAGTGTATGCCGCTTTTGATCATTCTACGATGAACGTAAATCAAAAAGACATTAATTATTTGGATAAGATTAAATACGGATTGACGAATAATAATTTTTATATCAATTCAGTTTATAAAGGAAATATCGTGCCAACTTTACAATTACAAGTGGGTTTTAGTTTTGGATATGGAAACAATAATATCGGAATTAATGCAGATAAATTGAATAATTATGAACGCGCTTTACATTATAAATTGAAATTACGTAAAACCTTTTCAAATATGTTTAAATTGAATGTTGGTGGCGAATTCTTCCACACAAATTTTAACGAGAATTATCAAGATTTTTCTCAATACAGAGTTGATTATGGCTATCAAAATAATACGATAGCCCTTTTTACAGAAGCAGAAGTTTTCATATCTCAAAATTTAGCTTTTAATCTGGGTTTACGTTCGTCAAATGCTTCAGTTGTGGATGAACTTACTGTGGAGCCAAGAGTTTCAGTCGCATACAAAATCGCAAAAAAGAGTCAACTTTCAGTTGCATACGGAAGTTTTAATCAAACCGCAAATCCCGATTATTTAAAGTTTTATCAAAATTTAAAATATGAAAATACCAATCATTATATTCTAAATTATTTATACAATAATAATGGGAAAATGTTTCGTGCTGAAGCATATTATAAAGCGTATGATAATTTAGTGAAGTTTGATTCTAATGTTTCGAGTTATACTTCAAATTTTAATAATAACGGAATGGGTTATGCCAAAGGAATCGATTTATTTTGGAGAGATAACAAATCCGTTAATAACTTAGATTATTGGGTAACATATTCTTTTATCGATTCAGAAAGAGATTATAAAAATTACGAGAAACAAGTCACGCCAAGTTTTATTGCGAATCATAATTTCTCTATTGTTACGAAATATTGGGTAGATAAATTAAAATCGCAAATAGGTTTAACTTATAGTTTTAATTCGGGTCGACCTTACGATAATCCAAACGAAACAGATTTCATGAATCAGAAAACAAAATCGTATAATAATTTTAGTTTAGGCTGGTCGTATTTAGTATCACAACAAAAAATATTATATCTTTCGGTTTCTAATTTATTAGGTGCGAATAATGTTTTCAGCTATCAATATGCAAATTCACCAGATACTGCTGGAACTTTTCAAAGACAAGCTGTAACACAACCAGCAAGCCGTTTTTTCTTTATAGGTTTCTTTTGGACGATTTCCGATAATAAAAAAACAAATCAATTGGATAATTTATAGGTTTTAGGAAAAAGGTTGGAAGGTTTTGAGATTCAACTCATCATCAAAAACATTTATATGACAATAATAAAAAATGTAACTTTTATTACACAAAAAAGCATTTGAATTTTATATTTTTGTTCCAAATTAAAAAAATACGACAATGTCAAACGAAATAGAAAAAGTAAAATGCCTAATTATAGGTTCTGGTCCTGCAGGGTATACTGCGGCAATATATGCAGCTAGGGCTAATATGAATCCTGTTTTATATCAAGGAACACAACCAGGTGGACAATTAACAACCACAAATGAAGTAGAAAACTGGCCGGGTAATCCGGAAGGGATTACAGGACCTGAAATGATGATTGGTTTGCAAAAGCAAGCACAACGTTTTGGAACAGATGTTCGTGATGGTTGGGCAACAAAAGTAGATTTTAGTTCAGAGCCTCATAAAGTTTGGATAAATGATGCAAAAGAAATTCATGCTGATACGGTTATTATTTCTACAGGTGCCACAGCAAAATATTTAGGTTTACCTTCAGAACAACATTATTTACAAACGGGTGGTGGTGTTTCTGCTTGTGCAGTTTGTGATGGTTTTTTCTATAGAAATCAAGAAGTGGTAATTGTTGGAGCAGGGGATAGTGCTTGCGAAGAAGCACATTATTTATCTAAATTATGTAAAAAAGTTACCATGTTAGTTAGAAGTGAAAAATTTAGAGCTTCTAAAATTATGGAACAACGTGTTAAAAACACCGAAAATATTACCATTTTAATGAATCATGACACGGTGGAAGTTTTAGGTGACGGACAAGTCGTTACAGGTGTTAAAGCTAAAAATAAAACTACAAATGAAGATTTTGAAATTCCAGCAACTGGATTTTTTGTAGCAATTGGTCATAAACCAAACACTGATATTTTTGCAGATTATATAACTTTAGACGAAACAGGTTATATCGTTAATGTACCAGGTTCATCAAAAACAAACATTCCAGGGGTTTTTGTTGGTGGCGATGCTGCAGATCATGTATACAGACAAGCCATTACAGCAGCAGGAACGGGTTGTATGGCCGCCTTAGATGCGGAAAGATATTTAGCTAGTAAGCATTAATTTTTTAGGTCACTTTATTCAAAAATCGGATTTTTATATCCGATTTTTGTGTTTTAAAAATTAAGTATGTAACACCGCAACAAAAATAACTTTCTTACCTTTGTGTATTAATTTATTATACTAAGACCAAATCAACACACATGCGAAAAATATATTATTTAGCTTCTTGCGATACGTGCAAAAAAATAATTAAATCATTGCCTTCAACAGCAAATTTAGCGTTTCATGATATTCGTCAAAATCCTATAACTGTAGCAGAGCTAGAATTTATGCACCAACTTTCAGGAAGTTACGAAGCCCTTTTTAGTAAAAAAGCCCAGTTATATAAAGAAAAAGGACTAAAAAACATTACGCTAACAGAAGACGATTATAAAAAATATATTTTAGAACATTATACTTTTTTGAGTCGCCCTGTAGTGATTTTAGATAACGAAATTTTTATAGGCAATAGTCAACCTAATGTTTTAAAATTGCAAAAAGCGCTAATTAATGAATAGTCGTTTTTGGGCATTGGTTTGCGCTTGGATTGTAGCTATCATTTATGGAGTTACCTTTACAGTTGCGAAAGATGTAATGCCTAAGTATGTTGATGCTTATGGTTTTATTGTGTTGCGAGTGGCTGGTGCAACAGTATTGTTCTGGTTGGTTTCTTTTCTTGGACCTAACGAGAAAATAGCAAAAAACGATTTTCTTCGTATTGCGGCCTGTGCCTTTTTTGGAGTAGCATTTAACATGTTGACTTTTTTTAAAGGATTAAGTTATACGTCTCCAATTATGGGAGCCGTTTTAATGGTAACTACTCCTATGATTGTTTTAATTCTTTCATCTGTACTGATGAAAGATAAAATGCAGTCTAAAAAAATTATAGGAATTCTTTTAGGCCTTGCAGGAACAATTACTTTAATTTTATATGGAAAAGCCTTAAATAACGCACCTAATGCTGTTTTAGGGAATTTATTAGTATTTGTAAATGCCGTTTCATATGCTTTTTATTTAATTTTTGTAAAGAAGTTAATGGATAAATACAATGCATTTACGTTTGTAAAATACATATATTTATTTGGTTTTTTTATGGTGTTGCCATTTGGATATCACGATTTACAAGTAGTAAATTGGAACGAAATCCCTTTAGATATTAGTTTGAAAATTGGTTTTGTAGTTATTTTTTCTACGTTTTTTACGTATTTACTAAACTTAATTTCTATGCGAAATTTAAAACCAACTACTGTAGCTGTTTTTATTTATTTGCAACCTTTTTTCGCTACGATTTTTGCCATTGGTTTAGGTAAAGACAATTTGAATCTGGTAAAAATAGTTTCAGCAATATTAATTTTTGTTGGGGTTTATTTGGTAATTCAGAAAAAGAAAGAGACTCGTAACGACTAATCATTAATCACTTTTTACTAATCACTAAAAAAACATATCTTTACACTTTTTATAAAAATATATGATACTATCAATGACCGGTTTTGGTAAAGCAAGTTTGCAATTAGCTACCAAAAAAATTACAGTCGAAGTTAAATCTTTAAATAGCAAAGGGCTCGATTTAAATACGCGTATGCCTTCTGTTTTTAGAGAAAACGAATTAGCATTAAGAAATCTTTTAGCTCAAAAGTTAGAGCGAGGAAAAGTAGATTTTTCATTATATGTTGAGGTAACTGGAGAAGAAACATCTTCAAAAATCAATGCACCAATTGTTAAAGCATATATGGCTCAAATGAAAGCAATTTTACCAGATGCTAACGAAACAGAATTAATGAAAATGGCTGTAAGAATGCCTGATACCATGAAAACGGAACGTGAAGAAATGGATCCAAATGAATGGAAACAAATTCAAACAGTAATTGATGAAGCTATCGAAAATATGTTGTCTTTCAGAACTTCTGAAGGCGCTTCTTTAGAAAAAGAATTTACTTTACGTATCGAAAATATTAGAAATTATATGCATCAGGCATTAGTTTTAGATCCAGAAAGAGTGACGGCTATAAAAGAACGTTTACATACCGCAATTGAAGAGTTAAAAGTGAATGTAGATACGAATCGTTTTGAACAAGAATTGATTTATTATTTAGAAAAATTAGATATTACGGAGGAAAAAGTTCGTTTGACCAATCATTTAGATTATTTCTTGCAAACGTTAAACGGAAGTGAAGCCAATGGAAGAAAATTAGGATTCATCACACAAGAAATGGGTAGAGAAATCAACACGATGGGATCCAAATCAAACCACGCTGAAATGCAAAAATTGGTCGTGATGATGAAAGACGAATTAGAAAAAATTAAAGAGCAAGTATTGAACGTTCTTTAAAGCTATATGCCTTAAGCATTGGGCTTTAGGCAAATTTAAATACTATATTACAAGCTTATAGCATATTGCTTAAAGCCAAAAGCTTAAAAAAATGAATCAAGGTAAATTATTAGTTTTCTCAGCACCATCAGGATCAGGAAAAACAACTATAGTAAGACATTTATTAGAACAAGAAGATTTAAATTTAGAATTTTCTATTTCTTGCACCACACGTGAACCAAGAAGCGAAGAAGTACACGGCAAAGATTATTATTTTATTTCTTTAGAAGAATTTAAAAAACATATTAAAGCTGAAGATTTCGTGGAATGGGAAGAAGTGTACCGAGATAATTTTTACGGAACATTAAAAAGCGAAGTGGAACGTATTTGGGCAAAAGGAAAAAACGTAATTTTTGATATTGATGTAGCGGGCGGACTTCGAATAAAATCGAAATTCAAACAAGAAACATTAGCGGTATTTGTAAAACCACCAAGTATTGACGAGTTGAAAATTAGACTAAAAAAGCGTTCTACAGAAAGTGAGGATAAAATTAATATGCGTATCGCAAAAGCATCGGTAGAATTAGCTACAGCACCTCAATTCGATACCATAATCAAAAATTACGATTTAGATGTTGCTAAAGTGGATGCGTATAATTTAGTTAAGGAATTTGTGAATAGATAATTAGTGAAAAGTGATTAGTAAAAAGCTTAAAAAAATGAGTGGAATTAAATCGTATAAAGATTTATTGATTTGGCAAAAAGGCATTGTTTTAGTTGTTAAAGTTTATAAATTAGTAAAAACATTTCCAAAAGAAGAGTTATTCTCTTTAACAAGTCAAATTAAAAGAGCGTCAGTTTCTATTCCTTCAAATATAAGTGAAGGTTATGGTAGGAATACCGATAAATCATTTAGCTATTTTCTTGATATTTCAAGAGGCTCTTTAAATGAATTAGAAACTCAAATTATTATTGCTAACGAACTTGAATTTATTACGGATTTTGATTTATATAAAGAAGTTTTATTATTAATTACTGAAGAATCAAAAATGATCAACGCTTTTTCTAAAACACTAAAAGTCAAAGACTAATTACTAATCACTTTTCACTAATTACTAATAAATGAAAATAGGTTTATATTTCGGAACGTTTAATCCCATTCATATTGGGCATTTAATTATTGCCAATCATATGGCGGAGCATTCAGATTTAGATCAAATTTGGTTGGTAGTAACACCGCACAATCCACACAAACAAAAAAACACGTTGTTAGACGATTACCATCGCTTGCATATGGTGCATTTGGCAACGGAAGATTTTCCAAAAATTAAACCATCGGATATTGAGTTTAAATTGCCTCAGCCCAATTATACAATTAATACCTTGGTTCATTTACAAGAAAAACATCCTAATTACGAATTTTCATTAATTATGGGTGAAGACAATTTAAATTCCCTTCACAAATGGAAAAACTACGAAGCCATTTTAAAACATCATCACATTTATGTATATCCAAGGTTGCAAGCTGGTGAAATTGATGAGCAATTTATCAATAATACCAAAATTCATAGAATTGATGCACCAGTTGTCGAATTATCATCAACATTCATTCGTGAAAATATTAAAAATGATAAAAACGTAGTTCCTATGCTACCTCATAAAGTTTGGGAATATGTTGAACATAATTTGTTTTATAAGAAGTAATGGAATTTAAGGCTAAGATTTATATTAAAGATGAGAGTTTGCCATTCTATAAAAGATGGACGTTAACAGAACAAGTTTTATATGGAAATTTTTTTGTTTTAATAATCATGTATTTATGTACTAAATTTTATGGGTTTGAAATTAAAACTAGTGATGATATTAGTTTAAAAGTATTCGTTATTTATTTTGGTATTTCTTGGATGTTTTCAATTACTTATAGATTTTGGGAATTTGAGAAAGTTAATGGAAAAATTGAAGGAGAAATTTCATTTCAAGAAAATGGTATCCAAATAAATCAAACATTATATTTATTTTCAGAAATTAAAAATTTAGATATTAGTTTTGGAAATAAACATAAAGATTTTGCAGGTAATTTAAGGTTTGGACCTTATTATTCTCAAGGCTTAGATAATCATATTTCATTTTATCATAATTCTAAATTTATTAAAACGTATTTTCAATTGTATTCTACATCACAATACGAAGCTATTAAAACAGATTTATTTTATTATGTAATTAATGAAATTTTTCCTTTTGAGAGAAAAAATCTAGACTTTATTGATAAACAGTTTCATCATTATTCTTTATACAAAGCTTTTATTGAGAAAATGAAACGTGAAGGTAAACTTTCTTAACATTCCTTTACCATTTGTGCTTTGCTTTATATAGTATCTTTGTCAACTAAATAAATACATCATGTTAAACTTCGAGTTATATAATCCTACCAATTACATTTTTGGTAAAAATCAAATAGAAAAATTAGCGAATTTAATTCCAGCCCATGCAAAAGTTCTTTTAGCGTATGGTGGTGGAAGTATTTTTAAAAATGGCATTCATAAACAAGTAACGGAACACTTAAAAGGTTTTGAAGTTATTGAATTTGGCGGAATTGAACCCAATCCACGTTTTGAAACCTTAATGAAAGCTGTAGAAATTATTCGTACTGAAAAAATTACTTTTATTTTAGCAGTTGGTGGCGGAAGTGTTATTGATGGCGTAAAATTTATTTCGGGCGCTGTAAATTATGAAGGAAATGCAGTTGATATATTAAAAAACAGAATTTTATTTAAAGATATTTCAAAAGTAATTCCTTTCGGAACGGTTTTAACAATACCGGCTACAGGATCAGAAATGAATTCGGGAGCAGTAATTACTATTGATGCCACACAAGAAAAACTAACATTAGGTGGAAGTGCTTTGTTTCCTCAATTTTCTATTTGTGATCCAACGGTAATTCAATCGTTACCTAAAAGACAACTTCAAAATGGCGTGGTTGATGCTTTTACACATGTTTTAGAGCAATATTTAACCTTTCCGCAAGACGCAATGTTGCAAGACCGAATTTCAGAGGGAATTTTACAAACTTTAGTTGAAATTGGACCAAATGTTGTAGAAAATCCAACCGATTATAAATTAGCGTCTAACTTTATGTGGTGTGCTACAATGGCTTTGAATGGATTGATACAAAAAGGTGTTGCATCAGATTGGGCCACACACATGATTGGTCACGAATTAACCGCTTTATACGAAATTGATCACGCAAGAACATTGGCGATTATTGGTCCGAACTTATATCGAGTGATGTTTGATTCTAAGAAAGAAAAATTAGCACAATTTGGTGAAAGAGTGTTTAATATAAAAGGAAATTCAACGGAAGAAATTGCTGAAAAAGCTATAGAAAAATTAGTATCTTTCTTACAAGAAATGGGAATGGAAACCAAACTTTCTCAAGCTACTTCAAACTATTCTGATACAGCCAACTTCATTGTAAAGCGCTTTGAAGAAAGAGGTTGGAAAGCCTTAGGTGAGAAACAAAATATTACCTTAGAAAAAGTAAAAGAAATTGTGGAAAGGAGCTACTAAAGTATGTAAAAAGTAAAATTAAAAAAAGCGTCCAAGAAATGTATCTTGAGACGCTTTTTACTTACAAAAAACTACTAACTAAACTACTATTAATATTATTTAATCGATATAATAGTATTTTCAATAGTCGTGCCAGAAAATACATCTTCACAATAAATTAACATTATTTAAGGTTTTTTAATATTGATTTCGTTATACTTATTGAAATTGATATTATTATTGCATATTGACATCCAAAAGTGTATTTTTGGAATTCATAAATTTAGAACATGGAAAGCAACAAAAAATTTGCAGTTATTGGAGGCGGAAGTTGGGCAACAGCTATTGCCAAGATGTTATGTGAAAATCAAGAAAAAATTGCTTGGTACATGCGTAGTACATATGCTTTAGAGCATTTGAAACAGCAAAAACATAATCCAAATTATTTAAGTTCAGTAGCTTTTGATACTAATAAATTACTACTTACAAACGATATTGATGAAGCCATAAAATTTGCTGATGTAGTTATTTTTGCCATTCCATCTGCTTTTTTAAGTGCAGAATTAGAAAAAATGACAGTAACTTTAGAAGGAAAAATTATTTTTTCTGCAATTAAAGGAATTGTACCTGAAACAAGTTTAATTGTTGGCGAACATTTTCATGAAACATTTTCTATTCCTTACGATAATATTGGAGTCATTACCGGACCTTGTCATGCAGAGGAAGTAGCATTAGAGCGTTTATCGTATTTAACTATTGCTTGTTCTGATGAGAAAAAGGCAAAATATGTAGCTAAAAATTTGGCATCTTATTATATAAAAACTAAAACATCTGACGATATTGTTGGAACAGAATACGCAGCAGTTTTAAAAAATATTTATTCAATTGCAGCCGGTATCGCTCATGGTTTAGGTTATGGAGATAACTTTCAAGCGGTTTTAATTAGTAACGCCATTCGTGAAATGAAAAAATTCATTCGCAAAGTACATAGAATGAAACGTAATATTAACGATTCTGCCTATTTAGGCGATTTGTTAGTAACTGGATATTCTGTTTTTTCAAGAAACCGTATGTTTGGAAATATGATAGGCAAGGGTTATACTGTAAAATCCGCTCAAATGGAAATGAGTATGGTGGCGGAAGGCTATTATGCTTGTAAAAGTGCATATAATTTAAATTTAGGATATAAAGCTAAAACACCTATTATTGATGCGGTCTACCAAATTTTATACGAAGGTAAAAATGCCAAAAGTGTATTTAGTAAATTAACCGAGAAGTTGGATTAGTTAAAAGGGTTTAAGGTATAAGGCAAAAGTTTCATTTTACATATTTTAACCTTAAATCCAATACCCAATACCTTTAATCCTTCACCCAAAACCCTATACCAAAAAACATGTACTTCATCAATGTTATTCTTCCCTTAAATCTTGATAAAACGTTCACTTATTCTGTGAATGTGGAAGAATATAAGTTTTTGCAACCAGGAATGCGCGTTACGGTTCCGTTTGGAAAATCAAAGGTGTATACAGCTTTAGTTGTAGAAAAACATATCACTCCTCCTGTTTTGTATGAAGCTAAAGAAATCAGCCAAATTATTGATGAGGTTCCTATTGTAAATGAAATTCAACTAAAACATTGGCATTGGATTGCCTCATATTATATGTGTTCGATAGGCGAAGTTTTTAAATCGGCGTTACCTACAGGATTGATTTTGGAAAGTGAAACGATGATTTCTTCTTCGCATACAGAATCGGATAAAACACTTGCCACAGATGAAGAATTTTTAGTTTTAGATGCTTTAGAAAATAAATCATCCATTACGATTTCGGAAATTTCTCAGATTTTAAATAAGAAAAATGTAATTCCAATTGTTCAAAGCTTGTTAGCTAAAGGATTATTGTCAATGCATGATGAAGTTCAAGATACTTACAAACCCAAATTAGTAAAATATATTAAACTTCAAGAAGAATTTTTGCAAGCTGATAATCTTCAAGGATTACTTGAAATATTAGGAAAAGCAAAAAAGCAAAAAGAAATTGTTTTAACCTATTTTCAATTGCAAGCGACGGAGAAAAAGCCAATCGCTGCAAAATTGTTAATTGAAACATCTGGAGTTAGTGCTGCTGTAATTAAATCGTTAGTGGACAAACATATTTTCGAAGAATATTACATTAATACGGACCGCGTTTCATTTGAAAAAGAAGCCGATTACGAAATTCATTTAAGCGAATCTCAAACCACAGTTTTAGAAACCATAAACGAAAAATTCACGCAATTTGATGTTAATTTATTACACGGCGTTACCGCTTCTGGTAAAACGGAAGTCTATATAAAACTAATCGAAGCATTTTTACAACAAGACAAGCAAGTATTATTTTTATTACCAGAAATTGCATTAACTACTCAGTTAGTGCAACGATTATCCGCGTATTTTGGAAACCAAATTGCGGTTTTTCATTCGAAATACAATTCAAATGAACGTGTTGAGGTGTATAATCATGTGTTGCAAAATTCCGAAAAAGCAAAAGTCGTTTTAGGTGTGCGAAGTGCCTTGTTTTTACCGTTTTCTAATTTAGGTTTAATTGTGGTTGATGAAGAACACGAAGCTACCTATAAACAACAAGATCCAGCGCCACGTTATCACGCCCGAGATGCCGCAATAGTTTTGGCAAAGTATCATCGGGCAAAAGTGTTATTAGGTAGTGCTACGCCGAGTTTAGAATCGTATCATAATGCTAAAACCAATAAATATGGTTTAATTGAAATGTTTACCCGATTTAATAATGTGGTGTTACCAGAAATTCATTTAATCGATTTGAAAGACAAATATTTCCGCAAACGAATGGATGGTCATTTTTCCGATGATTTATTGGAAAGAATGAACGAAACATTAGAAAATAAGGAACAAATTATGCTTTTTCAAAATCGCAGAGGGTATTCGCCATATATTGAATGTACAACTTGTGGACATGTACCTCAATGTCCAAGTTGTGATGTGAGTTTGACTTATTACAAATACAAAAATCATTTAAAATGTCATTATTGCGGACACAGCATGGCAAAACCAACGCATTGTCACGCTTGTAATTCGTTAGATATTTCTGCGAAAGGTTTTGGTACCGAACAAGTGGAATTAGAATTGATAAAATTATTTCCTAATAAACGAATTGCCCGAATGGATCAAGACACCACACGAGGAAAATTTTCTTTTGAAAAAATGATTGATGCTTTCAAAAACCAAGAAATTGATATTTTAGTTGGCACACAAATGTTAGCCAAAGGTCTAGATTTTGAAAACGTAACTTTAGTAGGAATTTTAAATGCAGATAATTTATTAAATCAGCCGTATTATCGCGCTTATGAACGGGCCTATCAAATGATGGTTCAAGTAGCAGGGCGTTCGGGTAGAAAAGCAAAAAAGGGGAGTGTAGTGATTCAGACTTATAATCCTATGCATAATACGATTCAACAAGTAGTAAATAATAATTATACAGCGATGTTTACAGAGCAATTGTATGAAAGACGTAATTTTCAATATCCACCATACTTTCGTTTGTTACAAATAAAATTAAAGCATAGAGATTACGAAAAACTTCGTGAAGGCGCAACTTGGCTTTATAACGTATTAAAACAACATGTAGCTGTTCCCATACTAGGACCAGAGGAACCAGCAATTAATAGAATTAGAAATGAATATATTCGAATCATTCTAATTAAAATTCCAAATAATGCTAATCTTATTGGGACAAAAAAAATAATTAAAAAAGCATTGGTAAGTTTTGAAGCTACATCGCAATATAGAGCAATCAAAACAACCATTAATGTGGATTATTAACACTTGTTTAATAATTTTCTAATACAGAAATAATTTCCTCTTTTTTATTTCTACTTAATGGAATTTTTTCTCCATCTATTTCAACCTGTTTGCTATTAAAACGATCGACTTTATCTAAATTAATAATGTACGATTTATGAATTCTAAGAAAATTATCTTTTGGAAGTTCTATTTCAAAAGATTTCATAGTAGACAATACAAGATGCGTGTCTTCGTAGGTTACAACTTTGATATAATCGCCAAAAGCTTCCACCCATTTTATGTGAGTGGTGTAGACTTTTATTTTTTTTAGATTACTTTTTATTATTAAATGCGGTCCGTTTTCGTCATGAGTTTGGACATGTATTAAATGGTGCATTTCTAACGCCTTTTTTGCAGCTACTAAAAAACGCGTTTTTTTGATAGGTTTTTGTAAAAAATCTAATGCAGAATAATCAAATGCTTTTAAGGCATAATCAGCTTTTGAAGTAATAAATACAATTAATGGCTTAATTTTTAAACCATCAATTAAATCAAAACCAGTAATATGTGGCATTTCTATGTCTAAGAAAATTAAATCAACAGTATTATTTGCAATATAATTCTTAGCCTCTAATGCGTTTGAAAAATCACCACCTAATAGTAAATTAGGATGTTCCGAGATTAACTTAGCAATAGAAATACGTTGAATAGAACTGTCATCTACAACAATAGTGTTTAATTTCATATTTTGGTATTTATTACATATATTTTCATTGTAATTATTTTAAACTAATTTTTGTAAAACTAAAAATTTATTTGATTCATACCATAAAAATATATAAAAAAACAAAAGAAAACTAATATTGTATAAAAAATAAATACTTTTAATGAATTTGTAAATTAAATATTAATGTTTATATTTGCACCCAATTTAAAAATACGTACACATGAAAAATTACGAAACTGTTTTCATTTTGAATCCCGTTTTATCTGATGTTCAGGTAAAGGAAACAGTAAGCAAATTTGAAGATTTTCTTACTTCTAAGGGTGCCAAAATGGTATCAAAAGAGGATTGGGGCTTAAAGAAATTAGCCTATGAAATCCAACACAAAAAAAGTGGTTTTTACCATTTATTTGAATACCAAGCTCCAGCTGAATTAATCATTTCTTTGGAAACGGAATTAAGAAGAGATGAAAGAATCATGAGATTCTTAACTGTTTCTTTAGATAAACATGCTGTTTCTTGGGCAGAAAGAAGAAGAGAAAAATTAAAAACTAAAGCAAACTAATCATGTCAATAGCTAACAACGGTAAAAAAGAAGGAGATATCAGATATCTTACTCCTTTAAATATTGATACTAACAAACAAAAAAAATATTGTCGTTTTAAAAAATCTGGTATCAAGTATATCGATTATAAAGATGGCGACTTTTTATTAAAGTTTGTAAATGAGCAAGGTAAAATTTTACCAAGACGTTTAACAGGTACTTCTTTAAAATTTCAAAGAAAAGTTTCTGTGGCGGTTAAAAGAGCACGTCATTTGGCTTTAATGCCTTACGTTGCGGATTTATTAAAATAATATTAATCATTTGTTGTTCCGCTACAGCGGGACTAACTTATAAAAATAAAGGACAACAAAATGGAACTAATTTTAAAACAAGACGTTCAGAATTTAGGTTTTAAAGATGATGTAGTAACTGTAAAAAATGGTTACGGTCGTAATTTTTTAATTCCTCAAGGAGCAGCTATTTTAGCAACTTCTTCAGCTAAAAAAGTGTTAGCTGAAAATTTAAAACAAAAAGCACATAAAGAAGCTAAGATTGTTGCAGATGCTAAAGCTACTGCAGAAGCAATCAAAGCGTTAGAGATAAAAATCACATCAAAAGCTGGTGGTGAAAAATTATTTGGATCAATTACTAACGCAGATATCGCACAAGCTTTAGAAGCAAATGGACAAGTAATAGATAGAAAGTTTATCACTTCTGGTATTGTTAAAAGAACTGGAAAATACAATGCTACTATTCGTTTGCATAGAGAAGTAATCATTGAATTAGCATATGAAATTGTTGCTGAAAAAGCATAATTTATTTTAAATATTTCTTTAAAAAAAGCGTTGCAATTGCAACGCTTTTTTTATTTTTACGGAACATTAGTTTTTTTCACAAATATTCGTAAATGAAATATACCCGATTAACAAAAGAACAATTAGAAGAACTTCATCCAGAGTTTATTACTTTTTTAGCGACTCAAACTATTGATAAAAAAGAATGGGATAAACTTAAAGACAAATCTCCAGAAATTGCTTTGCAAGAAATAGATGTGTTTTCTGATTTAATTTGGGATAAAGCTATTACCAATGTTCGATTTATAGATCATTTTTCAAAAAATCACATATTTCTTTTTAAATGTCACGATACTTTTTTAGAATCAATAATTGTTCATACTTCTGAAGATTCCGTTGATTTCTTCACAACTGAAGGATTAGAATGGTTAGGGAATAATCTTTTTTCTGATGCAGTCACTATTCAAACAGGTAAAAAAGAAGTTTCCGAAAATCGAAATGAAGAAGTTTTTAAAATAATTGAAAACGGAGGAATAATTAGTAAAGGCGACTTATATAGTAAACTAACTACACTTATTAATGTATCATAATATGACTGTTTTAGAAACTATTCAATCTTTAAGAGCAGAATTAAATTTGCATAATTACAACTATTATGTGTTAGATAATCCTACGATTTCTGATTTTGATTTTGATGTTAAATTAAAACAATTACAAGATTTAGAAGCAGCCAATCCTTCTTTTCATGATGAAAATTCACCAACGCAACGTGTTGGCGGAGCTGTTACAAAAAATTTCAATACGGTTGAACACGAATATAGAATGTATTCACTTGATAATTCTTACTCTAAAGAGGATTTGATAGATTGGCAAACAAGATGTCAGAAAATTTTAGGCGATGTTGATTTAGAATTTACTTGTGAATTAAAATATGATGGCGCTTCCATAAGTATCACGTATGAAAACGGAAAATTGGTTCGTGCAGTAACACGTGGCGATGGTTTTAAAGGCGATGATGTAACTCAAAACATTAAAACAATAAAATCTGTTCCGTTACAATTACAACCTGGTTTTCCAGAAAAATTTGATATTCGAGGAGAAATCATTTTGCCTTTCGCAGGGTTTGAAAAAATGAATCAAGACTTAATTGAAATTGGAGAAACACCTTATTCAAATCCAAGAAATACGGCTTCAGGAAGTTTAAAACTACAAGACAGTGCTGAAGTGGCCAAGCGCCCATTAGAGTGTTTGTTGTACGGAATGATTGGCAATAACTTAGCAATAAAAACGCAATATGAAAGTTTAGAATTGTCCAGAAAATTAGGGTTTAAAGTTCCAAATCAAAGTAAATTAGCTAGTAATATCGACGAGGTTTTTGAATTTATTACGTATTGGGATAAAAACAGACATAATTTACCCTATGAAACAGATGGAGTAGTTGTTAAGATAAACAATATTCATTTTCAGGAAGAATTAGGTTATACGGCAAAATCACCACGTTGGGCTATGGCTTATAAATTTAAGGCAGAACAAGTCAGTACAGTTTTGCAATCTATTTCTTATCAAGTAGGAAGAACGGGTGCCATAACACCAGTGGCAAATTTAGAACCTGTTCAACTAGCAGGGACAATCGTAAAGCGTGCCTCTCTTCATAATGCAGATCAAATTGCAAAATTAGATATTCGTGTAAATGATGAAGTTTTTGTAGAAAAAGGTGGCGAAATTATTCCAAAAATTATTGGCGTGGCTAAAAGAGGAAATCAAGCACAACCAACAGTTTATATTACAAATTGTCCTGAATGTGATACGAAATTAACTAGAAGTGAAGGAGAAGCAAATCATTATTGTCCAAATTTTTATGGCTGTCCACCACAGATTATAGGTAGAATTCAGCATTTTATTACACGAAAAGCAATGGATATTGATGGTTTAGGTGGTGAAACTGTAGCTTTATTATATCATGCGGGGTTGGTTAAAAATTATGCTGATTTATATGATTTAAAAAAAGAACAAGTAGTGGTTTTAGAAAGGATGGCGGATAAATCTGCTGATAATCTAATTTCAGGAATTGAAAATTCAAAAGCAATTACATTTGATCGTGTTTTGTATGCATTAGGTATTCGTTATGTAGGCGAAACGGTGGCTAAAAAATTAGCAAAACAGTATAAAAATATCGATAACTTGGCTAAAGCTGATTTACTAGATTTAGTTACAGTAGATGAAATTGGAGAACGAATTGCGCAAAGTGTGATGGATTTTTTCCAGAATTCAGAAAATATAGCTATAATTAATAAACTAAAAGCAGTCGGGATTCAGTTTGAATTAAATGAGATTTCTACTGCTGTTTCTACTATTTTAGAGGGAAAAATATTTGTTGTTTCTGGTGTTTTTGAAGTTTTCTCTCGAGACGAATTGAAGAAAGCTATCGAAGATTATGGTGGAAAAGTAGGAAGTTCTATTTCTGCGAAAACCAATTATGTTATTGCAGGAGCCAATATGGGACCTGCTAAATTAGAAAAAGCCAACCAACTAAAAATTGAAATTATTGACGAATACCAATTTCAAAAAATGATAAACGCTTAAGAATTAAATTATTACAATATTTTTTTCATTAAGCTTTTGAAATAATGTTAAAGTTGTAACAAAAATTATGTAAAGATTTTTCGTATTTTTACTTTTGATTATCATATATTTGAATGGATTACATTAATTTTGTATAAGGTGTATAGTTGCAATGATTAATAAAATAGTAAAGGATTTTTTTCTTAAAAGAAAAATAAAAAATAAATTAGAAAATTATAAGCTACAAGTGTCTTCAAATAAGATAGTTAAAGTTGGAGTTTTGATAGATGCAAATTATTTTACAAACCAAGAAGAGTTAATTGAAGAAATTATAAAATATGGAATTCTAAAAGAAAACATTGAAATAGTATCCTTTGTAAATAAAAACAAAAAAACAATTCTTGAAAAATTTGATTATTTTTTCAGAAAAAACATTTCTTTAGGAGGTTTATTTAAAAGTGTGAGAGTCACTAATTTTACCGAACAATCTTTTGATTTGTTAATTAGTTATTACGACATTCAAAAG
>Ga0164295_10001370_pt1 | contig 20200 bp, 16 predicted proteins | sample GEODES006metaG_FD_111798 | JGI IMG/M metagenome (GOLD analysis project Ga0164295, IMG submission 111798) | Oligotrophic lake water microbial communities from Sparkling Lake, Wisconsin, USA - GEODES006 metaG | ecosystem: Environmental > Aquatic > Freshwater > Lake | place: USA: Sparkling Lake... | reverse complement strand
GCTCATGCCGAAGCTCAAGCGCGACGTGCACTACAACGTCGACGAGAAGAGCCACTCGGCCACGCTGACGGAAGACGGCGTCGAGCAGATCGAGAAGCTCATGCAGGTCGATAACCTGTATGCGCCCGAGCACATCATTGTCCTGCACCATGTGAACAACGCGCTGAAGGCGCACACGCTCTACCGGCGTGATGTGAACTACCTGGTGCGCGACGGCGAGGTCGTGATCATCGACGAGCACACCGGCCGCCTGATGCCCGGTCGGCGCTGGTCGGACGGTCTGCACCAGGCGGTCGAGGCGAAGGAGGGCGTGGACATCCAGCCCGAGAGCCAGACGCTCGCGACCGTGTCGTTTCAGAACTACTTCCGCATCTACAAGAAGCTCGCCGGCATGACGGGTACGGCGAAGACGGAAGAGGAAGAGTTCCAGAAGATCTACAAGCTCGACGCTGTGCAGGTGCCCACGCACCGCCCGATTCAGCGCACCGATAAGCCCGACATCGTGTACCGCAGCGAGCGCGGCAAGTTCCGCGCGATCGTCGACGAGATCAAGGCCTGCAACGCGAAGGGCCAGCCGGTGCTCGTCGGCACGATCAGCGTCGAGAAGTCCGAGATCCTGCACCGCCTGCTCGATAAAGAGGGCATCGCCCACACAGTGCTCAACGCGAAGCACCACGCGCGCGAGGCGAGCATCGTGGCGCAGGCAGGCCGGCTCGGCGCCGTGACCGTGGCCACGAACATGGCGGGCCGCGGCACCGACATCATCTTGGGCGGCAACGCGGAGTACGCGGGGCAGGCGCTCATGGAGGCCCGCGGCTTCGAGCGACACACGCTCGACTGGGAGCACGCCGAGGGCTTCGTCAAGCAGATCTGCATCGGCAAGGAGCACAACGCGCGCGCCCTGCTCGAGACCCTCGGTGACCGCGCAGACGAAGCGCTGATCGAGGAGCTCAAGGCGCTGCGTGAGCAGCTCAAGCGCGAGCAGGCGCAGGTCGTCACCGCGGGCGGTCTGCACATCATCGGCAGCGAGCGGCACGAGAGCCGGCGCATCGACAACCAGCTCCGCGGGCGCGCGGGCCGTCAGGGCGACCCCGGCTCGAGCCGGTTCTACCTGTCCCTCGAGGACGACCTGATGCGGATCTTCGGCTCGGACCGACTGGTCTCGGTCATGGACCGCTTGGGCATGAGCGACGACGCGCCGATTGAGGCCACGATGGTCACGCGCTCGATCGAGAACGCGCAGAAGCGGGTCGAGGGCCAGCACTTCGACGCCCGCAAGAACCTGCTCGAGTACGACGACGTGATGAACCAGCAGCGCAAGACCGTGTACGCGTGGCGGTTGCGCGTGCTGCGGTCCGAGGGTGAGGCGCTGCGCGAGATCACGTACGACGCCATCGAGGACTTGGTCATCAACCTCACGGCGACTTACTGCGGCGCTGACATGAAGCTCGAGGAGTGGAAGCCAGAGGCCCTCATCGAGGAGGTCGAGCGGCAGTTCGGCGTGAAGGTCGACTTTGCGGGGCTCCCGCAGAACACCGAGCGCTACCAAGAGCGCGTGTACTTCGCGGTCGAGAAAGCACTGAAGGCGCGGCACGCGGAGATCGAAGAGAAGCAGCCGAGCATTTTTGGGCGCATCGAGAAGGAGCTCTTCCTGCGCACGATCGACGAGCTCTGGAAGCACCACCTGCAGGTGATGGACCAGCTTCGTCAGGGCATCGGGCTGCGGGGCTACGGCCAGCGCGACCCGAAGAAGGAGTACCAGAAGGAGGGCTTCCGGCTCTTCCAAGACTTGCTCGTCGAGACCAAGGCGAAGGTCATCAGCCAGCTGATGCGCGTTCAGGTGCGGGCCGAGGCGGAGGTGCGCGCCGAAGAGGAGGCGTATCGCCGCCGCGTCGAGGCGCTGCAGCGGCAGATGCAGATGTCGGCCCCCGGCGGCGACAAGACGGAGGACGGCGCGCCCGCCGGGCCGACGCCGGAGCAGGTGCTGGCGGCCCGACGCGCCGCCGCGCCCGCGCTCCAGCGCCGCAACCGCGCCAAGATCGGCCGCAACGACCCCTGCTGGTGCGGCAGCGGCAAGAAGTACAAGGCCTGCCACATGGCGGCGGACGGCGGAAACCCGGACGACGCGGACACGGAGGCGCAGGCGTGAGCGGCGCGCAGCCGACCCTGAATGGCGTGCCCGGCTTTCGGCTCGGTGGCGTGTCCGCCGGCATCAAGAAGCGCGGCGGGCCTGATCTGGGCGTGATCGTCGCGGACGCGGCCGTGGCGTGCGCGGGGGTCTTCACGACAAATCTGGTCGTCGCGGCGCCCGTCGTACAGAGCCGCGCGAAGCTGGCGACGGCGCCTCGGGCGCGCGTCGTCATCGTGAACAGCGGGAACGCGAACGCGTGCACAGGCGCGCGCGGCGAGGTGGACGCAGCCGAAATGGCCAAGGCCGCTGCGGACGCCGTCGGGTGTGACGTGCGCGACGTGCAGGTGTGCAGCACGGGGGTCATCGGCGCGCCGCTGCCGGTCGAGCGCGTGCGGGACGCGCTGCCGCGGCTCTTGGATGTCACGCGCGTCGACGGCCTCCCGGATTTTGCGCGCGCCATCATGACGACGGATACGCGCCCCAAACAGCGCGGGGTGCGGCTCACGATCGACGGCCGCGAGATCACCATCGCCGGCGCGTGCAAGGGCGCGGGCATGATCCACCCGAACATGGCGACGATGTTGGGCTTCGTGCTCACCGACGCCCCCATCGCCGATGCCGATCTGGTGGCGGTCTGGGGACGTGTGGCGGGTCGCACGTTCAACGCGATCAGCGTCGACGGCGACACCTCGACGAACGACACGGCCCTTTGCCTCGCGAGCGGCGCGGCGGGCGGCGCCCCCCTGCAGGGCGACGCGCTCACGCGCTTCGAGGCGGCGCTCGAGCAGGTCGCAGGCGAGCTCGCGCGGGACATCGTGCGAGACGCCGAGGGCGCAACGAAGCTCGTGGCGGTGACGGTGCAAGGCGCGCCCAGCGACGCGGACGCGCGCCGCGCCGCGAACGCGATCGCGACGAGCCCGCTCGTGAAGACGGCGCTGCACGGCGAGGACCCGAACTGGGGCCGCATGGTCGCCGCCGTGGGCCGGAGTGGGTGCCCCATCGACACCGCCCGGGTGCGCGTCGCGGTCGGCGAGACGACCGTCTTCGCGGCCAACGCCTGGGCGGGCGCCGAGGCGGAGCAGGCCGCACACGCGACGATGAAGACGCCCGAGTACGGCGTGACCTTGGATCTGGGCTTGGGTGAGGGGCGCTTCACCGTCTTCACCTGCGACCTGAGCGGTGACTACGTCCGCATCAACGCCGACTACCGGAGCTGACCGTGCAGAGCCCCCTCGCCGCAGACACGCCTGAGATCCCCTGGCCCGCGCTGCGGGCGGAGGACGTTGAGCCGACCGTGCGCGCCGCCATCGCCGAGGCCGCGGCGCGCGTCGCCGCGATTGGTCCGGATGCTGCGGCTCACGGGCCGACGTGGGCGCGCACGCTGGGCGCCCTCGACCAAGCCACACGGCGCTTGGACGAGGTCAGCAACATCGTGCACCACATCGAGAACGTCGCGACGTCGCCCGAGTGGCGCGCGGCCTACAACGCGGTGCAAGCGGACATCGCCGCGTTCTCCGCGGAGATCCCGCTGAACGACGCGCTCTGGGCGGCGATTCAAGCCTTCGCGGCGACGCCCGAGGCGGCGGCGCTCGATCCTGAGCGCGCCCGCCTGCTCAGCCGTACGCAGGCGGATTTTCGCAAGCACGGTGCGGACTTGCCCCCCGAGGGCAAGGCCGAGCTCATGGCGCTGACGCGTGCGTTGGCCGAGAAGACCTCGAAGTTCGCGCAGAACGTGCTCGACGCGACGAACGCGTGGACGCTGCACCTGCCGCCCGGCGACCTGCACCGCCTGACGGGTTTGCCGGAGAGCGCCCTCGAGCAGGCACGCGTCGCCGCCACGCAGAGAGGGCTCGAGGGCGCGGTCCTCACGCTCCAGATGCCCTGCTACCTGGCCGTGCTGACGTACGCGGACGACGCGTCGCTACGGGAGATGCTTTACCGGGCCTACGCGGGCCGCGCGGTCGAGGGCCCGTGGTCGAACGCCGCGCTCGTCGTCGAGATCCTCGCGCTGCGCCGGGCCCAGGCCACGCTGCTCGGCTTCAAGGACTTCGCGGACTTCGTGACGAGCGACCGCATGGCAGGCTCCGGCGCCCGGGCGGCTGGCTTCGTGAGCGACCTTCAGCGCCGCGCTCGGCCCGCCTTCGAGGCCGAGGCCGCGGCGCTCCAGGCGTATCGGTGTGAGGTCGAGGGGGAGGCCGCCCCGCCCTGCCAACCTTGGGACCTCGCGTACTACGCAGAGAAGCTGCAGAAGGCCCGGTACGCGCTCGATGACGAGGCGCTGCGGCCCTATTTGCCGCTCGACCGCGTGCTCTCGGGCTTGTTCGCGCTGCTTGAGCGCCTCTACGGCGTGCGCGTCGAGCCGCGGCCCGACCTGCCCCGCTGGCACGACGACGCGCCCGGCTACGCCCTGCGAGACGCCGACGGCGCGCTGCTCGGCCTGTTCCACACGGACCTGCACCCGCGGGCCTCGAAGCGGGGCGGGGCCTGGATGGTGCCTCTCCGAACCGCGCTGCCGACCGAGGGTGCGCCGCACGTCGGGCTGGTCTGCGGCAACATGACGCCGCCCGGAGCAGACGGCCGCGCGTGCCTGCGATTCTCTGAGGCCGAGACTCTCTTTCACGAGTTCGGCCACCTGCTGCACCACCTGCTCAGCCGTGTGAGTGTACGCGGTCTGGCGGGCACGAACGTCGCGTGGGACTTCGTCGAGCTGCCTTCGCAGATCCACGAGAACTTCCTCTACACCCGCGAGGTACTTGACCTGTGCACGGGGCACGTCGAGACGGGTGCGCCCCTGCCCGAGGCGCTCGTCGAGGCGCTGATTCGGGCCCGCGCCTTTCGGCAGGGCACGGCGACGATGCGGCAGCTCGCGTTCGCCGAGATGGACTTAGCGCTCCACCGAGACTACGACCCCAGCGTGCACGGCGACGTGCTGGCGTTCGCCCGAGGGTACCTGCAGCGGGCCTCGCCCGCGCCACTCCCCGAAGGAGCGAACACGGTGGCGAGCTTTACGCACCTGTTCGCGGGTCCCGTCGCGTACGCCTCGGGGTACTACTCGTACAAGTGGGCCGAGGTCCTTGAGGCAGACGCCTTTGAGACGCTGGCGCCGGGCCAGCGTGTTTCGCCCGAGGCGGGGCAGCGGTTCAGGGCGCTGGTGCTGTCTCGCGGCGACGCGGAGGCCCCCGCCGCGCTCTTCGAGGCCTTCGTGGGCCGCGCGCCGTCGCTGGACGCGCTGCTGCGCCGCGCCGGCCTGACCGCCGCGGCCTAGACGGGCGCTCAGCGCCGACGACGCCGCACGACGAGCGCGAGCGCGGCCGGCGCGAGCAGCCACGCTGCGCTGCCCTGCGCGGGCCGCGCGCTGCAGCCCGTGACGCTCTTGCTCTCGCCCGAGACTTGGACGCGCTCTGCGCCTGTCGGGTCAGTCGGGTCAGTCGGAGGCGAGGGCCCACCGTCGGGTGCCGCGGGCGCGGTCGGCGGGAACATCGAACCGCCGCCGGACGGGGGCTCAGCGCCGCCCGTCGAGCCGGCGGGATCGACCGAGCCGCCCGGCGACGGCGTGGGGTCGGGCTGCGAGAAGTCCTCGCACGCCGCGCCCTGCTGCGCAACACAGTACCAGTTGAAGCGCTCCTGCTGGTCGCCCGGCATCGACGGTACGCAGCAGAAGTCGCTCGGGCAGTCGCGGTCGACGTCGCACAGCTTGGTGCAGATCGACACGCCCGCCTCGAGGCCCACGCACCGCTCCGCGACGCTTGGGTCGCAGTCGGCGAACGAGCTGCATCGCGCGCCGATGCCCCCCGGCGCTGGGCCGGGGTCGGGGCCGGGTCCTGGGCCGGGGCCGGGGTCACCCGAGCCGTCGGCGGTCGTGATCAGGTTCGGCGACGGGTAGCCGGGCTGTGTGGCGTCCTGCTCCCACTGAGCCTCCCACTCGCGGCGCAGCTCATCGACGACCTCAATGTTGCGATCGCTGATGGCGTCGTTGCGCTTAGCGGCGACCACGAATGCCATCGAGAACTCTTTGGGCGACTGCGCGTAGCCGGGTCGCCGCTCACCCTCGGCGGCGATGACATCGTCGATCGAGATGTTCACACGCGTGCCGCGCACCGTGACCTGGTCTTGCACGCCGCCAAAGATCGGCGGGTAGTACGACGGGTTGAGCTCTTGCCCTCGATAGGGCTGGCTGCAATCCCATGCGCCGACGTCCGTGACCAAGAACCAGTCCGGCACCGACTCCGCGGGCGCGAACCCCATCAAGTAGCGGTCGAGCGGGTTGAAGCCGAAGTTGTAGAAGCTCGTCTCGGTCGTGAACGTTCGGTTCCCGTTGTCCCGCCAGACGTTGCCCTCCATGGCGGAGTTCTCGGAGTCCATCAGGAACGACCAGTGCGCGCAGTCTCGGCCGAGCATCTCGGCGGAGGGCCCATCGCGGTCCTGAAAATAAACGAACGAGCCCCAACGGTGACCGAGCTCTTGATTGAACGTCAGGCGACCGAGCGGGGCGTTCTGGCCAGCGTAGTTCCTGAATGAATTCAGGAAGATCACGCCATCAAGGGCAAGGCCGGGCACGGACCGAAAAACCTCGTCCCCTGTGGACCGCTGGTAGCCGATGCCGCGCACATCGTTCGCGAGCGGCAGGTAGAACGCCGCGACGCTGTCCACGGTGAAGGTCGTCAGCACCGTAATGAAGTGCGGGTTTCGACCGGGGTGCGTGTCGTAGTAGGCCTGAATGACCGTCAGCAGCGCGTTCTGGAGCTGGTTCTGGTCGTCCCAGTTCACGTCCAGCTCGCCTTGGTCTCCACGAATGATGGCGATGTGGCCGCGGTCCTCATTCACCAGACGCGCCGGCGGAGGGAGCCCTGCGAGCGCCCGGTTCTCCGCTGAGTCCGCACGCGGCCGCCCGAGCTGCTTACGCAAGCCCGCCGCGACCGCCTTGACCATCGGGTGACCGGTGTCGTCCCGCATCGGCGCCAGATAGGGCGGCCGCGCCGGCATCCGGTCGAAGGCGGGGTCACGGGGCATCTGCGCATGCGCGCCCGAAGCGACGACCACGCTCAGCGTGAAGACCGCCGCACTGGCGCGGCGAATCGAGGAGTGGCTTGAGGTTCGGGACACAGGGTCTCCTGCACGAGCGTGCGTTTCGTGACGACCGCCACGCTAGCAGGAAGTGTACCTGAGCGCCCCTTTCCGCGTCAGGGCGCCCCAACCCCTGCCGGACTGGCAACCTGCCGGACCTCGACCGCGCGCTCGCGCGCCGCCTCGCCGTCACCGACGCGTACGACGACGCGCTGCGCCCGGTAGTCGGGCGGAGCCGTTGCGCTCAGGTGCTCGCCTGTGCGCGCCGCATAGTAAGGGTCGACGCGGGCGTGCAGCCAAGCGCGCGTGTCGACGAGCGCCTCGGGTGTTAGGCGCCACCCGAGGCCGGCCTCAAGCCGCCCCCGCTCCGCGACGTAGACATCGTCGACGCGCACGGACACGTTCGGCCAATCCTCGCGGCCCGTGTTTGTGATTGTCAGTACGGGTGTCGCGACCCCGCTCCCGACCCGCTGCAGCTCCGCGTCGACCGGCAGGCGCGCCCCCTTGTAGACCAGCCAAGAGGCGACGGCGACGATGCACGTTGCGCCGAGCGCATATGCACCCCAGCGGACTCGGTCCGTCGAGAGCGGGCCGGGGAGCGCTCGGCGGGGGGCGGAGCGAGCGGAGGAGGCGGACATGGCCCCATGATCGGCCGCAGGCGGGTGAGGCGCAAGCACACAGGCGTGCGCGTGGAAATTGCCGCACCGCCGATGCGCTGCTAACGTCCCTCGCCAATGACCTCAGGACGCGACGCCGAATGAAGTTCCGCTGCGATAAGTGCGGCACGCGCTACACGATCGCGGACGAGAAGGTTCGCAACAAGGTCCTCAAGATCCGCTGCAAGGTCTGCGAGCACGTCATCCAGGTCTCCGACCCGGAGCTCGGGCTGGGTAATCCGCAGACCCCCGCGCCCGTCGCTGCACCCGCCGCGGTGGGCCCGCGCCCGAACACCTTCGCACAGAACGCCCAAGCCGACGCGAACGCGACGGCGATCAGCCCCTCGCCGGCCCGCGCCGCGCTGATGGCTGCGGCTCAGGTCGCCGCGCCGAGCATTGGCCGCATCGGCCCCGAAGACTCGATGGCGCCGTCGGACGACGTCGAGTGGTATGCCGCGCCCGACAGTGGCCAGCTCGGGCCCATGCCGCTGGAGCGTTTGCTCGATCTGTGTCGCAGCGGCGCGGTCAAGGGCGACGACTTCGTGTGGAACGAGCGCATGGCCGACTGGCAAGCGGCCGCCGGCGTCGGCGACCTCGCGGTCGTGTTCAAGCCCAAGGCGGCACCCAAGCCCCCCCCGCTGCCGCCTCCCCCGGCCACTGTGCAGCCCGCGCCGCAGCCCATCGCCGCCACGCCCAAGCGGTCGACCGGCCCAGTGCGCGCGGCGACGCCGCTCGTAGACGACCAGGCCACAATCCTCGGCCCGCCCGACGTGTCAGCGCCGATGCCTGAGCGCTTAGATCTGGACTTGCTCGCGGCGCCCCCACCTCCAGCGCCGCCGCAAGACGAGCTCTCGTCGTTGATGGACGCAGAGCTCGGCGCCCAAGCCACTGCGCTGGCGACAGGCGCTCCGCCCGCTCACGCGCCAGTCGCGCTTGCGTCGAGCCAGTCATTGGGCGGACTGGGCGGGTTCGGCGCAGACCTCGTAGGTGACACGCTCCACGCGCAGGCCACAGTGCTCCAGCCGACTGGGCTTGAGACCTCGGATACTGTGCTGGGCGCGCCGGCTGCCTTGGGTGGGGCCTCAGCCTTTCCAGCACCGCTCAATGCGGGCACCGGCCCCGTCGTTGTGGCCGAGCCTCGCCGCAAGGGACTTCCGGCGTGGACGCTCATGGCCGCAGCGGGGCTCGCGTTGGTCGTAGGGGGCGTTGGTCTGGGCGTCGCGCTCGCGCCCACCAGCGGGGGTGATCCGGTCGCTGCTCAGCAGGCGCCGCCGACGCTCTCGCCGGCGACCGCCGCGCCCCCGCTGAGCGTGGTCGCCGAGGCGGCGCCGACCGCAGCGCCGACCGCCCCCCCGAGCATGGCGGCCGCGTCGACAGCCCCGACCGCCCCAGCGGCCCCGACTGCCCCGGCGACCGAAGCGCACGCCGCAGGCAGCCACGCCAAGCACGAAGACGCGCCCGCTCAGGAGCCCAAGGCGCCCAAGCGCGCCGACGCCGAGAAGCCTCGGACCGCACCCGCAGAGCCCGCGAAGCCGAGCGCGTTCGCAGGCTTGGACAAGGCACGTGGCCCCGTCGCGCCGGCGGCGCCCGTAGACCAAACCAAGGCCGCGCAGGTCGACCGGCCGGACTCTTTGTCCCAGGCGGAGATTACGGCCGTTCTCAAGCGTAACCAAAAGGCGCTTCAAGGCTGTTACATGCGCCAATTGAAGCGCGACGACAGCCTCGCGAATGGACGCGCGACCCTCAGGTTCCGCATCCACAAGGACGGCCGTCCCAGAGATGTCGGCCTTGAGAAGCGCTACGACGGCACGGTACTCAAGCAGTGCTTGGTGTCCGTGGTCGAGCGTTGGGTCTTTCCTGAGTTCGACGGCGATCCGATCCCCGTCGAGTACCCGCTCATTTTCCAGGCGTCGATGTAGGCAGCGCCGACTTGAGCGCGCGCTCAAGGACCTCGCCGTCGACGGAAACCCGACCGGTGACGATGTCGCGGGTCACGGCGTAGCGCTCGACGAGGACGGCGTCCTCGGCCGCCGCCAGCCTGTTCGGCTCAAGGGCGCCCCCTGCGGCCTCGACCGCTGCGCGCGCTGCGGCCCGTCGGAGGCTCTCGCGAGGACCGTCCGGCTCGACGTCCGCCGAGACCTCGAGGACGCTGCGTGCGCGCGCTGGGGGCGTTGCGGGATCGAGGCGTAGGGCCCAACGTCGCGCGTCGCGCGCCGCCTTCTGGCCGAGGGGCCCGCGCAGGGCCGCGGCCAGCTCGACACGCAGCGACTCGGCGTGGGCGCTGCCCGTGCCGGCGCGCTCGACCAAGAGCGCCACCCACCGGTCCCCCGCGCTGCCCGTCGGATCGAGGCCCGCTTGACGCGCCGCCCAGCGCGTGGACTCGGCGGGTCGTTCGAGCTCGAAGCGCGCGGCGAGCGTCAGCATGTAGATGCCGACGAGCGCGGCCTGCGCGGGCGATGTCGACCGCCCCACGCGGAGCGCGTCGAGCGCCTGCCAAGCCGCCTCGACATCCCCCGAGACAACATCGACGAGCGCTCGATTCCACGCGGGGTCGAACTCACCCGGCGCGGCCGCCATGGCCCGCTCAAGGCGACCCCGAGCGGCGTCGATCTCACCCTTCGCGAGGTGGGCTCGACCCGCCTCAAGGTCGAGGTCGGCGGACGACTCCGCCTCGCAAGCAGCGAGTGCGAACGCGATGAGAGCGCACGCGCGAGAGCAGAACGGCATGGGGGGCGATTACCAGAACTTGCACAAAACCCACAATCCGCAAGACTCTTCGGACCGATGTACGCCCGATAACGGAGAGCGACGATGCGAATGAACACTCACTGGACTCGCCATGCCCTCACTGCCGCCGTGGGTTTGAGCGCCGCCCTGGCCGCGTGTGAGGACGCTAACCCCGGGCGCTTGAAGGCCCAGTGTGCCACGCCGTGCCCTGACGGGCAGGTGTGCGTGCTCCAGGCGGGCGCCCCTCAGTGCGTGCCCGCGATCGACCCGCCCGAGGGCGCCGAGGTCAGCAGGCCCGGCCCGGTCGAAGACGCCGAGCCCGCGGTCGACGCCGCGCCTGTGGTCGATGCCACGCCGACCGTCGATACGGCAGTCGAACCTCCGAAGGACGCCTCGCCTCCGACGGACGCTGCGCCGCCCGCCCTCGATGCCGTGCCGCAGGAGCCTGACGCTGCGCCGCCCGTCCTCGATGCCGCGCCGCCTGAGCCTGACGCTGTGTCGCCTGAGCCGGATGCGGCGGCCCCAGAGCTCGATGCGGTCGCGCCTCCGCCGCCTGCGGTCGACGCTGCGCCGCCTGAGCTCGACGCTGCAGCGCCTGAGCTCGACGCTGCAGCGCCTCCGCCCCCGATGGTCGACGCCGCGCCCCCCCCGCCCGCCGTCGACGCCGCGCTCCCGCCGCCGCCCCCCCCGGCGTGCCCGCGCTGCGGCCCGCTCGGCCTGCAGAACGACTTTGGCCCCGCCGCGCGTGTCACCGCGCTCGACATCCCTGGCCGCCGCCGGCTCGCGGCCGCCGCCGGCTGCAACCTGGTGGGCGACGCGAACGGCACCGCCCTGGGGTTCGTCATCGACATCCTAGGTCTGGATTTTCAGGCCCTCGTAACGGCTGACCCTGCCACGGGTGTGGCCCCGCTCACGCTGCTGTCACAGGTCAATGGCTGGGACGAGGGCGAGACGCTCGGTTCCACCGGTCCGCTCGAGGTGCCGCTCATGATCGGGCGCGCCACGGGACCGAACGCCTACCAAATCCTGCGCGCGGCCCTGGGCCCGAACAATACGCCGGTGATTCGGTTCGTGGGCAACTCGGATCGCCAAGGCAACCTCACGGCCACGGCGGCGGAGTTCGAGCTCGTCGTGCCGACCGTCGTGCCCTTCACGTTGACGCTGACTGATGCAGAGCTCGGCGGCACGCTCAACATCGGGTTGGCCGGCGTCGGATTCGACATGTCGCCCAGCCACGTGCAGGGCTACTGGCGCGCCGAGGACGCGCAGCGCTGGCTGGCTGCGCTCCTCGCGTCGTGCGCGATCAACCCTGTGCCGGCATGCGGGCCGCTCGAAGACCTGCTCGGCGGACCGGACCAATGTGGCGCGCCGCCCGCGGCCTGCCCCGGTCTGGCGACCCTTGTCGACTCGATCGGCGGCTATGACGCCCGCATCGACAACGGCCAAGGTGTGGAGTGTGACCCGCTGGTCGCGGGCGACTGCGACGCGCTGGCGGTGTGCCTCGCGACGACCTTCACGGGCACGACCATCACGGGCTACACGCCCTGAGCGATCCGCGCTGACCTCACCAGTTGGGGTCGTTGCGTGCGAGCAGGACCACGAGCTCCTTGAACAGCTCTGGGTCCACGCCCCCGAGCATGTGGTCCTTGATGATGTTGAGCGCGTCGAACGAGCGCGCCGCTGCGTGGTACGAGCGGTTCGTCGTGAGCGCGTCATAGATGTCCGCGAGCGCCACGATCCGCCCCGGGAGCGGCACCTCGTGGCTCTTGAGGCCGTAGGGGTAGCCTCGGCCGTCGATGCGCTCGTGGTGCCCGACGACGGCTGCCTCGACGATGGGGTCGAGCTCGCCGTGCACCCGCAATAGGTCAAGTCCGTACTCTGGGTGCTGCTTCATGACGAGCCACTCATCGGGCGTGAGCGGGCCGGGCTTGGTCAGGATGCTCGGCGGCACCTTCGCCTTGCCGACGTCGTGCAGCAGCGCGCCTTCGCCGAGCTTCTTGAGGAACGACTGCGACATACCGAGCTGCATGCCGAGCGCGACGCTATAGACCTCGACATGCAGCGTGTGTGTGTAGGTGTAGTAGTCGTGCGTGCACAGCTTGATGACGCTGCGAAACGCTTGGCGGCCCGTGGCGATGAAGCCAACCGTATGCTCCACGAGCGCCCGCACGCGCGGCAGCGTATCGGGCGACTCGGGGTGCGTGAACAGGTCGTCCATGATGATTCGGCTCGCCTCCATCAAGAAGGCGGACTTCTCATCGAGCGGCAGGTTCGGGTCCTTGAGGCGGACAGCCAACTCCTGCTCCATGTAGCGCGCGAGCGACTTCTTGGCGCGGCCGTCTACGTAGAACTGAACGATGCCCCGCGCCTTGAAGGCGCTGAGGTCGTCCATCGTCAGCGGCAGGTGGGCCTTGCGGAACAGGACGTATTGGCCGCCGTTGAGGACGTAGAGGTCAAACGGGATGTCCTCGTCCGCGCGGAGCCGAGCGAACTCCAGCGTAATGAACGCCTCGGTGCGATGCGTCGGGCTCGGCACGTCGCCGCGTGTATCGGTGCTCTCGATCATGACTGCGCCCCTCCCGCGCCGGCGCCGTCTGCCGGCTCGAAGAGCCGCCCGAAGCCACGCACGACCCACTCTCCCAAACCATAGGCCAGATAGCCGCCCATCAGGCAGATGACCGCGAAGGACGGTCGTACCCGCATCGCGAGAAGAACGAGCGACCCCACGAGAAGGACGCCAAATGTGACGGTCCGAGCGTCGAGCTGGGCCGCCTTGAATGTGCGGAACGGTACCGTGCTGACCATCACGAGCCCCAGCCCGAGGAGCAGCAGCGGGGGCCATGACGCGACGCCATCGGGCGGCGGGGCGCCGGCGTCGAGCGAGGCAATGATCGTCGACACCAGAAGGCCCGCAGCGGCCGGGATAGGCAGGCCCACGAAGAAGTTCGACGGGCCGCCGGGGGAGCGCGCGGCCAAGACGTTGAAGCGCGCCAAACGAATCGCGCCACACGCCGTGAAGACAAAGCACGCCGCGAGCCCAAGCTGGCCGTAGTTCGACAGACCCCAGTGCCAGGCGACGAGCGCCGGCACGACGCCAAACGACATGACGTCCGCGAGCGAGTCCATCTGCACGCCGAAGTCCGACTGGGTGCGCGTCAGCCGCGCCACGCGGCCGTCCACGGAGTCGAAGACCATGGCGAGCAGCACAGCGAAGCAGGCCGTGTACAAGTCCTCGGGCCGCCCCTTCGACGCGGCCTCGGACGCGATGACCGCCGCGTAGAAGCCGCAGAAGATCGACGCCACCGTGAACAGGTTGGGCAGAATGAAGAGCGCCTTACGCAGGTCGAAGCGCAGCGAGAAGCGCCGGAGCCGCAAGCGGCGGCGCGGGCGTCGGATCATTCGGAAGGGGACGCGCATCGGGACGAACCCTAGCAGGAAAAGGCGCGGCGCGCGCCTGCGTCGTGCGTCCTTGACCCACGATCCGGCTTGCTGTAAAACCCCGCCTCCCATTGTCCGGGGCGATGTCCGCCCCACCAACGAACGAGGAATTCGATGCAGACGCCGTTCACCAGCTCCGACGACGCCATTGCGAACCGCAAGTGGTTTGTCGTCGATCTCGAGGGCCAGCCCCTCGGGCGCGCTGCGGCCAAGATCGCCCACGTCCTGCGCGGCAAGCATAAGCCTAGCTTTACGCCGCACATCGACGACGGCGACTTTGTCGTGGTCATCAATGTCGAGAAGGTCAAGCTCACCGGGCGCAAGTGGAGCGACAAGCTCTACCACCGCCACACGGGTCACCCGGGCGGCCTGAAGACGACGACCGCCGAGAAGCTCAACCAGCGCCACCCGGACGAGCTGCTCCGCTTGGCGGTCAAGGGCATGCTGCCCTCGGGCCCGCTGGGTCGCGCGCAGATCCGCAAGCTCAAGATGTACGCCGGGACCGAGCACCCGCACGCGGCGCAGCAGCCGGTGAAGCTCGACCTCGGCACGGTGTTGAACAAGGGCGCCTGAGGCGCTCGCTCTCTTTCAACTTTTTTGTGGACGCGCTTGAGAACAACCCCCGCTCGTGAAGAACGCTGCGGGCCAAATGGGGCAGCCGCCCCGGCGCGACGCCAGGAGATTTCATGGTCCAGGATAAGCAGACGCAGTGGGTGACGGTCGGTCGTCGTAAGACGTCGGTGGCGCGGGTTTACCTGCGGCCGGGCAGTGGGAACATTACGATCAACGGCCGGACCTTCGAGAACTACTTCCCCCGCGCGACGTCGCGCATGGCGATCATGGCGGCCTTCGAGACCGTCGAGGTCGTCGGCCAGTACGACGTGGTCGTGAACGTGCATGGTGGGGGCGGCACGGGTCAGTCGGGCGCAGTGCGCCACGGCGTGACGCGCGCCCTCTGCCTCGCGAACCCCGACTTCCGTCCGGCGCTGAAGCGCGCGGGCTTCATCACGCGCGACGCCCGCATCGTCGAGCGCAAGAAGTACGGCCGCGCCGGCGCTCGTCGCCGCTTCCAGTTCAGCAAGCGGTGATTCGCGTCCGCGCCGCCCTGGTTGGGGCTGCCGGATATACGGGGGCCGAGTTTCTTCGGCTCGCTCGACTGCACCCCGCCCTCGACCTCGTCGCGCTCTGCGCCGAGACTCGGGCGGGGCAGCCGCTCGCAGAGGCCTTGCCGCCCTTCCACGGGCTCGAGGCTGACCTGCCGGCGCTCACGCGCTTCGACGCGGCCGAGGTTGCGCGCGTCGCGGAGTTCGCGGTCTTGGGCTTGCCACACGGCACCGCCCAGGACGCTGCGGACGCGCTGCTCAGCGCAGGCGTACGGGTGCTCGACATGAGCGCGGACCACCGGTTCGGCGACCCCGCGGTTTTCGAGCGCGTCTACGGCGCGCATCGCCATCCTCACCGGCTCGCCCAGACGGTGTACGGCTCTCCGGAGCTGAACCGCGACCGTATCCGAGATGCGCGCCTCGTGGGCGTGCCCGGGTGCTACCCGACGAGCGTGCTGCTCGCCGTGCGCCCCGCGCTCGACGCGGGCCTGCTCGCCACGCCCGAGGTGATCGCCGACTGCAAGTCCGGCGTGAGCGGGGCCGGCCGCACGCCGTCTGCGGGCACGCATTTTCCGGAGACGAGCGAGGGCCTGCACGCCTACAAGACGCTGGACCATCGGCACGCGCCCGAGATGAGCATGGCGCTCGACGGCCTGAAGGTGCGCTTTACGCCTCACCTCGTGCCGATGAACCGCGGGATCTTGTCGACCGTCTACCTGCGCCTGCGGCCGGGCGTCGGGCTCGCGAAGGTCCGGGCCGCCTACGCCGCGCGGTGGGCGGGCGAGCCGTTCGTGCACCTGCTCCCCGCGGGCGCACACCCCGATACGCGGCACGTCCGCGGCACCAACCGGTGCCACATCGGCCTCTTCGTCGAGGACGACCTGCTGTGTGTGCAGTCCGTGATCGACAACCTAGTCAAAGGCGCGGCGGGTCAGGCGCTGCAGTGCCTGAACCTGATGGCCGGCCTGCCCGAGACGACCGGACTCGCGCACACAGCGATCTTCCCGTAAGATCGCGCCCGCATGTGTGGTCCGCTGCTCCTGCTCCTGATCGGGGTCCCCGCCCTTGAGATCTTCGGCCTGATGCGGGTCGCTGAGCGCATCGGGGGACTCGAGACGCTGCTGCTCGTCGTCGGTGGCTTCATGCTCGGTGTCGGCCTGATGCGCGGCCAGAGCGCGGCGGCCCTGCGGAACCTGCAGTCGGGCACGCCGCCCACCGCGGACATGCTCGCGGGGCCACTGGTCTTCGTCGCGGCGTTGCTGCTCATGTTTCCCGGCTTTGTCACAGACGCGCTCGCACTGCCGCTGCTGCTGCCGCCCGTGCGACGAGCGCTGGCGAGGCGCCTGGTCGCGCGGTCACTCGGCGCGCGCTTCCAAGCCCAGGGCGGGCGAGGCGGCTTCGTCTTTACCGCGGGCGGCATGCGCTCTGCCCCTCCGCGACGCGACCCCGGTGCCCCCGAGGACGTGGACGCGACGCCCAGCGTGCGGGGACGCATCGAGCGGCGCCCAGATGACTGGGAGCACCCCACAGGAGGTTAGGGCGATGCGGGGAGCGCGGGCGTCAGCGTGGGTGATGGGTCTGGGGATCGCGGCGTGCAGCGGCGGCGCGCTGACGCCTGATGACGACGCCGGGGGCGCGGGCGCTCGGCGGGACGCGACACCGGTGGCGCTGTCGGACGCGGTGATCGCGGTCGACGCGGCGTTTCTCGGGGACACAGGGGTGCTGGTTGACGCCGCGGTACGGATTGACGCCGCGGTCCTACCCGACGCGGAGACCCTCACTGACGCCATGGCGCCGGCCGACGCTCAGACCTTCGCCGACGCGACTGCGCTGCGCGATGCTGAGCCCCTCGCCGACGCCCCGCCCAATCCTCGACCGTGTCGACCTGTGGCGAACCCTCGGCCGGATGTGGCGCTCCTGCGCGAGGGGCGCTTTGTCCGCATCCGCGGCTTGACCTCGGCGTATCTGCCTTTGCCCCGCGACATCACGGTCTTTGTCCCCGCAAACGCGCCGTTCGAAGGGGCTGACGCCCCACCGGTCAATGTGCTCTACGCCCACGACGGCCAGAACCTGTTCTTCGACGAGGAGTCCGCGTTCGGCGCGTCTTGGGGGTTCATCTTTACGCTCGACGCGCTGGTCGCTGCGGGCCAAGTGCCGCCTACGCTCGTCGTGGGCGTGCACAACACCGCCGCGCGCACGGACGAGTACACGCCCAGCGTGGACCCGGGGCGAATGCAGGGTGGCCGCGCAGACGACTACGGGCGATTCATCGTTGAGGAGCTCAAGCCGCTGGTCGACTGGCACTTCAGCACGCAGTGCGGCCGCGAACACACGGGCCTGATGGGCTCGTCGTTCGGTGGGCTGGCGTCTCTGCACCTGCGGCGGCGCTATCCAGACGTCTTTGGTCGCGTCGCCGCTGTCTCGCCGTCGCTGTGGTGGAACTTGGGTGAGCCCGTGAGCTGGGGTGAAGAGCTCGGTGCGGGGCTGCGCGCGGGCGAGCGACTCTGGATCGACATGGGCGGCGCCGAGGGGAGCAGCGCGGATGACGCCGACGCCGATGGCCGTCGACTGCTGGTGGAGCGCGCGCGCGCGCTCGCAGAGTCTGCCGACGCGCGCGCTGTCGGGGGCGCTGTTGTCTACCGCGAGGTGCCCGGCGCGGTGCACAACGAGCGCGCGTGGCGCGACCGGTTGAGGGACATCCTGCGCGCGCTGTGGGGCGAGGTCGCCACACCCGAAGCCGCTCGACTCGAGGTCTTGGCCTACCGCGACAGCGTGCCGCGCGCTGGCTTCGCGGGCCTCTCCGTGAACGCCGTCGATGCAGCCGACGGGCGGCGCACGCTGCTGACCCGGGAGCTGAGCGTCGCTCCGCTGGACGGGACACTGGTGTGGGACCCCCGCGGACGACTCATGGGCTCGGATGCCGCGGCGCTCCCGGGGGGGCAGCCGAGCGCGCAGGCGCAAGTCGAGCTGAACGCGCTCGGGCTGAGCGTTGCAGTCCCTGTTCAAATCGGGCCCGAGATCGCGGTGACCTTCGAGCCGCGCCTGCCCGCTGCGCCTGCCGATGCCGCCACGCGGCTGCACATCACCGGCTCGGCGGCCGAGCTTGGGCCGTGGAGTCCGGGTGCGAGGCGCGCGTCGAGCGGCACGGTCGCAGAGGCTGGACCGCTCAGCGTGGTTGTCCCGATTCTCCCGGGGCGCTTCGAATACAAATACACACTCGGGGACTGGCCGAGCGTTGAGCGCACCGCCGCGGGCGCCGACCGTCCGAACCGGACCCTAGACGTCGCAGGCCCACGAGCGCCGGTGCGTGACGAGATCGAGGCGTTCGCGACGCCATAACGTGCTACGCAGGCGTATGGACTCGCCCGCGCCTGTGAGCCTCACCCGCCGCCTGCTCCAGCTCCCCGTGGGGTGGGCCTTCACCGTGGTGTTCACGACGAGCGTCGTCGTGGTCGCGATCGCGACGCTCGGGCTTGGGCGTCGGCGCTTGATGCCTGCGCTCCTGCGCTTCTGGGGGCGCGTCACGCTCGCGATTCAGGGCGTGCGGCTCGAGGTCGAGGGGGCCGAGCACCTGCACGGACAGTCACAGCGTGTCGCGACCTTCAACCACGCGTCGTCCATCGACATCATGCTCATCCCGGTCGTCACGCCGCGCGGCGGCGTCCCCGCGGTCAAGCGCGAGATGTTGTTCATGCCGTTCATCGGCGCGGCCTGCTACTTCATGGGCTTCTTGTTTATCGACCGCGGGCACAGCGAGCGCGCGCGGCGCACGCTGGCGAAGGCCGCGGCGCGGGTGCGCGATGAGGGCCTCACCGTGTTCATCTCGCCCGAGGGCACGCGTTCACCCGAGGGCGCGCTGCTGCCGTTCAAACAAGGCGCCTTTCGGCTCGCGATCGCGAGCGGCTCACCGCTCGTGCCTGTCGTCATCTCAGGCGCCTATGAGCTCCTGCCCAGAGGGCGCTTTCTCTGTCGTCAGGGGACCGTCAAGATGCGCATCTTGCCGCCGGTTCCGACGGCGGGGCTCACGGTCGACGACCTGCCAGCGCTCATGGCGAGCGTCCGAGAGCAGTACGAGCGTGCGTTGGCGGAGCTCGCCCGCGCGGCGTGAGTCGTCAGCCGAATAGATCGTTGAGGCGCTCGGCTGTGAAGATGGCGTCCAGCCAGCGCTCGAGCTCCGCGCGCGAGGCGGCGGAGACGCGCGCGGCGATCTCGGGGGGAAGGGCGCCAAAGCGAAGGCGTGCCTAGCGCAGGACCGCGCCGGCGAGGGCGACGTGCTCGCCTTCTTGGCGACCTTCCTGCCGCCCCTCTTGGCGACCTTCCTGCCGCCCCTCTTGGCGCCCCCGCTCAATCAACTGCTCCGCGCCCGTCATGAACTTCTCCTTCTCGGGCTCGGGCAGGGCCTCGGCCGCAGCAAAGATGTCGTCGTTCGGTACTGCGCTCACCCGCATCAGATAGCACAGCGCGGCCAGAAGCGTCGAGCCGCCGGCGGGCTCGCTCCGTAGGGTCGAGAGCCGCTGCGTCCACTCGGCGAACAGCCGCCGCGCCACGGGCCGCGGCCCACACTGCAAAATCTCGAGCAGCGTCTCGCTCACCGGCTCCAAGCCCGCCGCGCGCAGCCGCTCGCGCGTGAACTTCGGTCCCGCCAAGTCCACGAGCACCACCTGCAGCGAGGGCATCAACGCGGCGAGGCCCACGTCCCGCGGCAGGCCGCTCAGGTCAATCAAGTCCGCGAGCCGCGTCGGCGAGGTCCACCGCCGCCGCCCATTGTGGACCACCACCGGGATTATCGGCGGCAGGTGCGTCGCCCCGGCGTTCTCGGCCCTCGGCGCGGCACCTCGACGACCACGTCCGACGCCGTCCCGCGCAGCGCTGCGTCCACATACGATGGACTGAGCACGCGCACCCGCGCCGGGTCGAGGTCCAGCTGCGCGCGAAGCCGCGCCGGCAACGCCAGCCGAAGCAGCTCCACCACGTGCCGCGGCTGGCTGAAGACCTCACGAAAGAACGCGTCGTGCGGGTTCGGGGGGCTCTGCATCACCGATGTCCTCCGCCGAGCGAAGGCTCGACGCAGTCCCTATCGG
>Ga0164295_10001369_pt1 | contig 20216 bp, 14 predicted proteins | sample GEODES006metaG_FD_111798 | JGI IMG/M metagenome (GOLD analysis project Ga0164295, IMG submission 111798) | Oligotrophic lake water microbial communities from Sparkling Lake, Wisconsin, USA - GEODES006 metaG | ecosystem: Environmental > Aquatic > Freshwater > Lake | place: USA: Sparkling Lake... | reverse complement strand
TTGCTGGCCGCGACGGTGCTAGTGGTCAGCGTGCCGCTCCTGCGGGCATGGGTTCTGCCGACGCTCTCGTTCCCGCCCTCGGGCGGTCTTTGGCGCGCCGCGACGATCGGCACCGCGTGTGTGCTCGCGCTACTCCTGCACCTCTCAGCGCGCGTGCGCGGCGGCGGCGCGCCGATGCTCACCTCCCTCTGCACGTGGATTGGAGCGGGCGGGCTCCTCTTGCATGCGACCAGCGGCCAACCGGCCGCGGGCTCGGGACTGCTGCACCTGAGCATCGTGCTAGCCGCCTTCGCGGCGCTCCGTCGGCTGCCCACGCTGCCCGCGTACCCAGGGTTACGGCCTCCGTGGGAAGCACAGCTGTGTGCTGTAGGCACCACGCTGCTGCTCCTCCTCGCCACCGAAGCCGTTACCTTCAATGCGCCCGCTCAGGCCGTGTCCGCGGCTCTGGCAAGCGCGGAGCGTGCCGCGAGGGCGGCCGTCACCGCCCCTGTCGCCGCCTCGACGGCCGCCACCTTTCTCACTGCGGCGCCCTCTGCCTCTCCCGCGGCGACCAGCGCCCTCTCCGCGACCGTCGCCCACGAGGCAGTTGCCGTCGCGGCGGCGGCCGCGGCGGCGGCCGCGGCGGCGGCCGTGGTGGCTGGCGAGTCGACCTCGACTGCCGAGGAGATGGTGGCGGCGAAACTCTTGCCCAGGGAGATCAGGGAGATCAGCACTCCCAGGGCGGGCACGCCCTGGACGAGCTCGCATCCGCCTGTGCGCTTGTCTGCGGCGGAGGTGCTTGAGGCAGCGGCGGCGGGCGCGTCACACCTCGACGGGGTACACTTGGCGGCGGCACTCGGCACCGGCTATGCCTCGGTTGAGCTCCATCGGTTCGGCGCCTCCGAGCCGCCCTCGCACTCGGCCTTGCTGCTCTCCATGCTGATGCCGTCGGTGCTGCGATTCGTCGCTCTGCTCTGGCTGCCTGGTCCGTGCCACCCGCACACGCTCGCTCTCGGCGCGCTTGCCGCACTGCTCGCGTTGCCGGCGGCGCTCGTGTTTGCCATGTATGCGGTGCGGCACGTACGCGTCGCCCTCGTCGCCGCGTCGAAGCTCTCTCGTCAGCACCGCGAGGCGAGTGCGGGCGGCGGCGTCGCTGCCATGGGCGCCGGAGGGAGTGCCGGTGTGGGTGGTGGTGGCGGCGCCAGCAGCAGCGGCAGCGGTGGCGGCGCTGCGGCCCAGGCCGCGGCGGCCGCGGCGCTCGAGGAGAAGAAATCGAGCGTCCTGGGCGCGCTACTAGGTGCCCTTTTCGGCGCGTCTGCCTCGGTGCTCCTGTGCTGCGCCGTCCAGCTGCGCTTCCTTCTCCCACTCCTCACGCCAGCTACCGGTGAGGGTGGCAGCTGGACCGGCAGTGCTGGGAGCGTCAGCGGGAGCGGCGGTGACGCCCTCGAGGGCTTGTCAAGTGACGATGTGGCCATCGGAGGTGCTGACGTGTCGGCGATGGCGGGCGGCGCCTTCCTGTTCGGCGCGCCCTTCGCGCTCCTTCGCGCGCAGCCACTGCCGGGCTGTCCTCGCGCCGCGGCTGCTCCAGTGAGCACGTTGCACGGGATGGTATGGCAACTTATGAGCCAGGCCGAGGCGGTCACCACTGTCGGCGCGCTCTGCCTTGGCGGGATACTGTTCGCCGCCGCGCGGCTCACGTGGCGCACACATGCCAACACGCCGGTGCACGATCGCTCCTTCAGCCTGGCGGTGTACTCGATCGCGCTGCTTGGCCCGGCGGCCTTGTTTCCGATGGGCTTGATGGTCGCGCCTGAGGATACCCTGCTCTTCGCGTTGCTCGCCGCCGCCGCCTCTACCGGCTCTATCGGCGCCATCTTCTTGGCCGCCGACGGCGTGCTGCAGTCGCAGCCCAATGTTCAGCTTGCCTGGCTGAGTGTCGCCAGTGGGGTCTTTGTGCTGCTCTCGCGACTGCTCGAGGGAGGGCTCTATGGAGGTGGCCTCGTGCGTCTGTGGCCGTTCTCCGCGCCGCCCTGGGCGGCGGCCGACGCAGCTACCCTCGCGGCGCGCGCGGCCACCTCCGCCGCCACTGGGAGTGTCCTCGGAAGCTCCAGCGCTGCGCCTGACTGGTGGCCGCTGCTCGAGGCGCGCCCATACTTTGCACGTCGGCCTGAGACGGATGCCTTCGCCGCCGCATTGCCGGCGGCGATCTCGTTGATCACTGAAGGCGGTGCCTCCTCCTCCTCCTCCGCTGGGCTGGGAGAGCGCGCCACCGACTGGCGTGATGGTTGGGAAATGTGGGCGCGCTCGCCCCGGCTGCAGGTCTGGCGCGTTCTCTGCTTTGCTCCCGTGCTCTTGCGTGCCCTCCTTCTCATCGGCTTGCTCCCATCTCTGGTGGAGACTGATGCCGAGGGGCTGAGCACCGGTGCTGTGCTGCCGAGCCAGCCTCACTGGGCGGTGTTGCTGCCACCCGCGCTGAGCCTCGCTGCCCTCGTGCTGGTAGCCATCGGGCTTCGCTCCGACACGCCGCACGCACGCACGCGCAAGTGGACGGCCCTCGCATACCTGATGACCCCAAGCAATGCGTGGGGGGAGCTCTTCTATCGTCCCCACCTGCCGATCGGTGCGCTGCTGCTCGCAGCGGTTGCACCGATGAGCATGCCGGCCGCGCTGGGGGTGTACGCGCGCATCGCGCGTGCCGCGGGCATGGTGCAACTCAGTGAACGCCTCCTTGCCGGCAAGGGCATGGCTGGTGGCGCCGCCGATCGGGGCGGCGGCGGCGGGCGTGACAAGCACGCTCGCCGCGACCGCGACCGCGTGGGTGGAAGAAGAGCCTCGGAGGATGAAGAGCCTCCTGCGACGACCTCTTCGTCGAAGACCAAAGCGTCCGTAGCGACGCCTGCGCACAAGCCATCGGCCGTCCAGCCGTCTTCGGCTGCTGCCGCTCCCTCCGCCCCCTCGCCGCCTTCGCCTCCCACCGCCGGGGCTGCAGCGGCCGCCGGTGCGGCCGCTGGTGCGGCTGCCGCCGGTAAGAAGAAGAAGGGAGGTAAGGAGGTGGCGGCAACGGCCGACGCCGCCAGTGTCCCGACGGCGACTATCAGCCCGCCCGAGGTGGCGGCGCCCAAGGCGGCGGCGAAGCCAGCGGCGTCGGCGTCGGCGTCGGCGTCGCAAGGACTCCTCCCGAAGGCAGCCGCGGTCCACCCTAATGTGGCAGCCGCGGCCCGCTCGGATGCCATATTAGGCTCGACTGATCCCTTCGGCTCGGATGTGAAGGCTGCGGCTCCAACCGAACCGGAGACTACAGCCTCACGGCCGGCGACGGTGGGGGGCGAGGCCGTGGCAGAGCATGGCGAGGTGTCGACGTCGACGGTGGTCCTACCTGCCGCTCAGCTGCCCGCAGTGCCTGTTGCGGCAGTTGCCATCCCGATACCCCCCGCGCTCGCGCCGAGTGCTGCGGAAGCTTCGCCCGACACGGCGCGCATCGACCCGCTCGAGCTGACCGAGGAGGAGGCCGCGGAGCAGGCCGCTGCCGAGGCATGGCTCGCGGAGGCCGACGCGGAGGCCGAAGCTTGGTTGAGCACCGCTTCAGCCGAGCCTTCCTCTGCCACATCAGTCCCTACCATGGACTTGGCGGCCGCGGCGGCGGCGGCGGCGGCGAAGGATCGAGCGGAGGCGACTGCCCGCGCGGCGGCCGAGGCGACCGCCGCGTCACTCCGCGCGGCCGACGAGGCGCTGCAGCGGGCGACTATGGCCAAGACCTCGAGCAACGCGTCGTCGCACACCGCCACGGCGCTTGCGCTGGGCGGTCTGAAGCGCGGGGAGGAGGACGAGCCTGCAGATTACCTATGCCCGATCACGCATGATGTGATGGTGGATCCGGTAGTAACGGCCGACGGCCAGTCGTACGAGCGCGTGGCCATCGAGCAGTGGCTGCTGCACTCTGCCATGTCGCCGCTGACCGGAGAGCCTCTAGCGCACCTGGCGCTCACGCCCAACATGGCACTACGCCGCCTGATCCAGGAGTGGATGTCGCAACGGCCGCCACCTGGCGCACCCTCCCGTGGCGGGCGCGCCGGGCGCGGCAACAACCGCAGCGGCGGGCGCGGCCGGAGCAACAGTCGCGGCGGCTCTGGGCGCCAGGGCGGCGGCCGCGGCCGCTGAAGCCTCACTTAAGACCGTCACACGGACGACATGTGAGACGCATTGGTTACGCGCCACACAGTGCCACGCCGGGCGGCCGCTCGACGGCGCGCGCACGGGTGGAGAGCGCAGAGATCAGCCACATCGCTCCGTGGCTTGTGCACACATAGCACTGGAGGCGCGGGGTGGCGCACGAGCCGAGAGCGCTCTGGCGTGTGCCGGCACGTAATGGAGATGCACCGGAGCAGCCGAGCACCAAGGGGAGGGGGACAACGAGTGAGAGCGCAAGCAGGCCACGCGCGACCTGGTCGAGCGACCTGGCGACGCGGCACACCACATGCAAGAGAGAAGCGCGGCCGAACCGCAGGATCGCGATACGCGAAGTAAATGCGCGCGTCAAGGGGGGCACTCGTGGTAGTGCGACCGAGACCGACCGGGGAAAGCGAAAGCGTCCGAGAACGTACCCGAGCGAACAAGTGAAAGAACCATTTTTCATTAGTTGCTTTCCAGTCTTTTTGTGCATTGTGGCCGCGCCCGGCGCCATTTGCGCGGCCCACCGACACGGAAGAGAATACCCTCTTACACCGCACAGTTGAACTCTCTTTCAGACTCTTTCGAGTTGTCGTCCCCGATACATTCGCGCCCGCGGGCTGGGCCGCCGCGCCACGTATAGATACGGTTACCCGCAACCCGGCGCCGGCAGGGCGGCGGGCGCGCGTGTCCAAGCGGTAAGGCTACTAACCGAACAGCGCAAAGTACGCCGTGCACGCGCGGTGGCGTGGCGTTAAACCGGTCGAAAAGCCTGAGGTCCCGCTCGCGGCAGCAAAGTGCAAACGTTCAGCTTCAGGCGACAGCTCTGTACACGGCACAATCTCTGAGCTCTGAGGACGAGTGAGGTCGAGGTGGGACACTTCGAACCAACTCGTCGACGAGCAATGCAGCGTGCTGGCGTCACTTCCGGAGCAGCTGACGTGCCAGGCCCAGCGCTGGGTCGCCCGCATGCCACCACCAGTGAGTACGCTGGCTGCCGATCCCGGACTCCCCGGGCTTGGGTACGTTCGCCGTGCCCCTCATCTTGCCGCCGCGGACAGCAGTCCGCAGCTTGTTGCGGTCCCCGCTCTGCGCATGCGGCAGAAAGTCTTGCAGCTGCACGTGCTGCAGTCGACAGCCACGCTGCAAGCACTGGTCGGCGGTTGCATGCCAAGGCTCGTTGTACAGGAACACGTCCGCGTCTGCAGTGCAAGCCTCCGCCAGGGGCGGTGCAGTCGATGCCGCCGATGCCTTAGCGGGAGATGCCGTAGGCGCCATGGTGGGCGCCCTTGGAGAAGGCGCAGGTGGCGGGGCGGGCGGCTGGGCAGGCGGCGGAGCAGGCACAGCTGCTGGCGCCTTTGCGGGCGATGTCGGTGCAGGCGCAAACGCTGGTGTCTGTGCTGTCGGAGCCGGTGCCCGATCGGCCGGGGCAGGAGACGGTGCCTGTGCCGTCGCCTCAAATGGGTTGGCCTGTTTGGCTGCCGGGGGTACGCATGAGCGAACGTAGCGCGGAAGGACGCTGCTTTCTTGATCGCCGTCGTCGTAGAGGATGTCGTAGACGTAAGTCTCACCGCGATCGTGCCGCGCGACCACTTTGCCTTTGAACCATCCGGCGGACTGACCGCCACGAGAGGATGCGAGGAATTTTGCCTCCACGAGCTCCTCTAGAGCAAAGCACTGCAGGCCACGGCTTACCTTGCGCGGCCTGTCTGGCTCGGCCTCCTCTTCCACTGCCATGTTGTTGCTGCTGGCTCTTTTGGGCGGGACTGGTGGTGGCGCTGCTGCCATCGCCGCCTTCAGCTTCTCTTTTGCCGCGCTCTCGCGCGCCTTGGCATCCTTCAATACGCGCTCCGCCTTGGAGCGCGCCTCCAGCGCTGCTGCCACCTCCGCACGCGCTGCGTCCAACGCTGCTTCAAACGATGCCATAAGTGTGGACGGTGGAGACTGCATTTCCTATTATGACTCAATATAAAAAGCTCCGGAATAAACTTGTAGTAGTTCTCTCGCCACAGGAACATGTACATACAATTGTAGTATCGCGATACTGTACTCTGCGGTCCGTTCATTCAGTGAGTGAGTGAGTGAGTGAGTGAGCGAACGAGTGAGTGAGTGAGCGAACGATTGAGAAAGATTTAAGCGACCTTGTTGCTTGTTCGGCCCCAGAGGTGGGGCCCTCCTAGCCTCCTTCTGTCTGTACGAGTATGAGGATCTCTCCGGCCTGGGTGCCCCCAGCCCCCCAATAGCCAATTAGTGAAACGAGGCGGAGGATACATAAAAGTGGGGAAAAGGCTTGGGAAAAGGTCCCCAAATACCATGTTCTACATATGTATCTTAATAGGGCCCCCGGGCGCCGGAAAGCCTCACTTGCAATTGCTTACTTGGCACCCTGCGTGCTGGGGAACTGGAAGCACGAGCAGGAAGGAGCTTGTATATGTGAACTGAACTGAACTGAACTGCTGCTCAGTGCTCACACCCACCAACACATTTGCGTGACGGGCAATTATTTAGGGATCTTCACACGATCTTCCCTTCGCTCACCAGGCTGCCTTTGTGTTGTCAGTTTGTGACCGCAATCACACCTACCACCGACCGAGGTTTTTTTTATTTTGCGAAGTATCCGGATACCTAAGTTCACCTCATTCAAATGAGAATCTCCGATGCGAGCTGGAATCTCCGATGAACCCTTTGAGTCGGGTTTCGTTCGGTCTTCGTTCGACAACTGTATGCGGGGCTGATCGCCCGACCTGGATCGCCTGCTCGAGACAGAGTAGCGCTATGCGCAACGAATCGGCCGAGCTGTCGCTCAGGGCGGCCCTGAGCTGCTCGCTTGGTGAGCAGGCGTGCCGTGAAGCGGAGGAGTCATCCGCGGCCGAGAAGGAGCGCTGCGAAGCAACACCACAGCCACAAGCGCAGCGACAAGCTACGCCGCATAGCACTAATGGCATCCTATCCAACAACAACGTTCGGCTCGACGAGCGGATCGACTTGTTGGACTTCTTGGAGAACGAAATCATCGACGGAGCTCCCTTTGAGACTGCCCACGTGCCGCTGCCTGGTACGATGGGAGCTGTGAAGGCTCCGGCTCGGCCAGTGAGCGCCACCAGGGGAGTCCACGCTCTGCCAAAGCACACTGCGCTGCAGCTGGCGCTGGAGATGGAGAGCAATGCGGCGCTGGCTGTGCTGACAGACGACGTGCCTCCAGCTGCACCATGCCTATTGCAACCGCTTATATGCTTATGCTTCGCCTCAATGGGCGTTGAAAGCACGATGCGAACCGTGTGTCCTTTGATGCCAGAACCACTGCGAGAACGCGTGTCGACATGCCTCGCGACAATTGAGCGAGCCGGCGCGCGTGTATTGCCTCGTCGCAGATTGTACGAGAGGTGAGAGGTCATGTGAGAGGTGTCGACGCGGTTGCCAGGGTTAATACGTATACGTTTTGATTTTTATCCACGTGTATCGGAGCGCGAAATATGACGCAGCCCAACATAAAATTTTAGGCTGATTTTTCCATGCCGATTTATTGAGGATCTGGCCGCGCTCGGCGGCGAGTGTGCTGCGCCTGCTCGAGCACGACCGGCGGCGGCATCTCCAACCGGAGCTCCTCGCGGAGCTCCTCCAGTGGACGCTCCCACTCTCGCTCGTAGTACACGCTCATCAGGTCGACGGTGGAGCCCGCGTGCCGTGCCGCCCATGGCAACACGTGGCGTGTGACGATGGATTGCTGCGCGACGGGCAGCCGCACGCCACCGGCCGCGGCGCCCGCGACGCACATGGGCAGGCCAGTCTGGGCCGCCTCGAGCCATTTGAGCGCCACCTCTCCAAAGTAGCTCGGGGGCAGCCCGAAGAGCGTGTGCCAGAGGTCGTGCACTTGACGATAGCGCTGCATCACGTATGCAAGGTCGGCGTCGTCGACAAAGCGGACAGGCGCACGCTCGTCTGGATCAAAGGCGTGCTCCTTGAGGAATGCGGCATACGCACCGCCAAAGGTGTGTGGCGGCAGACCGCAGATCCCGTCGAGTGTATGCGACGTGATTTGCGGCCGATCGTGAAGCACGGCTCGGCCCACTGGATGACGCTCCATCCTCGAGTGAATCCTCTGCAGTGCTCGCCTGCCGCTCACCTCACCAAGCACGCCAACGCTGGTCGCATCGCGAGGGTTGGTGAACGCTCGGAAGGCGGCATCTGCTGCAAGCAACGCCTTTCCCATGGTCTTTGTGGGCACGTGCAGTGGATACAGGGCCGCTCCGAGCGGTGCATGGTTGCGCATCGTGACGCAAAACTCGCAACAAAAACACAGAACAAAATTCACGTGTGCGCGAGGGCGGTGTGAAATAAACATCGGTTGATTCCGCTGCGCCTGCATCATGTGCGCCTGCTTCGCGATCGCGTATAACCCGATAACTCCGGATCGGGATGGAAAAAAATATATGAACTCCTACTGTGGCACACGGATTTCTGTGGTTACTCGGTTTTGGCGCCGGCGGGCGCTTGTTCGTTGTGTGGAGCGGCGGCTTTCCGGATACGACCTGTAGTGCTGACCGCCGCCGCCCCCGAGGACAATCCGATCATTCCGCGCGCTGGACGGGAGCCTTCTGGACCCGAAGCCGCGAACCACACGCTCCTTCCGTACACCTTCTCGCCTCTCCGGGCCTACATGTACACTCACACACACAGGGAGCTATCTGTCACGATCCCTTAGCCGCAAGCAGGAGTGTGTATCCTTGTCTCTGCTGGAGTGCGCTTCTGCTGGACCAGAAGACCTCATCCACTGCAGTGGTCCAGGCTCAGGTCAAACGATGATCACCGCAGGCGGACCTCAGTGTCATTCACACGAAGCTCACCGCCATGGAAGACACAGTAGAGTTCGCGAAGGGATTCATCGAGCAACTTTACAGAAGGAAAAGTAACCTCGGGCAAGAAGACGATTCCTGAGTTAAGGACTTTGATGGCTAGCAGCCACAGCGGGATACTACGACGAGATGTCAGACGCCAGGATTCCTTCCAGCGAGCAGCACAGCGCTCGTCGAGAGGCTTGATTAAGAGATGATTGAGCTCGATGACCCTTCTTCGCGAGAACGGTATGTGTTCTCGCCTGTTGTGTAGAACTCGCTCCATACTGTCGATCTCTTCCCAGCCGATGGTGAGGCCGCTGCCGCCTATGGTGATACCTGCGCTATCGAGAGAAAGCACGACACGTGGGCCGAAGAGGACTACGAGTTGCGAAATGAAGAGGAAGAAGAACAACACGAACCCAAGAAGCATGATCACGATAGGGAATATCAATGTGTACGACGACTGCTCGATAGAAAGAAAGACGAGTAAGGAGCACAAAAAGCCACAAAGAGCCATCCCGAAAGTCCACACCAGGAGACGTTTGCATATTTGCCAGTTACCCGGCCGCTCAAAGCTTTTGCGATCGGATACAGGAACTAGCAACGCGTTGCCGATCGTACTAGAAGCTTGGAGTTCGTTGGTGACCAACATGACAACCGCCTGTGTGCACAAAACAAAGAAAGCGAAACACGAAACCAGTTTCGACGTGCTAATCTGCTGAACTTTTGGGCGTAACTGCTTAATCTTTTCGGAAATGAATTTCCCAGACCCGCTCGGGTGCGACGAACGGCAATGAATTTCCCAGACCCGCTCTGGTGTGCTAGTGCTGGGTGGCGAACATCGCGACGAAGAGCAGGCGGACCAAGGAGGCGGACGGAGCAGCAGCGCACATGCAAAATGCCTGCGATTGGGATTGCGCCAAAGAATGACGTGCGAGATCCGGAAGAGCGCAGCTCAGAGTAAACGAATGGATTTTCCTTATTTATCGAGTGACAACGGCCGACACTCTTGAATTTGGTCACATACTAGCTAGCAGCTGTAAATCACGGCTGCGCGAGGGCGGTGTGAAATACCCTGTGAAATAGACATTGGTTTTTGCGCCAATTCGAAGATACGTGGGTCCCTGAACAGCTTTCTGTTTCGATTTCAAGAGCCACACGCCGGCTACAATCACATGTACATGCCTGCGCCTCGGGGCACGACCAAGCGAACCGCCCTCTGCCAAGGGCGAAGGGGGGGTTCGCTAGCCGCCCGATGGTCGCTCGCCTCGTTAGGTACGGTCCGGTGAGACAAAAGACAAACTTTCCTACAGGAGGGCACGAGGACGGCGTTAAAATAACAGCGCAACACACACATTGACATTCTCAATCGCATATTCCATGGTTGCATCGGAACCATAGCCCGCCTAAATCGACGGGAACGAGGCCTAACTGCTCGTCGCTGCCGGCAAGCGTCGCTCTGCAGTCAGCGTGCACGCGGAGCGTCGACCCGCTCGCCGAGGCAAATGCCCGAAGCTCGACAAGCGTTGCGAGCTCGGCGTTGATGATCACCTCCATCTTCCGCTCTGTTGGGTTCATCGTGAGCGCGAGAATGCTCCACTCGTCATTCGGGGTTCGCTCAACAAGAGTCATCGTCGAGGGTGACGCGAGCGAGGCATACACGGCGGCAAGGACGCCACGATTTGCGTCGGCAATTCTTAGTGATGGCACAAGCTCTCGCTTGGCTAGAGGTGCCTCCGATCTGTCGGCCGCAGCCAAGGCAAACGTGGACTCGTAAAATCGTTCGAACTGCCTTGCACACAGCGTCCGCCGCTCCAGCTCGGGGCCAAAGCGCTTCACCCCTACCGATGTACCGCCGAGCTCTGGCACAATTCCCACCTTCTGGTCCACCTCGGCTAACATCCCGCGCCAGCTCTTCGTGAGCATCGCAGCCTTGAGTGGTTGAATCTCCGCGAAGCCACTTGCGGCCATCGATATGGCGCCGTCAAAACATAGCAGTTGCAAGCATGTGCGAGCGAGATGATGCTCGTGCTTCATGGCACCGACGAAGGACGCCGACTTCGCTTCTCTTCTTGCGCTCTCCTGGTCAAGTTCTGTCCCTGGTCCAGTCAAGTCGAGTCAAGTCAATGCTTCTCAGCAGGGGACTTCGAAGAATGAAGCCCGTAAGCGGCCGAGTATTCACACGAGAAAGTTCACGCAACCCTTTTTTGCAAGGGCTCTCGACACTCTCCTTTTTATGGGGATGAACTCAACCGTCCTCTGCTCCACAATTGCTTTCGCGCTTGTGATTGCGCCCAAGCTCAGGGGCATCTGGCTTCGCATGTGCATCCCAAAGACGGTCGACCTCACGGGCGTAACGGCGGCCGTAAGCACAGAGCGCTCTGGTAGCAGCACTCTCGTGACTCTTGACTGGTCACGTATCATGGGCACTCTGCCCTTCAAAATCCCATTCTGCAGCGCGACTCTATGTGACGACGGCACCATTTATGTGTCTGGAACGATCGGCCTAAGGCCTGTCTCCGCCGAAGGAGAGAGCCAGGCACCGTCTATTGTGAAGGGAGGTCCGATGGCCGAAGCTAGACGCACCATGGAGATCATAGAAGCCACCCTCAAAGCGTGTGGCGCAACGCTCGAGAACATCACCATGGTGCACGTGTACTTGGTTGATAACACCAAGGAGCGGTTCGCTGAGAGTCAGCGCGCCTGAGACTCGAATGCCCGTTGCCCTCGTCTGCCTTGCCCACTCACCCACAACGTCACACTTCGAGTCTCGCCGCTGTGCCGCAGTGAATGAGGGCTACCTGCAGTTCTGGGGCGACCGACCCTTGCCTGCACGCATCACCGTCGGCTGTTCTGCACTCGCGCTGGGCTCGTGTGTGGAGATCGACGTGATTGCAAAGAAGTGAGGCTCCCGGCGCGCGGCGGCTGGGGCGCAAGGCGGCGCAAACGCTCCGTCTGGGTCTGCGTGAAGCCCAGGGAGTATTTCTCAATTTGACACCCGGATATTGACTTGGCAAGGCTCCTTCAATGAATTGGCTAGCGTGCCACTTGCATTATATCGCGTATATCCATAATATCACATACAATACAGGGGCGAGCCTGAGTGCCCGCACAGTGCGTATGGAGCCTCGGCGCTCGGGACCGGCATGGGGACCGGATGCCCGGCGCGTTTGGCGCTGGCAAGTTTGGCCGCACGATCCACAGCGGGGGCCACTGACAGGAGCCGAGCACAGCCCCGCCTGCTCGCGCGATGGCACGTTCGGAGGACGCGAAGAGGCCCGAGGCGTCCGAGGCGTCGTGATGAGAGAGGACAATCCAAGGCCATCAGCGTCTCGTTATCAATGGAAGAGGCCCGAGGCCTCCTCGGCGAAATGGGGCGGCACGAAGGGCGTCTCGTTATCAATGGAAAAGGCCCGAGGCCTCCTCGGCGCCATGGGGCGGCACGAAGGGCGTCGCGTTGAAGCGGGCGCGGTGCCACGGCACGAAGATGTGCTCCATCCAGGGCCGCTTAGCTGGGGGGATGAATGAGAAAAAGTTCAGGCGCGTGACGAGGCGCGAGCGCTCCGCTTGGATCACGCGACGTGCAACGTCGGGCTGTTGGCGCGCCGCCGCTTCGGACAGCACACCGCTCATGTAGTCGTAGACGCGTTCCATGCTCAGCTCGTGTGAGAGGCGTGAGCCTTCAGCGGCGATGCACTGGGCGCGCTCCGGCTGCCGGTCGAGACGCGCAAGCACGAGGCCCAGCTTTTGGCACACGCCCTCGCCGCCGCCCGAGACGGGTACGTGCACATAGTGCTCGCCCTCAGCCAGCAGCGGCCCCGAGAGGTCAAAGTGCTCAAAGGACTCGGGTGGGCTGAGCGCAGCGCCGGTCGCCTGAGCGCGTGCTTGTATCCACTTGGTGGGCGGTTTCACGCCGATGAAGATGTTGACTGAGCCGCACGCGAGCTGGTGCTTGAAGTGCTCGAGCCAGTCGGAGATGCCGGGTAGGTGCAGGATGTACCGGTAGCGGCACTGTTCCTGCAGAGGCGTCCATCCATGTGGCTTCGTCGGGCATGGCACGCCCTCGGCCGTTGGCTTGCACCTCCACGCGAGCTCATGCATCTCTTCCTTATTTGGCATGCGATGCACCAGCCTTTCGCCAAAGGCACCCACCGCGCACCGCTGGAACGACTGGCGTAACGGGTTCGTCGGTGAGCCGACCCAAATCATCTTGTCGAGCTTCTGCGACCAGTGGTTCTCACGCGCGCGTGTGAAGCTCAACCAATCAGGCCACGGCGGCAGGTCGGCATACGGGAGCGACCAGTAGGTATAGTCGGGGAGCGGAATGTCCGAAAAGGGCCGGCCCGTGGTGTACGAGAAAGCCAGTGGCGGCGGGCGACCGCCTTGAATGAGTGAGCCGGGCTTGTCGCGGCACTGCGAGCAGCACAAGGGCGCGAGGCGAAGTGGCAAGGGCGCGTGAGAGCGATGAGCTCACGTTGCCGAACAGCACCGGGGTGGTCCGCATGCGGCCGCTGGGCGTACATTGACAGGAATGTCGACGTCAGGTTGCTTCGGGTGCCGGGCAAGCATCTCGAGCAGTGCCCATGCGAGGATGGGCGTGCGCCGGAGCACGCAGCCAAAGGTGTTGTGCTTCAGGTCTGGGTAGTAGAGTTGACCACCGCTGATGTGAAAGCGCGTGCGCCCCCACGGAGCGAGTGACTCGTACGTCGATTGCGCGTCTTTGAAGCTGACCGAGCCTGGCTGCCAGTGACGAAGGAAGAATGCTGGCAAGGCGGCGATTCGCGGCCCAAGGTCTGTGCGATTGGGAATGCAAAGCCCGCCGCGTGCCCCTCGACCGAGCCCGCCATGTCCGCCGCGACCGCGAGTGCGGAGTCTTTCGCCCATCTGCCGCGGGAAAGTGATGCGTGTGAAGAGGGTTTCTGTGAATAGGAAGCACCAGACACAGTAAGTTCTGCCCAATGATTACAATTCGACACCCTTGTTCACTTGTCCACTCGTGCAATTTTAGCGTTTTGTTGTTAGCGACAACCGACGAGAGCTGTGTCAATTCACAATGTCGCAATGATTCTTGATTGGACAATGGCGAATGGGACAATCATAATCATGCCGATGACCAATTCATCAATTTTCACGCACCGCTGCAACGCAAGTGTGCACTCACACTTCTCATTTCGGTACATTTGTGTGGTGCACACACCCTCCATCTCTCCTGCTGCATGCGGCGGCTCTCTTTTGTGCGGCTGTGAGCCCCTCAAAGGAGTGCCTGCCCTTTTCAAGCCCCGCGTGCGCGGCAGTATTAGGGACCCGTGCGCGGCTGCGTGTGGCCGCGCGAGGGAGAGAAAGTGGGGGAGCCAGAAAGCGGTCGAGCGTCGACGGCGCGCGCGGATCCCAGCTCCAGTCGGTGCACTCGTACGTCCAATACAAGGAACGAGCGATCGCCATCCCCCCTTCCTCGCGCAGCTCCTTGGAGACGTTTCGCCTGCACTTGTCCCGCAGCGCGTTAGCCTCAACCTTGCCCAGAACCTCCAGCGCCGGCAGCCCACGTGGCTGTTGGTTCACTCGGCTCACTCGGCTCATAGAATAGGAGAGGCACCAGCCGAACTCAAGCAGCCTATCCAACGTCGCGCCGTCCAGCGGCGCCTCTTTGCTATCTGCTCGGCTCGGGTGCGCGCACACGTCACTCTTGCCCTCCACTTTGTCATCGACCTCGCCTTTGGTAACCAGCGGGGTCGGCATGGGGTGGTGCGTGCGGCGTATGGCGATCCGCGGTAGTGGGGCGGTGAGTGGGATTGGGATTGAGTGAGCCTTTCCCCTGATGAGCTTTTCCCTGACTGGCTTTCCGAGCAGCGCCTCCACCTACCCAATAGCGAGGCATTTGCGAGGCAATACGCGAAGCAATGAGTGAGGCAATACATGAGGCAATGAGCGAAGCAGTACACGAGGCAACGAGCGAGGCTATGAGCGAGGCAACGAGCTAGGCAATCAGGTCGAGAACGCCGAGTAATGATCCAGGCAATCAAGTCGAGAACGCCGAGTAATGAGCTAGGCGATCAGGTCGAGAACGCCACGCGTACCTCCGAGCTGTTGACGCCGAAGATGTTCCGTCCACCCACGGGTGCGCTGGCGGGGTCTAACCCCGTCCTCTCACGCCGAGTCCAGCTCACGCGCTGCAGCCGCCACGAGTACTCCTGCCGATGGTGCAGCCACAGGTAATTGACGATCAGATCGAGCACGTTGCGCGGGGTGTTGTTCGGCGCGATTGGAGGCCAGACGGCATCGAACGGACGCCGATGCACAGCCGAAATGTACTCGCGCAGCTTTTGGAGGTGTGCACGTTGAACTACGACCGGTGCGTAGCCCGCACCGCGCCAGGGCGCAGCCGCCTTGAGCACACGCCGTGTCTCGAGAGGCACCTTCGCCCAGTAGCTGCCCGCGGGGGGGCGTCCCACCTGCGCGATGACATAGGGCGTCTGCGTCTTCACGTCGAAGAGGACGTTGCGCGTGGCGGCCGAGATGAAGAGAGTGTCCGGCGCCACTAGAGCCACAAACTTGGTTCGGGACGGCGTGGACAAGTCAGCGTACACTGACGAGCACGCTGGGTCGAGCGCATCCTTGCAGAGGTAGACAGTGGGGAAGGGCCAGGAGGCTGACACCCAAGTTTTGGCTGACGCTCGCCATGATGGTCCACGGCGCCCAGTGTCGAGCGCAATGGTCAGTTTCGGCTGCGGCCAAAAGAGGCGAAGCGACCTATTGAGGGCCCGCTGCATTTCGGGCAGCTGCCCAGCGCCGACGTGCACGAAGAGATGCACGTCGGCGAGCTTGGCGGCCGCACTGGCGTAATTGTCCCCGGTCATCACACCCGCCCACGACGAGCCTGTGAAGGACGGGGAGTCGTCGGCGAACAGCGGCTTGAGCCCCTTGATGTAGCACGCTTGAAGCGTGTTGTACACGTAACTCGTGCACCCTCTGCCAGCAAAAGTGCCGCACAGATCTCGGCACTCATCAAGGGAGCTCACGTTGGACTGTGGATGCGGGCAGCCGGAGCAGGGAGGGTTGGTCAGGATCTTGCCAAATGTGACTGCGCGGAATTCCTTGGTCTTGTTCGACCTGACCCATTCCTTTGCCTTGCTCGACGCCGATCGGGTCCACGGCGCTGTGCCCATCGGTGGCCCTCTCGAGGCTTTCTTTGTGAAGTGCCCCTCGAAATCTTGTGCGGCTCTGGCGCCATACGTTCCCGAGCACGCCTTCTGCACCAGATCCGTCCACGCGGCGGGCGCTACCACAGCCAGGAGCAGCACGCTGATGGAGAGAGCACTCGCGCCGATCGCCAACGGTCGGGCGGCCGCAATTGCAGCGCGACTGGCGGTGCCGCCTTCCACCTTCAAGGCCGCACCGATGCTTGTGATGGCTGCGCGCGCGACGGCCGTCGGGTCGTGATATGCGGCCACGGCGACCTCGACGAGCATCCTCGGCCATCGGCCGCAGTCCTTCCATGCCAGCGCGAGCACGAGCACCCACAGCGCGATCGAGGCGGCGTCCACAAACGGCCACGCATACTGGTTTGCGAGCCACGGCAGGTAGAGACGCACGGCATCCATGATGGATCGGTAGATAGGGTAGACCAGGACGTGACCAACGTAGATGGGTAAGGAGGCCGAGAAGCCCGCCTGGCTCAGTAATGTGGGCGTGCGTGGCAGCTGCTCGACGAAGGCGACGCACACGGCGCCGACAACGATGAGACGTGCGCAATCGAGGAGCAGCGCCGAGCCCCAACTGCTTGCCATCCAGGGTGCTGGGTTCATCACGTTGAACCGAACGCAGAGCGGCAGTGTGATGAGGAACGCCTTGGCGGTGTGCTCGAGCCGCGCGCTCATACCTGTACCCATCGGCTGCGTGACGAAGACGAGCAGAGGACAGACGGCGAGGAGAATAACGACCAGTGCACTCTGCATCAACTCCGAAAGCGTGAGCAGTAGCGAGTCGGCATGGCAGCACTGTCGCCGTGTTCGCTGGTAGAGTTTCTCTTGCCGAGAAGCGTCGACCTCGATCAGCGCGACGCAATCAGACGAGTCAGCGAATCCGAGCATGCCGCCATGTTCCCACGCATGGCGCAACAGCATGAAGACGCAGCAGCTTACCAACGCCACGACAAACCGCACGCGCAGTCGAGATACGATGGAACCGACGCGGTCGTGCTCGTGGGGCGCTCGCTTGCTCGAGTGCAGCGCGCGCGCAAGCAGCCACGGGCCCGCGAAGTAGAAGGGCGCGTACGCGTTCACGTAGATGTGGATCTGGTCGCCGCTCCACCAGTACGGAGTGAGAATGAAAGAGACCCAGTCACTGATGGGCGGTTCTGTCGGGAAGGGCCCACTGCACCATAGGTGCACCGTGTTGGCGGGCGTGGCTGAATGTCCCCCTGAACCATCAGCAGCGGACGCGAAGTGCAGCGAGGTCGTTCCAGGTGCTTCTCCAGGAAGGTGGGGAATTGTGTGGGCCCAGACGCAGCGGCGCAGCACGCCTGTGGGCAGATCCGGAGGGCCGCTGGCGAGGAAGAGGAGCACGGCACCGATGGCCACGCCCACCTCGGGCACACGTGCCATCCACGCTGCCAACCGCACAGCCCGAAACACGATTGCCGTGAAGAAGAACCACATAGGCGGCCACGCCCCATCACGGAGCCCCCATTCGAATATCTTACTGGCCGCGAGGATGGCCTTGAAGACGAGGAGGATTGCATACGGGCGCAGGATTTGGCTCTTGAGCAAGCTGCCACCCGCGGCGCACGCGCTCGCGAGCGACGACGAGGGCGAGCGTGGTGCGAAGCGCGCCGAGTCGGTCACGGCAAGCAGCATGAACCCAAGCGGCATCACGTAATGGTGGCATGGGAAGCGGAGCAGGGTCGAGAGCCACACTGGCGAGGCTGCCCAGCCACCCCGAGACTCGCCGTCGTGCATCGTGTAGTGCACGGAGACGACAGAGTACATGACCGCAAACAGCCCATGCCCGCACACGGCAATCTCGCGGCTCTGTCGCAAGAGAGTCGACTGACGCGCACCCTCGGCCGTTGTGGACATCGAGTCCATCACGTCTCCGAAGCCGCTGATCAGGTCTGCCCACGAGGCAGACACGGCGAGAGTCGGCGCGTGCTCTACCCCTTCGAGAAGAGCGGTGCACCGCTTCTCGGCAAACGCGCGGATTACGTTCCCTTTCATTGAGACAGGCAGAGGATCCGAATGGGGCGGCTGCAGCACCCAGGCCTCATCGAGCTTGACTTTGGAGTACTCGGCGAGCTCGGCGTTCACCTCCGCGACCACCGCGCAGAGCAGCCGCCCCACCGCGTCCGCATCCAACCCCTCACAGATCTCGATGAGGAGCAAGGGCCGCGGCCGGCCGTTGCCGCACATGACAACGTTCTTCACTTCTTTCGGGCAGCCCGATTTGATCTTATCCTCAGTTGGGTACGGGTTCGTCATCTCGCCCGAGGTATGCACGAGCACGTCGTCCTCCCGCATTTGGTACAGGAGCCACTTGCCCTGTGCACGCGCCGAGGGGATCTCGACCACGCGGAACTGGTCCCGTGTATTGTAGGCGTCGTTCGGACCGAGGATTGTGTACAGGGCGCCTCCGGGCTGAAAGCGCATGCGTGCAACGCAGCCCATGCTGTGGAAGACCAAGGTGCCAGTCTCGCAGCCGCTCTCATCGCCGGCACTCGCCCCGCCGTCGGCCTCGGCCTCGGCCGTTTGCACGATCTCAAAGCGAGCTCCGCCAATCGGACGGAGGGCGTTGAGATCTCCCGAGACCTCGCCGAGCATGCAAGGTCCTGCAGTCTCGGTCTGCCCGTACGTGCACGCGCTGGTGATCCCGTTCAGGCGCAGCACCGGGGCGCAATGCGACGCGAGCGCCGCACCGCCGTAAGTGATCAACCTGAGGCGTGAGAGAACACGTCGCGTGGGTTCGTCACCATCGCGTAGTAGTCCGCAGAGCCCTTCGACGATGTAAGGCACGGTGTTGAGAGTGGCGGGTTCGAGCACGAGGCTCGCCTCGACGAGCAGACGCGCGCTGAGCACCTGGTCCGAGGCTAGCACATACGCGGGGGCGCCCTGCACGAGGTTGAGCGTCGTGTTCGCCACGAAGCCCATGACGTGAAAATAGGGCGCGAACGAAAGCGAGCCCCATCGCTCGCGTGGTGTGGCGGCGTCAAAGATCGAAGGCAGCTGCGCCGTGTAGCTATGCGCCCACCAGAGCAGCGTGCCGTGCGTGTGCGGGATCGCCTTCGGCTTGCCCGTGCTCCCGCTTGTGAAGAAGACGACCGCCACGTCGTCGGGCGCTGCCAGCTCTGCCTCCACCTCCGCCCGCTGCCGCTCTTGCGCATCCAGCGACGCGGCCAGCGGTGGGCCTAGTGCGCCAAACACCTCGACGCGGCATGCCGGCGCGTCGGTGGCAGCCTGCCGGCCGTTCGCCTCCAGCGTGGTCGACACGAGGAGCAGCGCGCAGTCGAGGCCCACGAGCTGCTCGCCCAGCGTGGGAGGGGCCATGCGCCAGTTGAGGTGCACGGAGATGGAGCAGAGCGACATACACGCGAGCGAGTGAACCAGGTAGGCCGCAGAATTATGCGACAGGATCGCGATGCGCTCCTTTGCACACGTCGTGCGGCCTGGACACTGCAGCACCAGATGGCGCACGTGTTGGCGAGCCGCGCTTACGTGCGCCGCAAGCTCACAGTATGAGATCGTGCGGCGCTCGCGCTCGATGGTCGACCACACGAGCAGCGCCGGAGCGTTCGGACGCGCAATCGCGTGCAGATGCACTGCGTGGGGAAGCGACCGCTGAGATGGCCCGTGCATGAGGCCGAGCTCTCGCCTCACGAGGGTGCCTCACCACACACGATGGAGGGCGTCGCGGAGGAGGACGAAGTCTTGTTGGGAAAACCCACGCAAAATTGCCTAATCAGGTTATTATGCACAGCGAGAGATGGTTGGCTTCGAACTTGAGAGCCATTCCTTATCAGGATTTGACTTGACTTGACTTTCTTGATTGGTCTGCACTCATTGACGAAGCCGATTGAGATTGACTTTCCCTTTTGACAGATGCATGTGGGAGTCCATTATGTTGCTCATGGTGCGACGCTTAGCCTCCTAGGCGCGCCCGTGACCGCGCCAGTGATCCTGCGAAGGACCGCGGGGCCGCGTAGCCCAGCGCCCTTGTGCCGGGCGCAAGTCTCCGTCGAGCTGCTGC
>Ga0164295_10001368_pt1 | contig 20217 bp, 11 predicted proteins | sample GEODES006metaG_FD_111798 | JGI IMG/M metagenome (GOLD analysis project Ga0164295, IMG submission 111798) | Oligotrophic lake water microbial communities from Sparkling Lake, Wisconsin, USA - GEODES006 metaG | ecosystem: Environmental > Aquatic > Freshwater > Lake | place: USA: Sparkling Lake... | reverse complement strand
ATGTTTAAACGCAAGAAGTATGTTTAAACGTAATGTGGCGGATGTTTAAACTAGCGCAGATGAAAGAAGGGCTTGTTTAAACATACATCCTGCGTTTAAACGTGAGGTATGTTTAAACGAGCTCAAAAAAAGAAGCGGATGTCTAAACGCAAGAAGTATGTTTAAACGTAATGTGGCGGATGTTTAAACATAAGTGTGCAACGCATTGTTTAGCAAGCGTTTAAACGAAATAGCAAGAAATAATAAATATGCTACCCTATTACAAATTATATTTTCGAAAAGGAAAAACTAAATGGCAACAACATCTGAATTAAGCAGAAAAGAAAGGATTAAATTAGCTTTAGAAGCGTTTAAAAATAGAAATGATACAAGGTTTTCTAGAATCGAATATAGGGGCGCTGAAAAATATATAGAAATAATACGGATGAATCCGAATGATTTGCTACTAAATCACGATAACAGTAGGCTAAGGGCGCAACTGTTTGACCATCCGGATGAAAAATTCGTACAGGAAAATCCCACTGCAGCAAGGTCACAAGAAATATTAGCAGATTTATTAAGACAAACTAATGATTTCAAAACTCTTAAGCTAGATTTAAAAACACAGAAACAGCAACAACCAGGGTTGATATCACGAGATGGTCTACTTATAAACGGTAATACAAGAGTAGTTGCATTGCGTGATCTGGGAGAAGAGGGGGTAGATGTAGCCGTACTTCCAGAAGATGCGGATACATCCGTCTTCTTAGATTTAGAGATGACACTTCAAATGCAGCATTTGACGCATCAAGAGTACACATTTACAAATCAATTATTACTAATTGAGAAATATAAAAAATATGGAAATACTAATGAACAGCTAATCAAGAAAATGGGATGGATAAGATATAAAAACAAAAAATTGACTGAAAGCATGCAGCTTTTGCAGTTAGTAAATGAAATTCGAAAATTAAGAAATCCACCACTTTCATATACATTGTTGGATAAAAAAGAACAGCATTTAAGAGACTTGAATGACGAATATCAAAAACTATTGATACATGATTCAGCTGCTGCGGATTCAATGAAGTGGAATCGAGTGATTGCAATTTTTCTAAATTTAAACAAGGACGAAACGAGAACAATAGACGATATTTTTATTTCAGAAGAAGTGAGTTTTACGTCTGAAACATTATCAGAAGGTGTAAAAAACTTAATTAATACATATAAAAAAATGGAAATTATAGATGGACTGGATGGAATTGTAGATCAGGAAATAAATCCTGATAAATTAGACGCTAGAAGACTTGCCGAAAGAGTAGTAAGTGAAATAACAGATGACGATGGTAGTTTAAAAACTGAACTTACTCCACAGCTTCAAGAATTGAAAAAAATAATGTGGCAAGGAGCTAGAAACATAATAAGATCAAATCAAAATAAAAATAATTTATTGCAACCTGGCGATTTATTGAGGGACTCTCTAGAGGCATTACAAGAAGTGTCCTTAAAATTTAATGAAGTTTGCGATATGGAGGGTTTTAATCATAGTCATGTTAAGTATGAATTAAATAAAGTAGACGCATTAATTAAAAAAATAAAAGAAGATTTTAATAAAAGATTTCCATAAAATTAATTATGCCAAAATTAAAAATAAAATTAAATGAAAATTTAATTGAAATAGAGCCAGTTGGTAATATTGAAAAAGAAGACTGGGCTTTAGTAGTAAATGCTTGGAGCAAAGATTATGTTAATGATGTTACTAAAAAAATACTTTATATAAATTTATCAGAATTTGCATATAGAGCTAACTGGTTAAGAACTAATTGGACAAGTATAAGTAGTAATTATGAAATAGAGCCAGTTGATGAAAAAACAAAAAATGCAATTATTAATTCAAAGAGTTTTCTACAAGAATTCATTAATTTATCTAAATGCACTGATCAAGCCCCAGAAATTTATTTAGATGAATTAGACTTAAAAAGACATTTAAGGCCATTCCAAGCGGAAAATGTAAATGCACTTCTTAGAATGCGACATGGAGCAAATTTCTCAGTCCCCGGGGCCGGTAAGACAGCTACTTCATTAGTGGTCTGGGAGTATTTGAAAAAACACCAAAACGTAAAAAAACTATTAATAATATGTCCAAAATCATCATTTGAGGCATGGGAAACTGAGCCAGAAATAATTTTAAAAAGTAAAAACTATACACAACAATTAACAGACAATCCAATTGAAAGTTCAACTAATATTTTATATGTCAATTATGAACAACTAGAAAATAATGAAAAAACGAAAAGACTTATTAATTGGGTAAAGATAAATAAAACAAATTTAATAATAGATGAAGCTCATAGAATAAAATCTGGACCAACATCAGTTAGGTGGAGTGCATGCTTTGAAATTAGTAAGTTTTCATATAGAGTTGATATTCTTACTGGAACTCCGATGCCACAAAGTATTGAAGATTTGAAAAACCTTTATAGCCTTTCTTGGAAGGAAATATCAAGAGAGTATTTCACTTTATCTGTTTTGCAAAGCATAAAAAGAAACGGTGTATTTGTTAGGACAACTAAAAAAGAATTAGCATTGCCTCCGATGCCAAGCAAATATATTGAATTACAAATGGGTCCTCTACAAAAGCAGATTTACTCTGCTTTAAAAAATAATTATGCTGGACAATTTGGAGTTACAAGAGAAGATCAAGGATATTTTAGTGCACGCGGAAAAGCCGTAATGACACTTATTGCAGCCGCAACAAATCCTGGACTATTACTAAGATCAGTTAAGGAGGACGCATATATGGGACTTATTTGGCCCCCTAAAGATATTAATGGCTCGGAAATGTTGATAGATTTACTTAGTAATTATTCCAAACATGAAATGCCAAGCAAGTATATATATGTCGCTGAAAAAGTTAAAAGCTTAACAAAATTAAATAAAAAAATAATAATATGGAGCTCATTTGTAGGCAATTTACTAGCGTTACATAAGCTCCTTGCTCCATATAAACCTGCATTAATTTTTGGAAGCACAAGTTATGAAGATAGAAAAATTGAAATAAACAGATTTAGAAATTCAGATGACTGCATGGTGCTTTTAAGTAACCCACAGACTCTTGGGGAGGGGGTTAGTTTACATATGGTCTGCCATGAGGCAATATATCTCGATCGAACCTATAATGCTGGCCTTTATCTTCAGTCTCTAGACAGAATACATAGGCTTGGGTTGCCAAATTATCAAGAGACTAATGTATATATACTACAAAATGAAACTTCAATAGATAGAAGAATTGCTTTAAGACTAGAAAATAAAATTAATAGTTTAGGAGTTGCCTTAGATGATATTAATTTAGTACAAGTTAGTTTGCCAAATGGTGATGGTGATGATTCGAATGAAGAGATTATTGGACTAGATGAAAACGATTTAAATGATTTATATCAGCATCTAAGGGTAGACAATGGATAAATCAGAAACTTGGTATGAGTTGGCAAGAGAAATTTTAAAATCTGCAAAAGATAGAATCAGTGTAAGAGATTTTGAAATTCAAAGCAAATTAGCACCTGTAAGCGTTGGCAAAAATTATTTAGACATTGTTAGGGTAGTAGAGACTCTAATTGAAGATAATATTATTGAAATTAAAGAGGACAAATTAAGATTAAAAAAACATATATTTCCCAGTTGGCTAAATGAAAGCCTAATGAATGGAAATAAAAACTCTTGGGATATGTTGGAAATATTAGACAATGAAGATAGATATGCAGATAAAATAGATAGGAATTTATTAGAAAAAATTGGTTTGGAGGGGGAAATTGCAGTTATAGCAGAATTAAAAAATAAACTGAGTACAAATTTATTTAGTAAAGTAAAGCATATATCCCTTAAAGATGATACCGCTGGCTTTGATATATATTCTCCATCAATATTAAATAATGAAAATGAAACCTTAATAGAGGTTAAAACAAGCTCGAATCCGGGAAGATATTTTAATTTTTATATTTCAAAAAATGAAGCAACAGTAGCATCAAGAAATGAAAAATGGAAGCTTGTTGCCGTACTTAAAAATAATAATAATTACAATATCTTAGGATATATTTCATACAATGATTTTTCAGATTATTTACCCAAAGATATCAGTACCAATGGGAAATGGCAAACGGCTAAAATTAAAATACCAAAAGAAGCTATAAGAGAAACCTTACCATAATCTTTAATTATGCATACAGATAATTTCGTAACATTACCATTAACGATAATTAAAAATGGAAAACAAGTAGTGCCACTTAAATCTGGACTTAACTGGGGCCAGAGGATAGGAAGAGAACAAAATCAAGCGTATTTATCAGTACCAATAGCAATTAGACGTTTAAAATTTTTCCCAGAAATTAAAATTCCTTTTATTATTGAATGTGACGATGGCGAACAACTGAAATGTGTAATTGCACAAGCGGATGGTAAAGCAATTCATACATGTACAAATAATTCAGCATTTGGTAAATACTTTAGAAAAAGATTAGGTATTCCAGATGGATATCTTGTAACAGTTCAACACTTATATAGATATGGAAGAGTCTCTGTAGATATTTTTAAAAAAAATGAGTATAAATATTATATGAATTTTTCAAACGAAATAATTAATTAGAAATAAAAGGGAAAAAATGGAAAATATAAATGATGAAAATAATAAAATGTATTTATTTGGATTGCCTACTAATTTATTAAAAAAAGAAGGAAAAAAAATTAGTATTATTAGTTTTATGCAAAATAATGCTGGCCTAAATAGAGAGAAAAGAAGGGATCTTCAAAGTCATGTAAAAAAAGTTAATCCAATACCATATCCATTTAACATTGAATTAACAAATGATGAGGTAGCAGTAATTGCTCCCTTTATTACTCAAAATTTCAGATTTGATCTGTTCTGGTGGATGGTAGAAGTTTTATATAATAAAAAGCAGTATTTAGGTACGAAAAAATATGCATTAAATATAATATATCATTTAATTAATTCATATGACAAAAATTGGGTTGATAATAAATTCATTGAAAAAGATTTTTTAAAAATATGCCCTGAATGGTTAGAGATAAAAACAAATTTAGAACAAAAAATAGAAAAATTAAATATAAAAATTGAAAACGAATCAGATAAGTATAGTTTTTTAACAATTTGGAAAAAGATAAAAGCTGACATTAATAAATGGGAAAAACTAAATCAACTATCTAGAGAGAATACTATAAATGCCATATTTTCACTATCATCTGCAACATATTCAGATTTTTTTATTAAATACGCAAGTGATAACTGTGAAGATTTAAATAGAGAATTCAATAATATTTTAAACTTTGAAGCAATTACAAAAAATAGAGCAGAAGAAAAAAAGAAATTATTAGAAGAAGGAAATATTGATTCAAAAATAAAAATTAACGAAGTTTTGTTAAGGCTTCAAAAAGAAATTAATATATATTTAAATAGTGCAAATAAAGAAAATTACTTAACTATAACAAAAATAATTGAAGAAATAATAAATATAAAACCAGATTTTATTAATAATGATTACAAGTTAAATTACAAAAATAAATTAAATAAATTATTTGATATTATTTCAAAATTTAATATTGAATTAAATATTGCGTGGATAGATGTAGATATTTATGAAGAGAATAAAAATAAACTTGAATCTATCATTAATAATTCCAAAAATGAAAATGAAATAAATAGATTAAAAAATATAGATGAAATATCAAATAACATATTACTGTTGCTTGAGAATTATAATTTCAAATATAGTGACTATAAAATTGAAAATAATAAAATTGATGAAATTAATTTAATAGATATTAAGAATTTAACTGCGTTAGAGTTAAGAAAAATACAAAAAGATAAAAATACAATTAATAAAAAAATTATAAATATAGAAGAAGAAATTCAAAATATACAAGATGAAGTAATTAATTTATTAATAATATTAGCGGATGGGAATGAAAATGAAGAGAGTGAATCAATTATAAATCATAAATTTGAGAATGAAGAAAAAAATAAAATTGAAGTTAATGAAATAAAAGAAGATGGCATTAAAAATTCAAAAGTATTATTAAACCAAATACCACCAATTAAAATAACAGAAAACAAAGTAATAATTGATAATGAGGAAAATAATTCAATAAAAACTATTGATATAAAAACTAATAATTCCGACGATATTTTTGATAAAAAAAACCAAAATAATATAGTTCAAGTTGACCATTTTACAAGAGATAATGGGATTAAAAGTAAACCAATTTGGGAGTGTTTATATCTAAATAGATTGGCATTATCATTTCAGTATATTCAAAATTTAAAAGCCAATAATGATAATTTATTAATTCCATCAAATAATTTAATAGCATGTATATTATTATCAGGTAAGTTGTATAGTCAAAATAGTATTGTTAAAAATGAACTTTCAATTCATCTCAATAATATACTTGAAGATGAGTTTATAAATAAAGGATCAAAATCTTATACTGCTGCTGTTAATTTATTATTAATTGCGGCTACATTGCGCTCGATGATAATTACACCTGAAATTGGATCAGCTACAATTGCAGGGTATCACCATTTAGATTCAAATCGATATGAAAAACTTTATAGTTTAGTAAATAAATTTATAAATTTTAGTGAGTTGCTGCAAGGCTTTACTATTGACACAACTACATTAAATTTAACAAAAACTGAAATTGATTTCAAAAATAATTATAAAAATCTTATAAATGATGCTAATGAGTGGTTAAATAATTATGCTGGTACTATCTTAATTAAATATGCACCTGCTGCAAAAGTTTGGGCAAATTGGTATAGAAAAGGTGGTAGATTATATACTTTATTAAAAATAGTAATTGATGATAATTTATCTGAAATAAATAATGTCAAAAAAATCATTCAAGAGCTTGAGGATATTAATTCATTTACTAAATTAGTAACTTATACAGACCGAGTGGAGCTTAATAGAAAAAGGGGTGATGATATTTTTCCACTACCTTTGGATCAGTTGAAGAAAAATACTGATATTGCAATCAATTTTGCCAAAAAATGGGTTGCTTATAACGAATCTGAATCAAATACTTCAACTCGTTTAACGTCTTTATTGAATCAAGTTAGAGATTATTTGAATGATAGCTTTGAAGCAGTCGAAATTGAGCTTTTGCAAGATACTATAGATGATAATTGGTCATTAGTTAAATCATCTCAAAATGTTTTGTTGCAAGAATTATCTAATATAAAGTCACTCTTTGATACAAATAATAATAGCCTTACACAAAACGAATTACCAATTAAATTAATTTATAACGGCGAACTCCTATTATTTAAAGAAATAACTTTAGATGAAAATTATGAAATAATTACTAATGGAATAAATTTAATTGATATTTTTAATAAATACACAATTAAAGATTTAAGCTGGAGTGATGCAATTAATGAGAAGATTTCTATTGGAGATTTTTTTGCGGCTGATCTTATTCATAAATTTTACGATAATAACTTTGAGTTCGAATACTTAAATGACCTTAGAAGAGATTCTGAATCGTGGAGAAATCGTTTATATTCTCTTGTTAAGAAGTCTAAAAATGAAGTTGAGGTTGGATCTGCGTATGGCTATCTGGATGAAGATACAAGAAATAATTTTGAAAGTAACTTAAACTTTATTGAATCAAAAATAGATTTAACTCTGCAATTTAATATTTTATTTTTACAAGTTGAGACTATTCGCACCTTATGTAATAGAAAACGAGATGAACAAATTGGATTAAAAACAAAAGAACTTAATGATGTTTCGAATATTACTACTAATAAAGACGATTTAAATGAAATTAAAAAAGCTATAAATTTAGGCGATATAGCAACAGCAAATGAATATTTACAACGATTAAAAGATGGACATTCTATTTGGCCTGAAAATCTTAGCTCACAAGATTACCTATATTCCTATAATTTAATGTATGAATCAATATGTGATTATTATATTAAAAATAAAACTCGCGATTTATTCATTAAGGATATAAAAGAAACAGATTTTATTTACAATAATCCATCATTAGTTTCTATATCGCAAAGAAAAAATGATTGCGATTCCTATGAATCATGGGCCGACTTAAAATCCAGAAAACAATCAGAAGCATCAAGGTTAAAAAATATTCTTTCAAATCTGGGTTTCCAGATTTTAGATTGCAAATTATCAGAACGAATATCTGGAAGAGAATTTTGGAATTTAGATACTGTATCAATAAGTGATAGAAATATTTGTCCAATCCCGATGTTTGGATCTGCAGCAGCAGGACGATATAGAGTTGTGTGCTTATGGGAGAGTCCTGGGGAAAATGAATTATTACAATTGTTAGCTGATTCAAATTTAGCCAGGCCAACCGTAATTTTGTTTTTTGGACGTTTAACTTTTATAAATATTTTTGAAATTTCTAAAATTTCTAAAAAAAGTAGAAAAAGTTTTTTATTTATTGACGAAAATATCTTTATATATTTAATTTCTATACAAAATACTCGTTTATCTGCTTTTTTTAATATAACACTTCCATTAACATATGTTCTTCCTTATGACTCAACGGCTGGACTTGTTCCTCCTGAAATGTTTTATGGACGGACCATCGAACTTGATGCAGTTACAGGTTTAAATGGTAGATGTTTTATTTATGGTGGTCGTCAACTTGGTAAAACTGCCCTTTTAAAAAGGGCTGAACAGTCTTTTCATGCCCCAAACTTATTAAGATATTCTAAATGGATTGATCTTAGAGCTGAAGGTATTGGTGTAAATAGAGATTTATCTCAAGTTTGGCCATGTATATTAAACCATCTTGATCAAATTAATATTTTTGATAATAAATTAACACTTAGTATAATTAATAAAAAAAATATATCAGATTTAATTTTAATTAATATTAAAAATTTCATTAATAGTAATCCTGATAATCGAATACTCTTGTTACTAGATGAGGCTGATAGATTTTTTGAAGCTGACTCACAAAAAGATTTCTCAGAAACACGTAAATTAAAACAGTTAATGGATGAAACAAGTAGAAGATTTAAAGTTGTTTTTGCAGGATTACATAACGTTCTTAGAATGACAGAACGTGCAAATCATCCTTTGGCGCATTTTGGTGAACCTATCAAAATTGGTCCATTGGTTGGAGAAAATGAAGTCTTAGAAGCTGAGAATTTAATTAGAATTCCAATGCTTAATTCAGGATTTATTTTTGAAAATAGAAGTTTAATTATTAGAATATTAGCTCAAACTAATTATTATCCAAGTCTTATTCAATTATATTGCTCACATCTTTTGCGCCATATGATTAATAATTTATCAAATAATGATAAAAGTAATAATTCTCGTTTTGTAATTACTGATCGTGATATTGAACATGTTTACTCAAGTGGAGCTTTGCGAGAAGAGATCAGATCTAAATTTAAATTAACTCTTCAACTAGATCCGCGTTATGAGGTCATTGCTTACACTCTCGCTAGAGATGTGTTATTAGCTAAATATGAATACAGAAATGGTTTAGATTGGCAAACTATTCGAGAATCTGGCGCAATGTATTGGTGGCCTGATGGTTTTCAGTCTACTAGCGAATTAGATTTTCGTATTTTACTAGATGAAATGGTTGATTTGGGTGTTCTTTTACCTCTTAAAAATAACTCTTACTCTTTAAGAAATCCAAACGTATTATTGCTTTTAGGAAATTTAGATGAAATTGAATCTGTGCTTATTAAAAATAGAGAGCCAGCTATTGAGTTTGAGTCTGGAACTTTTCATCCTCATGTTGACGATGGAATTAGCTCTACGAAAAGATTGCCACTTACTTATCAGCAATTAAGTGATATTACACGTAAAAATAATTCTAATAATATATATATTATTGCTTCAAATATTGCATCGGGGTTATCTTTGCTTTCGGTTTCTCTAAGTAATTATTTTCGTAAGGAATTTAATTTTTTTGAAATAAGTAATTGTTTCGATTTTTCTGTATTTGTAAAAAATTTGGATACTTATATCTCTTCAAAATCAGATATACATAAAATATTATTAATTTCTAATGAAATTCCGTGGACAGCTAAATGGGTTATTACTGCCAATGAAAAAATAAAAAAAATAAAAAATATTTCTTTAATATTTATAGCTGATCCTAATACTCTCTGGAATGTTTTGAATGATACAAGTAGTAACATTTTGAATAATATACCAGTGTTGACATTGCTTCCTTGGTCTGATAGTTTTGTCAGACAATGGCTTGAGGATCAACATCTTTCAAATGATATTGATTTACGAATTAATCTTAAAAAAGTCACAGGATTTTGGCAGCATAATTTAGAATTATTTACTAACGATATACATGAATCTTCATTACTGAATAATAAGATAATTAATTTTAAGCTTTCAAAATCTAACTTAAATATTACTGATTATGGAATTATTCATCCTTTATCGCTTACTATTTTAAGAAGTATTTCTGAGTGGGGTGCGCCTATTGATTCCGCTGAATTGTCATTAATAAATGATATCAGTATTGATGAAGTTAATTTAATAATGCGTTGGGCAGATTTATTAGGCTTAGTAAAAAGAGAAGGGGGAAATTATTGGATTATGGATGATTGGATAAAATCTATTCTCTTGAGTTAATTATTATATGAGTATCTGGAACTTACCTAGTGCTACTGAATTTTTAAATAAAATAGAATTATCACTAACAGATGGTAATAATATTATTATTCCAACTCCTGTTATACCTCCTGAAGGACTATTTAGTGCCATTAGTAGTAAATTATCTACTAACAGTTTTGGTTTTCTTGAGCTTGAATTTGTTAAATCATATAGCCCCATTGATCAATTTTTTGATCATTTTCTTTCAGACCATACACATGCAAGATCCATTTCTAATTTAATTAATAATTTACCTAAAGGTAAAATTATTTATATTAAAAATATTGATGTTTCTATTTTGAATAAATGGATCACATTTATTTGTGATTTTGATAGTTCTGTTCGTAATATATCTATTTTTGATAGACCATTATTATTGATAATTATTTCAGGTGTATCTTTTGAGTCTATCAATGTACCAGGTGTTGCAGTTAAAATTTTTCCATGGAATAATATTCTTGGTGATCTGGATATACAAGTTTATGTTAACCTAAAATACCCTTATCATAAAAGTAATAATAAATTTATTCGTAATTTATATTGTAGGGTTATTTGTAATTTGGCTTTATGGGATATTAAATTAGCAGATTATCTTATTAGTATAGAGCCATCTCATTTATTAAATCCTTTTCCAATTTTATATTCAGCAATACATGATATGCCTCACTTATCAGTATTAAAACAGGATTGGATTTCAGGTGGAGAAATGTATTTTGACGGTTCAAAATTATCACATTCATTTTTAATAAAAGATGAAATTGATCTTAATAAGGAAATTTCTTCCCGAATTTGGTCTGCACAAGCTTCTATTTTATTTCCTTTAATTGAAAAATATAGGAGGATGATTATTCATAAATATAAATCTTCTATTAATATTAATAACGTATCTGATTTTTATATTGAAGATATTTATGATTTAGAAATTGGCGCCTTATCTTTTTTAATAAACAAATCTAAATTTAATAATTCACTTAAAAACAAAGTTAATAAATTAAGGGTTATACGTAATAAGCTTGCCCATTTGGAGCTCATAACTTACGATGAGGCTGCATTTCTTGATCCTAAATTTTTACAATTTTAATATATTTTTGATTTACTTTATTTTTTCTAAATTGTTATATTTTAATTATGTAATAAGAAGTATCATATCGCTATAATTGTGTCGTTGTTTTTCTATTTCAAATTCTAATTAATATGCTTTTCATGTGTTTTTGATCAACTTTGTGTGTTTCGATGTTTAACTTTTTCTGATTAATACATTGTGTTAATCTAAGAATACATGTTGATTGTAAAAATTTAATTCAAAAGGTAACTAAAATTTCTAAAAAATTTATTCCTAAATGGACTCCATCTATTACAAAAAAGTCTTTTAAAGTAGGAGAGATGTATAGCGGTCCGGGTGGCATAGGTCTGGCCTTGTCTCAAACTAAACTTACAAATAAAACTCAACATTTTGACTTTGAGCATGTTTGGGCTACAGACTATGATCCCGATACTTGCAATACATACAAGAGTAATTTACTAAATAACAAGCCAAATGCACTTTCTATATGTTCAGATATTAAAGATATTGATATTAACGGACTTCCTATAGTTGATGGTTTTCTTTATGGTTTTCCTTGTAATGACTTTAGTCTTGTGGGTGAGTCTTTAGGAATTGATGGTAAATTTGGAGGTCTGTTCAAGTATGGTGTCGACTTTATTGATCATTCAAATCCATTGTTTATTTTTGCTGAAAATGTTAGTGGAATTAGTAGTTCAAATTCAGGAAATACATTTGGTCTTATTCTTTCAAAATTAAATAATGCAGGTATATTTGGGTATGACCTTTCAGTTCATCATTACAAGTTTGAAGATTACGGTGTTCCTCAAGCACGACATAGGTACATAATTATTGGAACTCGTGGGGATCTGGGTCTTAAATTTAATGTGCCGAAGCCCTCTATGACAATAAAAACATGCTTTGATGCAATTTGTTCTCCTCCAATTAATATAACTGCCGCTAATAATGAACTTACTAGGCAAAGTCAAAATGTGATTGAACGTTTAAAATTAATAAAACCAGGTGAAAATGCATGGACTGCTAATCTTCCGGAGCATCTGAAACTTAATGTTAAAGGGGCTACAATAAGTCAAATTTACAAACGACTTGATCCAACAAAGCCTTCTTATACTGTTACTGGTAGTGGTGGTGGAGGTACACATGTATATCATTGGAAAGAGCCTAGGGCGTTAACTAATCGCGAAAGAGCAAGGTTACAAACATTTCCAGATGATTTCATTTTTCATGGTTCCAAAGAAAGTGTCAGAGCTCAAATTGGTATGGCTGTGCCAGTTGAAGGTGCGAAAATTATTCTTAAAGCACTATTAAAGACGTTTGCAAAGAAAAAGTATTTGTTTATTGAGCCAAGCAATGGTTTTTTTATACATAAATCTTTATAAATTTTAATTATTTAGTTTATTTCTTATAAAAATTAATCTTTATTTGCTACATTTTTATTATCTTCATTTAATAATAAATTTATTTTCTTTATTGAATTGTAATTATTTTTTTTAATATATCTTTCTTAGTATTTTATTTTATTAATATTTATTTTTTAAGCGATTGGCCATGATTGCGTAACGTTTCTACTTCTAACTCCCTTGCAAAAGGGGAGGATTACCACCCAAAATAAAGAAATAGCCGTTAGTTTTGTTGTAAAAGCTCAATCTATTTTTACTGCTGGGTATATTTCTTTAACCAACATAGCGTATTTACAAGCGTCATCTGCTCCGGAGTTTTACAAGTAATGTTCATCAATGCTGGATTAGCTACCATGATCGATAAACATTTAGCACGCGAAATGGCAACATTCAATCGATTGCGACTAAACAAAAACTCCATATTGCGTGGCAAGTCTTCCTCGCTCGAAGTCGCCATTGAAAAAATCACTACTTCAGCCTCTTGTCCTTGAAACTTATCAACGGTGCCAATACGCGCTTCTTTACCAATCACTTTAGCCAGTAGGTGTACTTGTAGGTTATAGGGTGCAACGATCAAAATATTCTCAGTTGTAAATTTGCTCGTATCTCCAGTACTAGTCGTAAAAGATTGAGTCAGTAAATTGCTGTAAATGTCCTTGATAATCAACGCCTCTTCCATGCTGCTTTGTTTATTTGAGTCATGCGAAACTGGCACATAACTAATTCCACTCGCCTTTAGGGCAGGATGCGCATTCGCATTTAACTTCAGCATTCTCAAGTCAGTTGAAGGGTCTGCTTCCAAGCGAGAGTCGTAAACAAGGTCTGAAATGAACTTGCATACTCCTGAATGCATGCGCCTAGTTGTGTCTAAAAAGATTCCTTGTTCTGGCGGGATGGTCGCTTTTCCTTGCAACAAATAATCTAAGCTAGAAACTCCAGAATTGTCTGGATGCGTACCTTGAATGGGTTGGCTTAACTGCATCTGGTCGCCTAGCAAAACAATATTTTTGGCAGCACACCCAATAGCTATCAAATGCGCGAGTGAGATTTGTCCAGCCTCATCAATAAAGATGTAATCTAATTTCTGATCAAACTCTTCGCGTGCAAAGAGCCATGCAGTTCCTGCAACTAATGAGGCTCTAGAGCCAAGGCAATCTTCAGCTCGTTTTGTATCTTTGATATTTTGGCCATTGATGGTTTGATCTTCATCGCCACTGGATGAATATTTGTATCCAGTGAAGATCATTCCACGTTCTACTGATTTTCTATCTACCTCCTTAAGAAGGTTGTTGATCGCCTTATGGCTGTTAGATGTAACACCAATCTTTTTATTCTCTTGAATCAGTTTCAAAATGATTTCTGAACCACTATAGGTTTTACCTGCCCCAGGTGGACCTTGAAGGAACAGGTATGTGCTGTTCATATGGGCTGCGGCATTTACTATTTTGCTAATGTCTGCATGGCCAGTGATGATTTCATTGCCAACCTTGACGTTAGTAATGGTTGGGAGTTTCCTCAGCAAAAATGCATCAATTGCAGGGTATGCAGATTCAAAAGAACTGTTCTTTGTGATAAGGCTTTTGGCATAACGCTTAACAGCTTCCTCTAGTTTGTCTGAATTGATGGGGCCACCTGTTCCAATGGTGATTGGGCCCACTGGTAGTGTTCTGCCATTACCTATCTTGAAGCTAACTTTTCTTGCGTCATCGTCTATCGTGAGATCTGAAACACCCATTAGAGTTTGCGCAATCACAGAATTGCCACCTGGCTTTACTTTGAATTCTTGTTCAGGGTATGTGAAGGTATGGCGAATAGATCTGCTCTCAGGCCGAGGAGGGCTATTTGTGTCGAGTTGTAAACCGGCAATACATTCTGAATCTTCTATTTGCTCATCAAGAGTCATAGCCTGACGATCAAACATAGCCCACCATTGTGGTTTAGCAGTGCGCTGAAAATAATCAATCAATTCAGCGACTAAATTGCGTGCTCTTTGTGCTTCAGTCCAGTTTTTTGGATCAGCAGGTAATGAAGATTGCAGTTTGGCTTTTAACTCTGCGCGTTCTTGTTGGGCTCTTTGGCGTATTTCAGCTCTTTCAGCAGTTTCGGGTGTGAGTTCGGCGTTGACATGTGAAAGGTCAAAGTGTTTTGTAATGCCTGCCTCAGTTTTGAGTTTTTCTAACCAATCACGTAGCTGGAATGTAGATCTGACATCGTCTTCGTTGTAATCTGCAATTTCTTTCAGGATAGATTCGTCTTGTGTTTCTTTCCATTTTTCATACGCAACAATGCTTGCGCCTGCATTTTGAACGTTTCCCTCTCTGGGCTTGCTGTAAAAGTGCTCTAAATTCTTGATTGAGTAAGAGGGCTCTGAAATTCTTATGGCTTCTCTCACCACGCGGTAAAGATCTACAAACTTGCGGTTCCTGAGTAAGTTGTCCATTTCATTTTCACGAGTTCCGTGAAGTCCCATTAATTTTTTGAGCGCAGTAGTCTCGTATGGGGCGTAGTGATAAATGAAAGCGTCTGGATACTTGTGCAGTCTTGTGGTGACGTAATCTATGAATTGCTCAAAAGCATTTTTTTCTTCTGATCTGTTGTGCGCCCAGAAAGCTTTGAATTCGGGTTTTCCATTTTCAAAGATGTATAGGCCAAACAAGTACTCAAGGCCTCCTTCTTCCATGGGGTTGCCTTCCATGTCGAAGAACATATCGCCAGCATCGGGCTTTGGCATTCTGGTGAAACCGTGCGGTCTGTCTCCTAGGTCTGTGGGCGGAGGAAGAATCTTGTAAATTGGTTTGCTTGTTTTCCTGGCTTGTAGTTGCAAAGAAGCTTGTTCACGCAAGCGATTAAGAACAACATCTGAAATCTTGGGTATCGGATGATTGGCCGGTAATGAGCCCAATTTTTCTAAAGTTGTGATACCTGCAGACTCCAACCTTTTGATATGGAGTTTGGAGACATTGGCTACCCTTGAAAGGTGGTCGTCTTCATCCCACTTGGCATTACAGATATCGCGCCAATGGCATTGGTCACACTTTTCACAAGGAGTTGGGTAGGGCGCTTGGTTGGTCTTGACGAATTCAAGAAAGCGCCCCTTCAAGGTGTGAAAGTAATGCATGTAGTCTGCAAGACGGAAACGCTCTTCAACCCCTGTGCCAAGAACTACATAGGTATATGCGGGTGCAGTGCCTTGTATTTCTGCCAATAATTCTGAATACAGACAGAGTTGAATGAGGTACTTACCTTTCGCGGTTCTAGATAGCTTGGTATCGATAACCTCATAGCTGTATTCTCCAAGCTTAGACGAGACTTCTACGCGACGTAAAAAGTCAGCAAACCCTAGGAAGTCGCCGCTACGAAATGAAGCCTGGTAAATGATGGATGCACCATCTCGCATGGCTTTCTCGGTGGCTGCAAACTGATCTTCTCTATTTGGGCAGATAGCCACGATGTCGATTACTGAATCTGGGTGCTGGGATTTGAGTTTTGTTAAGAAAGATTTTTCGTGTGCAAGACCTTTGGCTTGAATCAGTTTGGCTTGGGCATCGTCTTCTGCCTTTGTGAGTTTTTCATCAAAGTTTTTTAGATCTAGGTGTGTGAGGTTTGTGCACTCTAGGAAGTTCACTAAGTCGCTGGCTGAGAAGAGGAGGTTGCCGTTTCGTTTTTGCATCTTTGTACAGGTTAAATTTTAAATAATGATAAGTAGGTGTTATCAATAGGCTCGTATTGAGCAGATGCAACCCATGCTTTTGATTCTCCTGAAAATCCGTTGGTATAACCCCACTTGGCAATTGATTCAGTTGATTTGGCATTACCAATGATGCCTGCTTCAAAGCCAATATCACTTAAGCGTTCTGTGTTTGTATCGATAAATTCAAGCCACTTATTCAAATGGCTTTTGGCAGCTAAAGTATCGGATTTACTGCGATTGCATTTTGGGTCTGCAAGTACAAAGTTATGAACCAAGTCTCTTGGATAAAGTGAGTGGGGTATGAAGTGATCTACATCAGCTTTAGAAACTGACCCGTTACAGTAAAAACATTTATCAGAAATTTTCCGAAGACCTGTTTCAACTATCGCTAAAGACTGTCTTGAGGTTTGAAATAAGAATTCTTCCAAATCTATTTTTTCATCTATCAATGCATTATTTTTACTGATAGATTTAATTTGAGAAATCCAATTTGTCCGACAGAGTTGTTGTATGAGAGGTTGAAATCTTCTTAAGCAATAAGTTACACCAGGCAAAAGTCGGATATGCCCTTTTGTTTCCTCGTATATAAATATTTCATCTATGCCGCCTAGTTTTTGCAAACGTTTTATAGGGTTCTCTTTTACTTTCGCTGTTACATAGGTGATTAGTTCTTCGGACTTTAGTGCTGCTGTTAGTTTGAAATTCTTATTTCTATATTCCAAAATTTTTGATACTACTGATGCTTGATCATGGTTATTCTGTAACAAGACTCCATCATTCAAGGGAGTGGATTGATTGAAGGGCGTGCATTGTTGCCAATACAACTCCACAAATTTTTTACCAATTTCTCGATTTGGTATTGGAAGTTCATCGCCGCCAACGTCACCATTTTGAACTGCATAGTCGGCAATAGATATAAGTAAGGCAAATTTATATGTGGCTGTGAAATACCCCTCTGCGAACAGTCGCTGAATCTTTGTTAGAAAAACCAACTGCTCTTCAGCGGAGGGCTCAATCATCGTCCACTCCAATAATCAGCTTTATCTGGAATAACCCATCGCACACCACCTCGTGGATCAGGTAGATCCCCTTTGTATCTTGGTATCAAGTGAATGTGAAGATGCGGAACAGTTTGCCCGGCTGCTGGCCCATCATTGATGCCTATGTTGTAACCATTGGGTTGAAACTCTTCTTGTAATATTTTCTTGGCCGCTTCTAAGAGATTCAAAAGACCTTGACGCTCATCGGTCTCAAGTTCAAAGAATGAACCAATGTGACGCTTTGGAATGATTAATGTGTGACCGGGAGATATGGGAAAGCCATCACGTATCACGACCCCGTAATTATTTGAATCAATCACTCGCTCAATGGGGAGTGTGCAAAAGGCACATTGTTTTGCTTGCATGCAAAACTGTGTAAGGGTTAGATTTGAATGTGGTGTTTTGTACTAATTTCAATGCGCCTTGCTGTTTCGGCTTAGCTACTAATTGATTTCAGAAGAACTATCGCCAAGGAAAATTCAATAAATAGAGATTGGCATTACTTTTGAGAATAATTATTGTTCGAATGCCCTTAGCTTCATAAAAATCTAAAGCAGTTTCAACAGCAAATAGTTCGCTTGGTCTCCATACATCAGTAACAACTACGCCTAGCTTTGTTATCCGCAAGCAATGCGAGTAGTAATCTATCAACGCCTCGAGGGCTTTTTTTAATGAGTAGGCTCTTACCCTATTCTTCTGCTCTCTCGCATAAACAGTAACTATCCGGCTGCACTGGGCTGGGAAATTACCATCAGGTGTGAGAACAGTAATTCCATTAAGCGCTGGTCCACCATTGCCAATTGAGTTGCCTCCGTTGTCTTTCGCATTGCTTAAATCGCTACTTTCAATAGCGGCTTTTACGGCTTCGATGATGTCGTCAATTGTTGAGTTATCTAACTCGGTAGTCGTCAAGGCGTCTCGTAGGCTTTCATAGTCTGGAATTGGGTCACTTCCCATATTTTGATTATGTAAATTGCCATTGTTCGTCATCATTTGTAATAGACCCTGAGGATTAAAAGCACGCGCAATTGACTCATCTAATTCAGCAATTGTGCGTTTTACATCAGATAGCGCTTTAAGTTGAGCGATGGCTCTGTTTGAAGGCGTACAACTTATTGCGACCTTTTTCTTCTTGTCTCTATAAATAATTGAAAGTATGAAGTTTTTGCTTTGTTCAAGTATTACTTCCAAACCAATCTCTTCTAAATGCTTGATTAGGTCTCTGATAAATGATCGTTGTTTTGCACTATTACTCATTTCTATTCACCTGTCTTTCCAATTGGATTTTGAGTTAATAAATTTATTCGCTAAATAATTGATCTAACTTTTTAGCACTGTCTTCCTTAATCACCACATCCACCCGCACCTGCCCCCGAGTCAGCCCCACAAACAACTTGTGCTTCTCTTTGGCGGTGAGTTCTTCAAAATCCACCTCGCACAAAACCACCACAGGCATGCTCTGTCCTTTAAAGCGGTAGACGCTCTCCACCAGCAATGCGCCGTCGGTCCACAGCGCATTGCCAGATGCGTCATAGCCGCTAAAGCGTTTCGTCTTAAAGCCGCCCAGCGTTTCTTGCGCCAATGCCTCAGACCTCTTCACCCCATGAAAACTCACGACCGCCACTTGGTCAGGCTTGTAGCCATCGTCCCATAGTTGTTTCAAGCATTGGTTCAAGGCGGTCAGGCTGTTGACTGCGCCAGACGCCCATGTGTAGAAGTGCGGCGTTTCTCCCGCAAACGCGCTGCGGGCGACGACGCGCTCTTGGCTCAAGCCCAGTGTGTTGATGGTCTGCACCACTTTGCGTGGGCTTCTGAAGTTGTCCATGCAGCGGATGTGCACGGCGTCTTGCAGGTCAAAGGCTTCGCGCGTGTAGAGCTGTTGGCCGCTGTCGCCCATCACGTAGAGCTTGCCTGTGCTTTTGAGTTTTTGGGTAACGGCGTTGGCCCAAGTGCGCTCGAAGTCTTGCGACTCGTCGATGATGAGCAAGTCCAAGCTCGGCGTAAATGTTTCGCAGGCGTCGACATAGTCTTGCGTCATACGTTCAAAAACGTCCGCCGCCGCAAAGTCCACCACCGCGCCTTGGCGCTCAGCCCAGTCGCGGCAGAGTTGGTGAAAGGTGGTGACTTCTATCGACGCAGGTGCGAGTTTGGCCAGATGGTCGGCCAGCGGGCGGTTAAAGCACACATAGCACGCGCGTTGTTTGTGTTGCGCGGCGGTTTGCAGCAGGTTCAGGGCCAACTGCGTTTTGCCAGAGCCTGCCGTGGCTTCGATGACAAAGAGGTTGCTGGTGTGCGAGATTTTGGGAACCCAGTCTGCCAAGCCACTGGCCAACTGGGTGCTGGTTTGCACGACTTGGCCGAT
>Ga0164295_10001367_pt1 | contig 20226 bp, 20 predicted proteins | sample GEODES006metaG_FD_111798 | JGI IMG/M metagenome (GOLD analysis project Ga0164295, IMG submission 111798) | Oligotrophic lake water microbial communities from Sparkling Lake, Wisconsin, USA - GEODES006 metaG | ecosystem: Environmental > Aquatic > Freshwater > Lake | place: USA: Sparkling Lake... | reverse complement strand
CCCATTCACAAAGACACAACCCGCAGGAGTCAATGAATTGAAAGCCGCTGTTTTTCATGGCCCAGGTCAGCCTATGACCATCGAGCAAATAGAGATCGAAAAACCCAAGCGCAACGAGGTGCTCCTGCGCACCCGTGTCAGCGGCTTGTGCCACAGCGATTTGCATTTCATAGAAGGCAAATACCCTTGCCCTGTTCCTGCCGTTCTCGGCCATGAAGCGGCTGGAGTGGTCGAAGCGGTGGGTGAAGACGTTACCCACGTCAAGCCAGGGGATCATGTGGTCTCCTGCTTGTCGGTGTTCTGTGGCCACTGCGAGTACTGCGTCACAGGCCATCAAACACTGTGCAGCAACACCGCGGTCAAGATGCCGCCTGGCGTGGCCAAGCGCCTGCGTTGGAAGGGGGAACATCTCAATCAGTTCCTCAATCTCTCAAGTTTTGCTGAGCAAATGTTGGTCCACGAAAACGCTGTAGTCAAAATCCGCGAAGACATGCCCTTGGACTTGGCAGCGCTGTTGGGCTGCGGCGTTCTCACAGGCTATGGCTCGGTGGTGCACAGCGCACGCTTGGAACCCGGAACCACCGTGGCGGTACTCGGTTGCGGCGGCGTGGGCCTGTCCACTGTTCATGCAGCGCATTTGGCCGGCGCTGCCCGCATCATTGCCGTCGACATCGATCACGCCAAGCTGGCGTTGGCCAAGGTTTTCGGGGCGACCGATGGCATGGATGCTGCAGACCCAGACATGGTCGCCAAGATCATCGCGATGACCCAAGGCGGTGTGCATTACGCTTTTGAATGTATTGGCCTCAAGTCCACCACCGAGGCTTCTTTCTCGATGCTGCGTCCTCGCGGCTTGTCGACCATTGTGGGCATGATTCCGTTGGGCACCAAAATCGAGCTCCATGGCTTTGACTTTCTGCGCGAGCGTCGCATTCAGGGCACGATGATGGGCTCCAACCACTTTCGTCTCGACATCCCCCGCTTGGTGGAATTTCACATGCAGGGCCGGATGAAGCTCGATCAACTGGTTTCAAACCGACTCAAGCTGGAGCAGATCAATGACGGTTTTGCAGCCCTGCAGCGAGGTGGTATTGCCCGCAACGTGATCGTCTTCGACTGATGGAGTAGCCCATGAAACGACTCCACAACAAAGTCGCTGTGATTACCGGCGCCTGCTCGGGCATCGGCTTGGCCACCACCGAGTTATTTCTCGCCGAAGGCGCTCAGGTCGTGGCGGCGGACGTGCAAGACGAGGTGGGCCAGCAATTGCAAAAGCAGTACGCCGGTCAGTTGCATTTTGCGCATTGCGATGTGACCCGACTCGAAGAGTTGCGCAGCGCCATCGACAGTGCCGCCGAGCATTTTGGCGGCCTGGACATCCTGTTCAGCAATGCAGGACGCATTGGCACCATGGCAGGCGTTCAAGCGTTCAGTGCACAAGCATGGGACGAAACGCAGAACCTGTTGCTGCGATCTGTGGCTGCGGGCGCGAGCTTTGCAGTGCCCCACATGGTCAAGCGCGGCGCAGGTGCCATCGTCAACACCTCTTCTATTTCGGCACTGCAGGCGGGCTATGCCCCGCTGGCCTATTCGGTGGCCAAGGCGGGCGTGCTGCACTACACCCGCGTGGCTGCGGCCGAACTCTCCGCTTTGAATATTCGCATCAACGCGGTGGTCCCGGGATTCATCGCCACGCGCATTTTCGGCGGCTTGTTTGGCATGGATGCACAGGCCTCGCAAGACCTGGCTGACCGTGTGCGCGACCACAGCAGCAGTGCCAACCCCATTGGCCGCGCCGGCCATCCAGAAGATATTGCCGAAGCCGTCCTGTACCTGGCCAGTGACGCAGCGCGCTTTGTCACAGGCACCCACATCACGGTGGACGGGGGCATCACCATGGGACCTCGCCACAGCTGGGATCCCCAGACCACAAGCCCCATGAGTCAGGCGCTCGGCGTGACACGCGAGCAGATCGAGGCCATGCGCAAGTCAAGCCCTTCCTGAATTTGCCAAGAAAGACCCAAGCTATGTTCCAAGTCCATTTCATCAGCTTTGACGGTATGCGTCGCAGCATTGAGACCCAGATTGGCGAAAACCTGATGCGTGCGGCCACCGACAATGCCGTGCCGGGTATCGATGGAGATTGTGGCGGCCATTGCGCCTGCGCCACCTGCCACGTGTTCGTGTCTGCGCCCTGGGCAGAGTGCTTGCCCATCATGCAAAAGAATGAGAACGATATTCTCGAATTCACCAACGAACGCCGCGAATCCTCTCGTCTGGCCTGCCAGATCACCATGACCGCCGAGCTCGACGGTATTGAACTCCATATGCCCGAAGGCCAGCACTGAAACTGACCCCTCCCATCTGGCGCACCCAAGGAAACCCCCATGAAACTCTCACACGCTGAAATACAGGCCGCCGCCCGCGCAGAGGCCTTTGCAATGCCGATCGATCAGATCGACCCGGCCACGCCCGATTACTTTGAAAACGACACCGTAGGGTATTACTTTGAACGCCTGCGCCGTGACGATCCGGTTCACTATTGCCACAGCCCTCTTTTCGGGCCTTATTGGTCGGTCACGCGTTTTCAAGACATCATGCAGGTGGACACGAACCATGGCATTTTCTCGTCTGACTGGAGCCAAGGTGGCATTACCATTTCCGAACCGCCACCGAGCGAAGCGCCACTTCAGATGTTCATCGCCATGGATCCGCCGCTTCATGATGTGCAGCGCAAGGCGGTGCAGCCCATCGTGGCACCCGCGAACCTCGCGAATTTGCAGACGCTGATCCGTGAGCGCACCTGCAAGGTGCTTGACGGCCTGCCGCGAGGAGAAAATTTCAACTGGGTACAGCATGTTTCCATTGAACTCACCACGCTGATGCTGGCCACGCTGTTCGACTTTCCGCTGGAGGACCGCCACCTGCTGACCCAATGGTCTGACGTAGCCACGGCCAACAAGGACGTGGACCCCAAGGCGCCCACCCGTGAAGAACGCATGGCCGAGTTGCACAAGATGGCGGCGTATTTCACACGCCTTTGGAATGAACGTGTCAACGCCAGCCCTGGGCCCGACCTGATTTCCATGATGGCCCACAACCCTGAAACCAGGAACATGACAGCCCAGGAGTTCATGGGCAACCTGGTGCTGCTGATCGTGGGAGGCAATGACACCACGCGGAATTCGATGACGGGAGGTCTTTTGGCCTTGCACAGCAACCCGGCCGAATGGGACAAGCTGCGCAACAATCCGTCCTTGGTGGACAACATGGTCTCGGAAATCATTCGCTGGCAAACGCCGCTGGCCCATATGCGTCGCACTGCCTTGCAAGACACAGCACTGGGCGGTAAAAACATTCAAAAAGGCGACAAGGTCGTGATGTGGTACCTCTCCGGTAACCGTGACGAAGAGGCCATCCTCAACGCGAATAAGTTCATCATCGATCGTCCCCGTGCGCGACAGCATCTGTCTTTCGGCTTTGGCATTCACCGCTGCGTGGGCAACCGCCTGGCTGAAATGCAGTTGCGCATTCTGTGGGAAGAAATCCACAAGCGTTTTCCCGTCATCGAAGTGATGGCCGAGCCAGTGCGTGTGCGCTCGACCTTCGTGCGGGGCTTTACCGAACTGATGGTGCGTATCCCCAAATGAGCCATTCGCCCCACATGAACCCTCTGCCCGCGCAATTGGACGTGCTGATCATCGGCGCCGGTATTTCTGGTGTCGGTGCCGCCTGCCATCTGCAGCAGCAGTGCCCGGGCAAGCGTTTCGCACTGGTCGAGTCGCAGGCCGCCTTTGGTGGCACATGGCGGACACACAGCTATCCGGGGGCGCGGTCAGACAGCGACCTGTTCACCTTTGGCTACCGCTTCAAACCCTGGCGCGGCGACCCGATCGCCACAGCCGAGCAGATTCTGAGCTACATGGACGAGGTCATCGGTGAACACCATCTGAGCCAGCGAATCCATTACAGCCACCGCGTGCTGTCGGCTCTGTGGTCTACGCCTGAGGCCTGCTGGCATGTGGAGATCCAGGACACACCGGCCGAGGGCAATCCCATCCTCCGCTCAGTCCGCTGCAACTTCTTGTGGATGTGCCAGGGATATTACCGTCACGCCGAGGGTTACACCCCCGAATGGTCGGGTATGACCGACTTTGCCGGTCGCCTCGTGCACCCGCAGCAATGGCCGCAAGACCTGAACCTGACCGGCCAGCGCGTGGTGGTGATCGGCTCAGGCGCGACTGCCGCTACGCTGGTCCCGTCACTGGCCGGAACGTGTGAACACGTCACCATGCTGCAGCGCTCGCCCACTTGGTTTGCCACGGGTCGCAACGCCAACGAACTGGCCGACACGTTGCGCTCACTGGACATCCCCCACGAATGGATCCACGAAATTGTGCGTCGAAAGGTCCTGCACGACCAAGCGAACATACAGCAGCGCTGTATAGAAGAGCCTGATGTGATGGCTGCTGAATTGCTTGCAGGCGTCAGGGAGGCACTCGGCCCCGACTTCGCACACTTGGCCGATGTTCACTTTAAGCCCAGTTACCGGCCCTGGCAGCAGCGCTTGGCCTTCGTGCCCAACGGCGACCTCTTCAAAGCAGTGCGTACAGGCCAAGCCAGTGTGGTGACCGGGCAGATCGACCGTTTCTTGCCTGAAGGTATCCGCCTGAGCAACGGAGACACGGTGCCCGCTGATGTGATTGTCACTGCCACGGGCTTTAACCTCAACGTACTTGGCGACATCAATTTTCAAGTCGATGGCCAACCGCTGGACTTTGGTGACTGCGTTACATGGCGCGGTGCCATGTTCACTGGGCTGCCCAATTTGGTGTGGGTGTTTGGCTATTTCCGCGCCAGCTGGACGCTGCGCGCCGACTTGCTGGGCGATTTTGTCTGCAAGCTGTTGCAGCACATGGACACACACGGCCTGAGCAGTGTGGTGCCTCAACTGCGCCCTGAAGACCAGGACATGACTCTCAGCCCGTGGGTGCGGCCAGACAACTTCAACCCCGGTTATTTGGCGCGCAGCATCCATCAATTGCCACGCCAAGGCGATCGTGCGCCTTGGGTGCACCTTCAAGACTACCGGATAGAAAAGGACACTCTTCCAGCGGCAGCGCTCGACGACGGTTCCTTGTTTTTTAACTGAGCATTGAACCGATTTGACGATATTGACACCACCACAACCAGGAGACTCACAATGACCTATGCACTGACACGACGGCAGACCTTGCAAGCGCTGGCGGCTGGCTTATTGCCGATGCCGCTGATCGCAGCCGCGCAAACCGCTTTCCCCAACAAGCCCGTTCGCATCATCGTTCCCCTTCCTGCCAGTGGTGCGGCCGATGTGTCGGTGCGCATCCTGACTGAATTCCTGCAACAACCTCTGGGGCAAAGCCTCGTCGTGGAGAACCGACCCGGTGGGGTTTATCAAATCGGCATACAGGCCATCACCAGCGCGCCCGCAGACGGCTACACCCTGATTCACCTCAATGCCACCATGTGCGCCGTGCAGGCTTCGCTCAAACGCTTTGACATGCTCAAGCAACTCATTCCGGTCGGCTACATGGGCTCAACAGACTCTATGCTGTGCATTGCCAACAATGCGCCGTTCAAGACCACCCCAGAAATGATTGCTTGGGGAAAGGCCAACCCCGGCAAGATCAACTACGGTTCGACGGGCCCGGGCTCGATGGAGCACTTGAGCATGGTCAGCATCATGCAACGTGTTGGCATCACAGGGAATAACATTCCCTTCAAAGGTGGCCCGGATGGTGCATTGGCGCTGGCCCAAGGGGAGATCCATGCCATGCCATTGGCAGCGCCACTGATCATCCAGTTCAAAGACAAATTCAAACCGATCATCGCCCTGTCGGAGCAACGCATTGCCTTCTTGCCTGATTTGCCCACAGCCAAAGAGCAGGGTCTGGATATTCCCACGGTGAATTACTGGGGGGGTCTGGCAGCGCCTGCGGGCACGCCAGCATCGGTCATTGAAACGCTGGAAAAAGCCATCAGCGTGGCCGTCAACAACCCTGCACTGGTGCAAAAGTATGTGCCGCTGGGACTGACCGCCAAATTTGCAGGCAGTGCCTCATTCAAAGCCACCATTGAAAAAGACCTTCAATGGCTGGGCGAAGCCGTGAAGTCAGCCAATTTGCAATTGAGCTAAGGTTTTACATTCCATGGCGGTGCATCCGAGAGGATGTCCGCTGAATTGCATCAAACCGCACCCATTGCCTGCCATGACGACCTACCCTGACCCTGCCTTGCTTCACCCGTCCAGTATTACGCCTGAAATTCACCAGCGCAACGCACAAATCGCAAAAGCCATGGCTGAGTTGCCAGAGTGGTGGGTCATCGGCCCACCCGCTTTTCGCAAGAACCAACGTGAGGGGTCAGGTGTTTTTCCGCCCGTGGTATTCAGCGAACGCGCCACCACACGGACCATTGAATCCGGAGCAGGTCCCTTGCGCTTGCGAGAATTTTTGCCCTCAACCGGCAAACCTCGCGGCGTTTACCTGCACCTGCATGGTGGTGGTTGGGTCATTGGCGGCGCCGACATGCAAGACAGCATGCTGTTGACTCTGGCTGACCATGCACAAGTGGCCGTGGTCAGCGTGCATTACCGACTCGCCCCCGAGCACCCTTACCCTGCAGCCCCTGACGACTGCGAAACCGCAGCTTTATGGCTACTGGACCACTGCGCTGCGCTTTATGACTCCGATCAGCTGATCATTGGCGGTGAGTCGGCCGGAGCTCATCTCAGTGCAGTCACCCTGTTGCGCTTACGTCAGCGTCTGGGGTTTTGCCCGTTTTCGGGTGCCAACTTCAATTTTGGCCTGTTCGACATGGCATTGACGCCCAGTGCGCGCGCCTTTGGTGACGAACGACTGTTTTTGCGCACCATCGACATGCTTCAATTTCGCGCTGCATTTTTGCCGGGAGAGCCCAAGCTGCGTGACCCCGATATTTCGCCCCTGTATGGCGATCTTCAGAACTTATGTCCGGCGCTTTTTACCATTGGAACCCGGGACGCACTTCTCGACGACAGCCTGTTCATGCACGCGCGTTGGCTGGCGGCAGGCAATACCGGGCAACTCGATGTCTACCCGGGCGCCCCCCATGCCTTCTTTCGTCTGGGTGATGCGCACACCCAAAGCGCCATGACGCAGCAAATTCAGTTTATCTGCAGCCAATTGAAATAACCCGTTTTTATAACGTGTGGTGAACGACCGTTCGCCAGGGTTCGGCTGCTACCGGTCAATGTCTATGCACGAAATGCTTGGACAAATTCCACCGCTTTCAAGCGCACATCCTGCGCGCTTCGCCCTGGCGCATACAGTGCCGAACCCAATCCAAAGCCCGTGGCCCCAGCGCTGCGGTAAGCCGCCATGTTGTGGGGGGTGATGCCGCCCACCGGCATCAAGGCGGTTGCTGTAGGCAACACAGCTCGCAGGGCTTTGACCACGCTGGGCGATATCATCTCTGCGGGAAATAATTTCAGTCCATGGGCACCCGCCTCCAGCGCCGCAAAGGCTTCGCTGGGTGTGGCGACACCGGGCAGCACCACCATGCCCAATGCCAAGGCTTTGGCAACCACTGCGGGGTTGAAGTTGGGCGATACAACAAGGCGTCCGCCAGCGGCATGGACATCCATGACCTGCTGGACATGGAGTACCGTTCCCGCACCGATCAGCGTTTGCGGAAAAAGTGTGGCCAATGCCTTGATGCTTTGCAATGGTGCTGGCGAATTGAGCGGCACTTCGATGATGGCAAAACCGCTGTCCACCAGGGCTTGACCTGTTGCGGGGGCTTCGTCGGGTGTGAGGCCGCGCAAGATGGCGATCAGCGGCAACTGATGCAGGGCTTGGGCCAATGTCTCTGAGGCATTCAGATCGGTCATGGTGTCTAGATCAAGGTGGCGGCAAGTGCAAAGAGCCCGGCCCAAGTGGCCTGTGACCCATGGCATTGGCTGTCGATATTCAGGTGCTGCATGGCCAGGGTGTAGCGCATCGTCAAGGTCGCGTTGCCAATCAGAATCAGCGGGCCGTTCTTGGCCGAACCAGCCTGCGTGCGTAACTCCTCGCCAATCAGTAAGCCTGAAAGATAACTGGTCATGGCCGTGGCAGGCATGCGGTTGAACAAGCCCAGGGTGCGCGCGCCAAACAGGTGGTGAAGGACGCTACCGGTTTGCTGGCTTTGGTCAACGCCTTGCAAAAAGGCGTTGGTATCGAAAGCGGCGGTGACATCCAGGGTCTTGCTCAGGATTGAATGCTGACTCAGCAAGGCGTAGACCTCACCCGTCATGTAAGTGTTAAAGCCGGTCACTCGACCGTTTTGAACATCTGCCCATTTGCTGTGAGTGCCGGGCAGCACCAAGGTGGCTGAATCTCGTTGTGACAGTCGCAGTGCGCCAAAAATTTGTACTTCTTCGCCGCGCATCACATCCGGAATGTTCAAGGGGCCGGCGTGCAGGCAGCTCAGGCCTGGCACCAGGGCGATGCGCCCGGCTTTCAGCCACAGCAAATGTTGGCCCAACTCGGCAAAGCCTGCAGGACACGGGCAATAGGGCGCTTCTTGCCATCCCTGGCGGCTGCCAGCCATGCCGGAGATCAAGCACAGGGCATCGGGGTTTTCCATCCAGTCGCCAAAGAGTTCATTGAACACGGCTTCAAACTGGCCTGGCTGCACACGCATGATGCCGCGTGGAAATTCACGCGAGGCCATCACTTGGCCTGCGGCGTCCAGCTGGGCGCCCCGCAATGAAGAAGTGCCCCAATCGATCGCTATCAAAGGTCTCATGGGATGACGGCCTGGCTGGCATGGTCTAACAGCTTCAGCACGGCTTCGCGAAAGGGCAGGGGCGCTACAGCCCCATAGCCCTGAACCGACAGCGCTGCAGCGGCATTGGCATAGGTGGTGGCGTCCCGCAGGTCATCGCCGGCGGCCAGTCGGGACAGCAAATTACCAGCAAAACAGTCGCCAGCGCCGGTGGCATCCACGCACTGAACCGAATGGCCCGCTACCGCATGCACACTGTGACCATCGCTGGCCATGGCGCCGTCTGCGCCCAATTTGAGGACCACTTGCGCTGCGCCTTGGGCGTGGCTCCATGCGATGATGTCTTGTGCTTGCGACAGTCCGGTGAGTGCGGTCATGTCTTCCAGGCTGGGTAGAAAAAGATCACACAGGCTCACGGCCTGGCGAATACAGGCTTGCGCTCGGTCCAAGGGCCACAAAGACAGGCGTAGATTGGAGTCAAAAGCCACGCGTGTTCCCACGCTGCGTGCATGCTGCATGGCGGAAAAAGCAGTGTCACAAGCGGATGCAGAAATGGCCAGTGAAATGCCCGACAAGTGCAACCAGTGGCAGTGTGCAACGGCATCGCTCCAGTGCTGTGTCAGGTCGCTGGCTTGCATGCGGCTGGCCGCAGATCCGTCACGGGCATAGCTGAAATGATGGCCCTGTGCATCGTGGCTCACAAAGTAGATGCCCGTGGGGGCCTGGGCATCACGCAAAACAGATGTGGTGTCCACGTTCTCTCGTTGCCACAAGTCCAGCAAGCGATCGCCCCAGCGATCGGTTCCAAGCCGGCTCAGGTAGGCCACGCGTGCACCAGCCCTGGCCGCTGCGATGGCTGCATTGCTGGTGTCGCCGCCAAAGCCTTGTAAATACAAAGGCGGCTCTGCCTGGGTCTGATTGAATTCCAACATGGCTTCGCCCAAAGCGGCAATGTCGCGTGTTTTGACGACATTCATTTTTTCAGTCGCTGTCCAGGGTCCACGATACGGGGGCCTGCCTGTTCAGGCAAAGCCTTTCAAGGCATCGGTTGGATAACCTGGCCTTGTCTTGCAATCTTCAATGTACTGCTCAATGATGGCGTTGAAGGAGGCGTCCGGTCGCAAGCCCAGTGCATGCGCACGTTCGGCGGAAGAGCCGCGCGACCAGTTGCTCACAATGGTGGCCACTTGTTCATTGCGTTCAAAACGCACACGTTGGCGAACGGCTGTGCCGCCCACTTCTTCAAGTGCTTTGAGCATGTCGCTGACCTTGACATTCAGGCCCGGCAGGTTCAGTGCCAAACGACCGCCCATGGCTTCGCGGCTGGCTTCAAACACCGTGATCAGACCCTTGACGGTGTTGCCTGGTGAGGACACCGGATGCGAGACGCTGGCGTCCACGGGGCAGATGCTCTCCATGCCGGCCAAAGGTTCGCGGATGATGCCGCTGAAAAATGAAGACGCCGCGCCATTGGGTTTGCCTGGGCGCACGGTGACGGTCATCAATCGAGCGGCACGCCCGTCGATGTAGCCTTTGCGTGTGTAGTCGGCCAGCAAATATTCCAGCATCAGTTTGTGGGTACCGTAGGACGTCTGAGGCGAGGGCAGGGTGCTGTCTGTGACCAAGTCCGGCAGCGGGTTGGCATCGTCCGGTCCATAAACTGCCACCGAGCTGGCAAACACCATGCGAGGCTTATTGCCCGCTTGGCGCAATCCTTCGAGCAAGGCGCGGGTGCTGTCCAGGTTGGAGCGCAGACCCAACTCAAAGTCTTGCTCGCATTCGCCAGACACGGCCGAGGCCAGATGGAAGACGCCATCAAACCCGCTGGCAAACAAGGCTTGCTGTTCCAACATCGGTCCGGCATGACTTTTCACGCGGGGATCGGCCAGCAAATCGGCAGGCGCAGGAAACAGATCGGCAATCGTCAGGCTGGTAATGGCTTGGCCGCAGAGTTCGGTTTTTTGCAAAAGCGTGCGGGCCAGCCGGGCGCCCAAGAAACCGGCACCGCCGGTGATGAGAATTTTCATGGTGTTCTGCCGTTTCAGTGGTTGTCTTTGGGTACGACCGAACCGCGTTGACCCACCAAAAAGTCCAGGTCAGCCCCTTGGTCTGCTTGCAACACGGTGTCCACATACAGCTTCCAGTAGCCGGACTGCATAGGCGCTTCTGGCTTTTCCCATTGCGCCAATCGCTTGGCCAGTTCTTCGTCGCTGATAAGCAACTGCAGTTTGCGCTGAGGCACGTTGAGCTCGATCATGTCGCCGTTTTGCACCACGGCCAAGGGGCCGCCATCGGCCGCTTCAGGGGTGGTGTGCAAGACCACGGTGCCATAGGCGGTACCGCTCATGCGGGCGTCGCTGATGCGCACCATGTCGGTGATCCCTTTGCGCAGCACCTTGGGTGGCAATGGCATATTGCCCACCTCGGCCATGCCGGGGTAGCCTTTGGGGCCGCAATTTTTGAGCACCAGGATGCAGTTTTCGTCCACGTCCAGGCTTTCATCGTCAATGCGGGCGTGAAAGTCGGTGCTGTTTTCGAATACCACGGCGCGGCCCGTATGGGTCATCAAGGCGGGCGTGGCCGCACTCGGCTTGATCACGGCGCCGCGCGGTGCCAAATTGCCGCGCAAGATGGCGATACCGGCTTTTTCTTTGAACGGCGCGTCGAAGGTTTTGATCACGCGCGGATCGTAGTTGACAGCGTCAGCAATGTTCTCGGCCACGGTGTGGCCGCTGACAGTCACGATGTCTTTGTGCAGCAAGTGTTCGATTTCTTTCATCACCACCGGCAAACCACCGGCGTAACAGAAGTCTTCCATCAGATGCTCACCCGAGGGTTGCAGGTTCAACAGGCAAGGCAACTCACTGCCCAAACGCTCAAAGTCGTCGATGGTGAGCTTCAACCCCAAACGACCGGCAATGGCAATCAAGTGGATGACCGCGTTGGTGGAGCCGCCAATCGCCGCCAGAGTGCGGATGGCATTTTCAAAGGCCTCACGGGTCAGCACTTGGCTGATGGTCTGGTCGGTGTGGACCATCTCCACAATCCGACGACCGGCGTTGCGGGCCAGCACATTGCGGCGTCCGTCCACGGCGGGGTAGGCGGCGTTGCCTGGCAGGCCAATACCCAGCGCTTCCACCATGCTGGCCATGGTGCTGGCGGTGCCCATGGTCATGCAGTGGCCGTGACTGCGGTGCATGCAGCTTTCGGCTTCAAAAAAGTCCTGCAGCTTGAGTGTGCCAGCGCGCACTTGTTCGCTCATGCTCCACACGCCGGTGCCCGAGCCGAGTTCTTGGCCGCGCCATTTGCCGTTCAGCATCGGGCCGCCCGAGACGCCAATGGTGGGCAGACCCACGCTCGACGCGCCCATCAGCAAGCTGGGGGTGGTCTTGTCGCAACCCATGAGCAGCACCACACCGTCGATCGGGTTGCCGCGGATGGATTCCTCAACGTCCATGCTGGCCAGGTTGCGGTAAAGCATCGCTGTCGGACGCAACAAGGTCTCGCCCAGTGACATGACTGGAAACTCAAGAGGGAAGCCGCCTGCCTCGTAAACCCCAATTTTCACCTGCTCGGCTAAGGTGCGAAAGTGCGAGTTGCAAGGCGTGAGTTCACTGAAGGTGTTGCAAATGCCAATCACGGGCCGACCGTCGAACTGGTCGTGCGGCAGGCCCTTGCCCTTCATCCAGCTCCGGTAGGAAAAACCGTCGCGGTCCTGTCGGCCAAACCATTGTTGGCTGCGTAAATCTTCGGGTTTTTTACGGGGTGCTTGTGTCATGGGGTGCCTGCATATATGAGGGAAAACTAGGAGATTTTTTTTAAATTACTATCGTATGATGATAAGAACTTGCACTTTGAATGTAAACCCATTTGACACCCGTGCAAACCCCTAAATTCACATTGACATGCAGCGCAAAGGTTGATTCATGCGTCAGACTGAAATTTTTTTGTCCTCCCGCGTCCCGCCCTTTTTGATGGCGAGTTTGGATGCCGATTTCGTGGTGCATCCCCGCGAAAAAATGCCCTCGCCCGAGGTGATGTCCGGTATCCGGGCCATTGTCGGTGGCGGCGAAGCCAAAATTGACAAGGACTTAATGGACCAGTTGCCGGCGCTGGAAATGATTTCAATTTGTGGCGTAGGGTACGACGGCGTGGATGTGGCCGCAGCCAAGGCGCGTGGCGTTCAGGTGACCCATACCCCTGAGGTTTTGAACGACGATGTGGCTGACTTGGCCATCGCCTTGATGTTGTCCATTGGGCGTCAAGTGCCTCAGTCCGATCAGTTTGTGCGGGCCAATCGTTGGGTGGAAGGTGGTTTTCCGCTGACACGCAAAGTCACCGGAGCCAAATTGGGCATTGTCGGTATCGGGCGTATTGGCCAGGCCATTGCCAAGCGCGCTGCTGCTTTTGACATGGACATCAGCTACACCGCACGCAGCGCCAGAGAAGGCATTCCTTATGCCTATGTGGCCGATGTGGTTCAACTGGCAGAAAAAGTTGATTTTCTGGTGGTGATCACACCGGGCGGCGCTGGAACGCGCAATCTGATCAACGCCCAAGTGCTGAAGGCTTTGGGGCCACAGGGTTATTTGATCAACGTGGCCCGTGGCTCGGTGGTGGAAGAAGCCGCCTTGATTGAGGCGTTGCAAAATAAAACCATCGCGGGTGCGGCACTTGATGTCTATGTCGACGAGCCTCGGGTTCATGAGGCCTTGCGCGCACTGCCCAATGTGGTGCTCACACCGCACATGGCAAGCGGCACAACGGAAACCCGCAAAGCCATGTCTGATTTGTGCCTGGCCAACCTGCAGGCGCATTTGGCTGGCCTGCCGCTTTTGACGCCGGTGCCTGAATGTCGGGCTTGAATGTCATTTGGAACCTAGGGTTTACCTGATCGCGACTGGCTGCCAATCATCATATGATAACGATTAATGAAGTCACTTTACTTGATCAAGAATGTGCATGGCAGAACCGTCGACTTGTTGGGTAATGCCATCATCTCTGGCGCTTATGCCGTAGGTGCCAGCTTGCCGCCAGAGCCGCTTTTATGCGAGCAGTTGGGGGTCAGCAGAACCGTCGTTCGCGAAGCCGTCAAGTCCTTGGTGGCCAAAGGCTTGCTCATCACGGGCCCCAAGCTGGGGACCCGGGTTTTGCCTGAAGATCAGTGGAACTGGTTCGATCCAGACGTCATCAGTTGGCAGACGCAAAACGGTTTGACTTACGATTTTTTGAAAGACCTGCAGGATTTGCGACGCGTGGTTGAGCCGGCCGCAGTCCGCATGGCGGCAGAACGTGCAACCCAGCAAGACGTCACAGAGATTGAGGCGGCATTTGCCGGCATGAAAAAAGCGGTTGAAGAGGGGGGTGACTATGTCACCTTCGATTTGCGATTTCACCAGGGTTTACTGCGAGCCTCGCACAACCGCATGTTGGTTCAAATGAGCAAAGCTTTGGGGGCCTTGCTGCGCACCAGCTTCGAAATTTCGACCAGTTTAAAAGACGGACCTCAATCCTCTTTACACTTGCACCATGAAGTGCTTGATGCGGTTGCAGCGCAAGATCCAGAACGTGCAGAACAATCCATTTTAAAATTGATTGATGCCGCCAGGGACGATATCCAATGGGTGCTGGGTTCTCGCAAACGATTGCCCGAGATTACACCGCCTGCTTCGCAACTGATAGCAGCATAATTGCATTTTTTCACCACCACTTCTATTTTTTAACGAGGAGACCAACCATGAAAATGAAGTCCGTACTTTGCGTGGCCCTAACGGCTGCCGGTCTTTTGCTCGGGGCGCAAGCTTCCGCGCAGGAGAAACTCACCGTCTGGTGGGTCAAAGGTTTTTACCCGGCTGAAGATGCTGCCTTGTATGCAGCCATCAAAAAATACGAAGCCAAAAACAAAAACGTCAAGATCGAGCTGTCACAGTATCCGATCCAGGACATGATTCCAAAGACCGTTGCGGCCTTGGATGCTGGCGGTCCGCCTGATGTAGCTTACTCAGACACCTACGACTTTCAGACCACTGCGTCCTGGGCTTATGACGGTAAGCTGGAGGACATTACCAGCATCATTGATCCGGCTCGAAACCGCTTTGCGCCCAACACGATTGAAACCACTTTCTTGTTGAACAACAAAGAAAATAAGCGCGCTTACTACGCTTTTCCAATCAAGCAGCAGACCATGCACATCCAGTATTGGGGAGACATGCTGGCTGAAGCGGGATTCAAAGAGTCTGACATCCCTACCGCATGGAAAGATTATTGGAACTTCTGGTGTGACAAGGTTCAACCTGCTTCGCGCCAAAAAACGGGTAACCGTGTTTTCGGTATCGGCAATCCCATGGGCGTGGATTCAACCGATTCCTTCTTTTCGTTCCTGACTTTCATGGACGCCTACAACATCAAGTTGGTTAACGACTCAGGCAAGTTGCTCGTCGATGACCCGGATGTTCGCAAGGGCATGATCCAGGCCATGACCGATTACACAGCCTTGTACACCAAGGGCTGCTCGCCACCCTCGTCGACCAGCTGGAAAGACCCCGACAACAACGTCGCCTTCCACAACCGCACCACGATCATGACCCACAATGCCACGATTTCTATCGCTGCAAAGTGGTTGGATGACATGAACAATGCTGCTTTGACGGATGCCCAACGGGCCACCGCCAAGAAGAACTACACCGAGCTGATCAAGACCGCTGGTTTCCCCAACAAGCCTGATGGCACGAAGATGACCTACCGTGCTGCCATTAAAACGGGCGTGATCTTCAAGGAATCCAAGAACAAGGCCCGTGCCAAAGACTTCGTGGCCTTCATGTTGGCAGAAGAAAACATCACGCCTTATGTGGAGGGCTCATTGGGTCGTTGGTTCCCTGTGACCAAGGCCGGTCAGCAAAGCAAGTTCTGGCAAGGCGATGTACACCGTAAGGCGGTTTACAACCAGTTCATGGCCGGGACTACGACGTTCGAAATCACCAAGAATTTCCGATTCACTCAGTTGAACAACGAAAACGTTTACGCCAAGGCGATGAACCGTGTCTTGAACGAAAAAGTCCCTGTTGACAAAGCAGTTGACGAAATGTTTGCCCGCATCAAGGCGGTAGCAGGCAATTGAGTCGGTGAGATGCCGCGCCCCCGGCTCACTGCGTGAGTCGGGGTGACGCGGCCCCCTTTTTCCTGTTTGAATGATTTCCCAACATGTCCAATGCAAGCGTAGCTTTGCCTGCGGTTTCCGCACCTGTGCACAAGAGCTCTAACCAATGGGAGTTCTGGGGGCGCATGCTGGTGGTGCCTTACCTGCTGATTTTCATTGTTTTTGTGGTCTATCCCGTCGGTTATGGCTTGTGGTTGGCGCGCCACCCAGAGAGTTATGTCAAGCTGTTTGACGATCCTATTTTCTTTCGCACTGCGGTCAATACCGTGATTTTTTTGGTGGTGGCCATCAACATCAAAATGTTTTTGGCGATGGTCTTGTCGGGTTTCTTTGTACAAACCCGATGGTGGATCAAAATCATTTCGCTGATTTTCATTTTGCCTTGGGCGGTTCCCTCGATCCCCACCATTTTGTCGGTGCGTTTCATGCTCAACCCCGAGTGGGGCGTGATCAACTCTTTGATCTTTCGATTGTCCGGCGCGGATGGCCCCAATTGGCTGAACGACCCGACGCTGGCTTTGTCGTTTTCCATGCTGATGCACATCTGGAAGTCCTTGCCCTTTTGGACCTTGATATTGGTTGCAGGCCGGATGTCGATTCCCTCAGAACAATATGAAGCCGCCTCTGTGGACGGTGCCACGAACTGGCAAAAATTCAAATTTATCACCTGGCCGTCGATGCGGACCTTGTATTTGACGTCCACCATCTTGTCCATGATCTGGACGTTGGGAGATTTCAATTCGGTTTACTTGTTGACAGGCGGTGGCCCTGCCGACATGACGCACGTTCTGGCCACGCTGGGTATCCGGTATTTGCGGCTGGACCAGGTGGACCTGGCAATGGCGTCCATTGTGGTGGCGTTGCCGATGATCTTGCCCTTGGTGTTTTTCATGATGAAACGTTTGTCAAAGTAAGGAAGCGATCATGAAACGCATCACATTCAAATCGGTTGTCACCGAAGCCAAACTGCTGTTGATTGGCATTCCTTTGTTGATCTGGACGCTGATTCCGATCTACCACATGGTCTTGTTTTCAATCTCCCCGCGTGACACGGCCACGTCTGGCAAATTGTGGCCCGATCATCCGACCTTGCAAAATTTCGATTTTGTTTTTTATCAAAAACATTTTTATCTGGACTATTTCTGGATTCAGATGGGCAACTCTTTGCTGATTGCCACAGCGGTGGGTGCGCTGACCTTGATGATTTCGACCTGTGCGGCCTTTGCCATCAGTCGGCTCAAAGTTCCAGGGGGGCGCGCTGTGATGAATTTGGCGTTGTTAACCTATTTCATTCCTGCTGCTTTTTTGGCTGTGCCGATGTACAAAACCATGGGCGTCTATGGCTTGCTCAATACCCAATGGGCTTTGATATTGGCCATGGTGACGATTGCTTCGCCCTATTGCATTTGGGTGCTCAAGCAAGCTTCTGACAAACTGCCTTATGAGCTTGACGAGGCTGCTCGCATGGACGGTGCTTCGCCCATGCAGCTGTTTCGCTTGGTGTACTTGCCCTTGATGGTCCCATCCTTGGTCGCTGTCGGCACGTATGCCTTGCTGCTGGCATGGAACGAATACCTGTATGCCTTCCTCTTGCTGTCCAATGACAAAGACGTGACGCTGTCAGTGGCCTTGGGTAACTTTTTGTCAGCCGACGATTCGCCTTGGGAATTGCTGATGACCACGGGTTTGATTTATGCGCTCCCGCCTGCGGCGATTTATTACACCTTCAAACGCTACATGGTGTCGGGCTTGACCGCCGGCGCTGTGAAAAGCTGAGTTCAATTCACGAATCACCGAGACATTATGGCCACCGTATCCTTTCAAAATATCAAGAAGTCGTTTGGCAAAACCGACATCATCCATGGCATCAGTTTCGACATCAAGGATGGTGAATTTGTGGTGCTTGTCGGACCTTCGGGTTGCGGTAAGTCGACGCTTTTGCGCATGCTGGCGGGTTTGGAAGAAATCACGGGCGGGGAGATCCTGATTGATGACAAGGTCGTGAACGACTTGGAATCCAAGGACCGGGACATTGCCATGGTCTTCCAAAGCTATGCGCTGTATCCGCACATGACGGTCCGCGACAACATGGCTTTCAGCCTGCTGTTACGCAAAGCCGCTGTGGAGAAAACCAATGAACGCGTTGCACATGCCGCCAAAATTTTGAATTTGGAGCATTTGCTGCACCGCTTCCCGCGTGAGTTGTCGGGTGGACAGCGTCAGCGTGTGGCCATGGGGCGTGCGATCGTGCGGGATCCGAAAGTATTTTTGTTCGATGAACCTTTGTCGAACCTGGACGCTAAATTGCGAGTCGCCATGCGTGCTGAAATCAAAGCACTGCATCAACGGCTCAAAACCACCACGGTCTATGTCACGCACGATCAGATTGAGGCCATGACCATGGCCGATCGCATTGTGGTCATGCAAGACGGCATCATCGAGCAAATTGGCACGCCCTTGGATTTGTTTGACCGACCCGGCAATTTGTTTGTCGCTCAATTCATCGGCTCTCCTTCCATGAACGTAGTGAAAGGTGCTTTGCATGTGAGCGGTGACCAAGCTTTTGTCAGCGCCGAAGGCATTCAGTGGCCTGCAGGGCTCGCAGGTGGTGGCCGTGATGGACAGGCGGTGCACTTTGGCGTGCGACCCACTGACATTACCTTGACACAATCTGGCCAAGGTATCGCCGCGCAAGTGGTGGTGGTCGAACCTACGGGCGCAGAAACAGAGTTGTTGGTCCAGGTGGGCGAAATCAACATCGTGGTCACATTGCATGGTCGCACCCAGGCGCAACCCGGCGAAACTGTTTACCTGCACATCGATCCGGCTAAAACACATTTGTTTGATGAGCACACCCAACAACGTCTCAACTGACTATGCGACAAGCGCCATTCCGGTTGGTCGTGATGGGGGTTAGCGGATGCGGCAAAAGTACCTTAGGCCATGTGTTGGCGGCACGACTTGGCTTTCCATTTGTAGAAGGTGACGAACTGCACAGCCGTGCCAACGTTGAAAAGATGGCCGCTGGACAAGCCTTGACCGATGCCGACCGCTCGGAATGGTTGCAGTCTTTAGCCGGTATTTTGGGTCAAGCTTTTGCGCAAAATTCAGGTGTGATTGTGGCCTGCTCGGCGCTTAAAAAGATGTACAGAGAGAGGTTGCGGCAAGGTGCCCATGATGTTCTTTTTGTCCATTTGCAAGGCGCATCGTCAGTTTTAACGGAGCGCATCAAGCAAAGACCAAGCCATTACATGCCGGCTTCTTTGTTGCAAAGTCAATTGGCCATTCTGGAGTCGCCGCAATCAGATGAGTGGGCTTTGACCCTGGATGTGCTTTCAACGCCAGAGAACCAATGCAAGCAAGTCATCAGCTACCTGAGCATGCTGAGCGCCAGCCCAAACTCCAGCCCTGTCTCCACCCCAATGGCCCACGACTGAAATTCAAAACACCATGATTACTGCTGATACTTTTCGATTGGATGGCCGCTTGGCCTTGGTCACCGGCTCCTCTGCGGGAATCGGGTTGGCATTGGCGCGGGGTCTGGGGCAGGCCGGGGCATCCTTGGTGCTGAATGGCCGCAATGTCAGCGCCTTGGCAGCAGCAGCGGCCACATTACGCGCCGAGGGCCTGACGGTGCACGAGCGCGCTTTCGATGTGACCGATGCGAACCAAGTCAAAGCCCAAGTGGATGACATCGAAAGCCACATCGGCCCTCTGGAGATATTGATCAACAATGCCGGCATCCAGCGTCGCGGTCCTTTGCATGAGTATGACCACAGCGATTGGCAAGACATCATGCAAACCAATTTGAACAGCGTGTTCTTTGTTGGCCAAACCGTGGCGCAGCACATGATTGGGCGTGGGCGTGGCCGCATCATCAACATCTGCTCGGTGCAAAGCGAGTTGGGGCGCCCGGGCATTGCGCCCTATATGGCTACCAAGGGGGCGGTGAAGATGCTGACCAAAGGCATGGCCATTGACTGGGGCCCGCTGGGCTTGAATGTGAACGGCATTGGCCCTGGTTATTTCAAAACCGAGCTGAACGAAAAATTGTTCAACGACCCGACCTTCAGCGCTTGGCTCACCCACCGTACACCGAGCCGCCGTTGGGGTGAGGTGCAAGAATTGGCAGGGGCGGCGGTCTTCTTGGCCAGCGATGCAGCCAGCTTTGTCAACGGCCACATTCTGTATGTCGACGGCGGTGTGACCGCTCAACTTTGATAATCAACCCTAGGAAATACCATGCTTGCAATTGTTTGTCATGCGCCCGAAGATCTTCGGGT
>Ga0164295_10001365_pt1 | contig 20229 bp, 15 predicted proteins | sample GEODES006metaG_FD_111798 | JGI IMG/M metagenome (GOLD analysis project Ga0164295, IMG submission 111798) | Oligotrophic lake water microbial communities from Sparkling Lake, Wisconsin, USA - GEODES006 metaG | ecosystem: Environmental > Aquatic > Freshwater > Lake | place: USA: Sparkling Lake... | reverse complement strand
GGTCCGGGCGATGCGGCGGCGCCCGACAAGATCGACAGGGCCAGTAGCGCCGTGCAGGCGGTGGCGATCTTCTATCCCGTCACCGACTTCCTCGATCTCGGCAACTCGACGGAGAACCCCCGCGACGGTGGCCCGCCGCTCAGCTTCCGCAAGGCGCTCGAGCAAGACCCGGTCGACATGACGACCTGGCCGGAGACAGGCCGGGAACTCTCGCCGCTCCATCGCCTCGCCGACAATCTGCCGCCGACGCTCATCTACCACGGCGACGCCGACCGGCTCGTTCCCCTCGATCAATCGGAGCGATTCCAGGCGAGGGCCAAGACCCTGGGACATGACGTCAAAGTCGTCGTCCACCGCGGCGGCGACCACGGCTGGCCAACGATGCTCCTCGACCTGATTCAGTTCGGAAGCTGGTTCGACGCCCACCTCCACCGCGGGCCGTGATCGCCATGCGGTCGGCTCTTGTGACGGGCCTGTCGCGACTCAGCGCTGCGGCTTGAGGCGACGGTCGAAAAACTCGAACAGCGCCGCATCGGCCTTTTCGGCGTCGGCCCCCTTGAAGCCGTGGCCAGCGCCTTGGAGCGTGAGCAACTCAGCCTCGACCGTCGCCCCCTTGAGCTTGTCGATGAGCCACTCGGCCTGCTCGTGGGCCACGTAGGCATCCTCCGTTCCGTGGATGCACAGCGTCGGCGCGGCATCGGGGGTCACCCAGGCCAGCGGACTTCCCTGGATGTGGAGATCGCGGTGGGTGTCGAGATTCCCGCCAAACCACAGCGGCAACACCTCGTGGGCATCGACGCTCTTTCCATACGACTTGGTGAAGTCGCTCGGACCGTAGACGTTGACGACACAGGCGACGGCGCTCGACTGGCCGGGGTTTCCCCCGTCTCCCTCGAAGCGGGGCACATGGGCCGTGACCCCGAGAAACTGGGCAAGGTGGCCACCGGCCGAGCCTCCCGTGACTCCGATCCGTGCGGGGTCGACTGAATAGTCGGCCGCATGGGCCCGCAGCCAGCGAACGGCGGCCTTCGTGTCGTGGACCGCGGCCGGGAAGTGATGCTTCGGAGCCAGCCGGTAGGAGATCGTCGCCGCCACATACCCGCGCTCGGCGAGGCGGACGCAGAGCTGATCGTAGCCGTCGCGCGTCCCGGCCCGGAACCCTCCCCCGTGGATGCAGATCACCGCCGGGAACGGTCCTTCGCCCAATTTCGGTCGGGCAAGATTGAGCTTCAGGGATTCCCCTTCTGGGGTCGAATACTCGATCCCTTCTTCCCAGCTCACCGTGTCGGGCACCGTCGGAGCAGCAACCGCGGCCCCCGCCAAAACGGCGACAGCGACGGCCACGAGGATCGCCCCGAGCAGTGGACGTAGGAACAAGCCCCGGCCGGCCACGGGGGCGACCGGCGACATCGTCAGCCTCATGCCTTCACTCCTGAGTCGGATTCCGGATTCGGGGGCCAGACGGGAAGGAGCTTCATCGCCCCCCAGAGAAGCAGCATCGGCATCGCCAGCACCACGGCCGCGGCGAGCAGCCCCTCGCGTCCGAGCCATGTTACCGGATAGTCGACGAAACCTCGGAAGCTCTTCGAGAACAGCTGACCGCCGACGACGACGTTCCACCGCATCGCTGCCACCTGCACGAGGACGAGGACGGCGGCAACGCCGGTGCAGGCACGCCGAAAGGCGGCACTTGCGACGCCGGTGAAGGCGGGGATCGGCAGGATGAGCAGCGGCAACAGCCCGCCGATGAGCACCTGCAGCGTCAGGTAGGAGAAGCGCAACTTCGTGACGAGCAGCTCGCGGATCACGTACCACTCCTCCTCTCGCTCGTAGGCCACGTGGAGGAGCTCAGCGACCTCGAACGTCACCGCGAGGACGAGGAACATCCACAGCAGCCGCGACAATGACCGCATGCACTCTTCATCGGGCTCCATCCGGCTGCTCCGGCAGAGAAACAGATAGAGGAGCGTCAGCACCGCGATCCCCGACACGACAGCCGACGTCAGGAAGATCACCGGCATCAGCGCCGTCGACCACCAGGGATTCGCCTTGATCGCGCCGAACAGAAATCCGACATAGCCATGAAGGATGCAGGCGGCCGGAATCCCGATCACGGAGAGGGCGTGAATGAGCTTCCGATCGATCTCGGCCGCCCGCGGCGTGATCTCCAGCACTCCCAGGGCGAGCACGCGGTAGACGTTCTTCCACGGGCCGGGTGCGAAATGAGCCCGCTCCACGATCGCCGGCCTGAACAGCAACCAGACATCGACGAGCAGGACGAGCATGTAAAAGGAGTAGATAAAGCCGAAGCCGGCCATCGCCGAACTGGGGCTCGGCGTCGCCACGACATTGAGCGCCCGCAACGGTTGATGGAGATGGAGGAGGAGCGGGAGGGTGGCGCAAGCCCCCAGGCAGAGCGACGCGACCACGGCCAGCCGAGCCACCGGCCGCAGCGCCTCGCGGTGGAAGACGTGGTACATCGTCGAGACGACGAATGCCCCGGCCACCATCCCGGTGATGTAGGGATAGATCACGATCATGATGCTCCACGCCGGATGGGCATCGTTGGGAAAGACGAAGGGCGCGTCGTGGAGGGCGTGGTACTCCATCAGGTCACCTCGTCGGTGAGGCCGACGTAGCGGGTGAGCGGGAGCGTGCCGAGGTGCTGCCTGAGGACGCCCGTCGGCAGCGTCGCCAGCCGCTTCGAGATCTCGCTGTCGGGATCATCGATCCGGCCGAAGACGCGGGCGCCTGTCGGACAAGCCTCGACGCAGGCCGGCTGTTCGTTCCGCATCACGCGGTGGTAACACCAATTGCACTTGTCGGCGACATTCGTCTCGTGGTTCATGTATCGAATGCCGTACGGGCAGGCCTGGACGCAGTAGCCGCAGCCGATGCAGCGATCGGCGTCGACCAACTCGATCCCCTCCGGACTCTTGATCGAGGCGTGCACCGGGCAGACCTGGTTGCACGGCGCATCGACACATTGGTTGCAGAGCTTGGGAACGAAGTAGGCGCGGAGGACATCCTCGGCCTCCGGCTGGGGCTCGCCCGACGCCGCGTATCCGATCTCCGGAACGAGCTCGACCTCGACCCGGCCGTCCTTGAAGTGGACGTAGCGTTCCACCCACGTTCGCGCCTGTCCTTCCGGCACGCTGTTCTCGACGCGGCAGGCGGTGAGGCACTTCCCTGCACCGGTGCACTTCGTCGTATCGATGAGAAAGCCGTACATCGGCTTCTTCGCCGGGGGGTGGCCGCCGCCCGGGGGCGTTGCGGCAGAGGACGATTCATCGCCGGCCATGGCTCCCGGCAGCAGCGTCAACGACATTGCCCCGAGCGTGAGCGTGGTAGCGGTTTTGAGAAACTCCCGGCGGGAAGTTTCGCTCGCCTGATCGGGACGGGCTGTGCTGCAGCCGCCCGAGGCACACCCGCCGGTAGCACAGCCCCCCGAGGCGCAGCCGCCTGCGGCGCTTGTTGCGGACATCGGGAGGATCGGTAGCTCGAAGAGGCTCATGGTGCACATCCTGGCCCTGGGGGCGACGGCATGGTTCGATCAGGGAGCCGTGTCGTGCCCACCATGGCATTCGAAGCAGGTTTCCTTGGCGAGCGGCTCGGAAGCCCCTTGCTCCTCGAGGTGGAGGGCGACGTCGATCTTCTTGAAATCAGCCGGCATCCCCACCACCGCCTTGTGGCACGACAGACAGATGGCCCGATCCTTCGTGACGTAGAGATCGATGTTCGTGAGGAAGTCGCCATCCCACTCCGCGGCCGGCGGGAGTGTGATCGACGGATCCTCCGCCGCCCTCCTCGCCGTCGCCACATGCTCGACGGCGTGACCGTGGCAGTGGGCGCAGCGAACCGACTCGTGCAACGTGCCGGCCCGCTCGTGCTCCACCGACTCATGACAGGCATGGCAGGTGGCGTCGGCCTGAAACAGGCTCGGACGGGCGGCGATGTCGTCGAGCGCCGAGGCCCGGTAAGGACCCGTCCGCCCAAAGTCGTCGGGCACAAGCTCGCGCCGCACGACCATGCCGACGAGCCCGACGGCCGCCAGGAAGGCGCCGAGGGCCCAGAGGTGTCGCGTGTCGTTGAACGAGGTCATCGCGGATCCCAGTCTGGGGCGATTCAGTCGCAGAGGCATGTTTCGCCGTCTCGCCCCCAAGCAAAACGCCATAATTCTATGCCGATCGACCGAGGGTGGCAATCCGCAGGGGCCCTTGACCTTACCATGGGGCCGATTCCGGGCGGTGCATCGATTCGAGCCCCGCTTCCCTCCGTCGCGCGAGGAAGACACTGCATGGCAACGCTGGCTCCGGGCCCGGTTATCCGACCCGGTCGACGACATCCGCGGCCTGACAACGACGAGGAGATCGCGATGGGCTTCCGATCCACTGTCTCTCTCCCTGCGACGCGCGACGCCGTACTTTCCATCGTCGCGCTTCTGGTGCCCCTGTTGCTCCTCCTCGCGCCGGCGATCGTCCTCGGCCAGCCATTTCACGCCAGCGACGCCACGGCGCCGGGAGATGCGATGATCGACCGCTGGCTCGCCGCGCGGACGACGCGCATCGAGCGGACGATCAGCGACGATCTCCTCACCCCCGACGCGAAGCGGCAGGAGCGGCTCCGTGCCGAATACCTCTCCATGCTCGGGCTCGATCCGCTGCCGGCCCGGACGCCGCTCGGAACGACCGTCACCGGACGCCTCGAGGGGGATGGTTACACCGTCGAGATGCTCCATTACCGGAGCCTCCCCGGCCTCATCGTGACGGCCAATCTGTGGCGCCCCACGGCGCCGCCGCCCGAAGGCGGATATCCGGGAATCGTGTATTGCTGTGGCCACTCCGGCCGCGGACGCAATGGAAACAAGACCGCCTTCCAGGACCACGGCATCTGGTTTGCCCGCCACGGCTATGTCTGCCTCGTCGTCGACACCCTCCAACTCGGCGAGATCGCCGCCACGCACCATGGCACCTACCGTGAGGGGCGATGGTGGTGGCAATCTCGCGGCTACACCCCCGCCGGTGTGGAATGCTGGAACGGAATCCGCGCCATCGACCTCCTTGTCGACCGCGCCGACGTCGATCCCAACCGGATCGGCGTCACGGGAATCAGCGGCGGCGGGGCGGCAACGCTCTGGATTGCCGCCGCCGACGAGCGGGCGAAGGTGGCGGTGCCGGTGAGCGGGATGGCCGACCTCACCGCCTACGTTGCCGACGGTTGTGTCGATGGCCACTGCGACTGCATGTTTCTCGTGAACAGCTTTCAATGGCCCTGGACACGGATCGCCGCGCTCGTCGCCCCCCGTCCGCTCCTGTTCATCAACAGTGACGCCGATCCGATCTTCCCGATGAGCGCCAACGAGCGCGTGGCGGCAATCCTCGAGCGGGTCTATGCACTTCATGGTGCCGGTGACCGCTTCGACGCCCAGGTCAGCCTCGGTGGACACGCCTACCGCGCCGACATCCGCGCCGGCGCGTATCGCTTTCTCGGCTCCTATCTCCAAGCCGATCCGCGCCCGGTCACCGATAGCGAAATCGACCTTGTCGACGACCGCGGGGCCACGCCCGTTCACCCGATCCCGCCGGAACGCCTCCGCGTCTTTCCAGTCGACGCCGATATCCCCGCCGATCAGCTCAACACCACGATCGACGGGCACTTCGTCCCGCTGGGACGCCCCGAGCCGCCGCGGCCGGGAGGCTTCGAAGCCTGGCGTGGCCGGTTGCTCGACGCCCTCCGCCGGCAGACGTTCCGTGATCTCGCTGATCTCCCGGCAAGCTCGGCAGTCGAACGCCCCGCCAATGGCCCGTGGCGCATCGAGAGCGAGCCGGGGCTGTTTGTCGAGCTGTTCCCCCCCACGGCCGCGGCCCTCGCCACGGCGACGCGTCATCGACTTCTCGTCCGCGGGGACGACACGGCGATCCCCGCCACGGCGGAAGAAGGCGAGGCCCTCTGGCAGCTCGACCCGCGCGGTGTCGGAGCCGGGCGGTGGACACGGCGGAATCCCCCCAACCACGTCGAGCGGTCGATGGCGCTGCTCGGCGACACGGTCGCCGGCGGGCAGGTGCGCGACACGCTCGCTGCGTTGGCGGTGATCCGCGCGGCCGATCCCGACGGCAGCAGCCCGAGGCCGATCGATGTGGCCGGCTCGGGGGCCGCAGGGCTCGTCGCTGCCTACGCGGCGATCTTCTCCCCGCTGGTCGCCACGGTCGATCTCGACCATCCCCCATCGACCCACATGGCCCCCGACGCGCCCGCATTTCTCAACATTCTCCGCGTTGCCGACGCGCCGACGTTGCTCGGCCTGATCGCGCCGCGACCGCTCTCGATCCGCACGGCCACTCCCGGGGCCTTCGCCGACACCCTCTCGCTCTACACCGCGGCGGGCTGTCCGGAAACCTGCACCGTCTCGCCGGTGGACTGAAGGCCCGGAGCTTGGCCTGTCTCAACCGATCGCCTTGGCGATGAGGAACGCGGCCGAAGCCGCCAGCCCACCGACGAGCACCGTCTGCCAGGCGCTCCGCCAGGGGTGGCTGGTGGTGAATCGCCCCTTGATGTAGCCGAAGACGAGGAGGGCCAGGAGCGTCACCGCAACCGACCAGGCCAGCGCTACAGGCACCTCTGACACGAGCGCATACGGGGAGAGAGGAACGAGCCCCCCGGCGACGTAGGCGCCGGCGATCGTCATCGCGCTGCGTGAGGCGCGGCGCGGATCGGGCTCCTCGAGCCCCAGCTCGAAACGCATCATGAAGTCGACCCAGCGCTGCTTGTCGGTGCGGATCGAGTTGGTGACCTTGTGCGCGTCTTCGGCAGAGAGGCCGTAGGTGCGGAGGACGTCCTCCACTTCCTGGGCCTCCCGTTCCGGGACCTCCTCCACCTCCCGCTCCTCACGGAGTCGCTCGGCCGCGAAATGCTCGACATCGGTGCGTGCCGCCAGATAGCCGCCGAGGCCCATGGCAATCGCGCCGGCCGCCACCTCGGCGAGCCCGGCAGTCATGATGATGCTGCTGGATTCCACCGCGCCCGACAACCCCGCCGCGAGCGCAAAGGGCACCGTCAGGCCGTCCGACATCCCGATGACGATGTCGCGCACCGACTCGGAATCCTCGAAATGCTCCTCGTGATGCGGGGCGTGACGGTCGGCCGAATGGTGGAGGTGCGTATCGAGTTTTTCGTGGCTCATGGAGCGTTCCCGGAAAAGGGTGCCGGCGCGGAGGTGGCACGATCGAGGAGAGCGAACTCCGCCGTCAACCCAGGGCCGAACGCCATCGCGAAGCAGCGATCGGCGTCGGTCTGGGCCAGCAGGTCACGGAGGATGAAGAGGATCGTGGCGCTCGACATGTTGCCATGCTCTGCAAGCACCGCCTGCGAGGACAAGAGGGCGTCGGGGGACAGGTCGAGGGCCACGCCTATGGCGTCGAGGATCCGCGGTCCGCCGGGGTGGACAGCCCAGGCCCCGATGTCGGCGATGCCGAGCCCCTCCGCCGCAAGCGTCTCTTCCACCAAGCCCCGGATCCCCCGCTCGAGCAGACCGGCCACGCGCGGGGAAAGCGTCATCCGGAAGCCGTGATTGCCGATCTCCCAGCGCATGTCCCCGCCCGAATCGGGGAGGATCGACGACCACTGCCGTCGCACCCGCCATCCGTCGCGTGGGGGACCGTCGGCAGCAGCCACGAGCGCCGCTGCGCCATCGGCAAAAATCGCGTTGGCGACGACGAGGTCGCCGCGGCGACCATACTGGAAGTGGAGACTGCAGAGCTCGACGGCGACGACGAGGACCACGCTCCGCGGATCGGCGGCGAAGGCCCCGGCAACCCGCAAGCTGTTGAAGGCGCCGTGGCATCCCATGAAGCCGACGTGCGTCCGGGCGACGGAGGTGGAGAGCCCAAGATCGGTGACGATTTGGAGATCGACCCCCGGATTGGCAAAGCCCGTGCAGGAACAGGTCACCAGATGGGTGATCCTTCCGGCATCAACACCGGACAGGGCCAGAGCCTCGCGTGCCGCGGCGACGGCGAGCCTTCCTGCTTCTGCCGCATAGCGCTCCATTCGGGCCGAGGTCGTCGGCCCCTCGTCCTCCGGCCCGGTGGCCGGCGGGAAGAATTGCTGCAAGGCGCCGTCGGCGGCGGGCGTCTCGAGGAGCACCGACCCACGCGTGCGGATCCTGGTCTGGTGGTACATGGCCGCCAGGGAGCGTTCCCGGCCCGGCGGCAAGTTCCCGAACGACGCTGCCATGGCGGCGGCATCGTCCTGGGTGATCCGGTGGGGGGGCGAGGCGGTGGCGATGGAGAGGATCGCGAAGCTCATCGTTGACCTCCCCGGCCGCCGGCACCTATGAACAGCGGCACGATCCGCGCGGCGAGGCCCGGCGCGATCCGGGCGGAAGCCACGGCGGCCGTGACGAGCGCCGGGCTTTGCAGCCAAGACGTCACACGCCGGCAGCGCGCATGGGGCGCGACGAAATGGCGATGATGCGCCCCGGCGTACACCTCGCCGACGCGAGCCCCGCCGGCTTCTTGGAGGATCGTATCGGCCGCGATCCGGGCGCTGGACAGGGCCCAGCCGATCCCCTCGCCGGTGAACGGCTCGACATACGCGGCCGCATCGCCAACCCGGAGAATGAGCCCTCCCTCCGCGGACGGCGGGAAGCAGCGCGTGAGCGGGGGCGTGGCGGTATACCGGGCGGCATGGAGGGCGTCGGCGAGGCGCGGGGAAAGCGCATCCGGAGTCGAGCCGAGCACCGCCAGAACCGCGCCAGCCGCACCTCCGCCGCACCGCACCGCCTCACGGTCGATCGCCGCGGCCACGTCGATCCTGCCATCCTCGAGGCGGACAATCCCGCAGTAGCCTTGCCGCCCCACCATCATCCGCAGCTCGCCGGGGGGAAGGCCGACACAGTCAGCGGGAAGCTTCGCTCCAATGCCGATCAGGCAGCGCTTCCCGGCGGCGCCCGGGCCCCGGCGTTGTTGAATCGCATCCACGTTCGTGTCCCCGCGGACTCGATCGACAAGCCCCGTGGCCAGCACGCAGCGATCGGCTCCGATCGTCGCGACGGCTCCATCGGCAACGCTCCTCAGGGTCACGCTCACGGCGGTCCCGTCGCGCGTCGTGACGGAAACGACATCGACTCCAGGAAGCCAATCGACGCCGGCCGCCACGGCCGCCTCGACGATCGCCGTGTCGAGCGTTTCCCGCGACAGCACTCCCCCGCCGCCCACTGCGACCCGGGCTGTCCATCCGCCAGAAGAGAGTGCGAGCGTGGCGAGCGGAATCGGCACGCCAGCAGCGAGAGGCAGGGCGAGCCGGGTGAGCTCTCCGAGCGCGACCGGCGACAGACAACACCCGCACACCTTGCCGCGCGGCATGCCGCCTCGGTCAACGAGCAGGACGCGCAATCCTGCCCGTGCCAGCCGCAGACTCGTGGCCGCGCCGGCCGGCCCGGCGCCGACGACGATGCATGCCCAGGGGCCAAGCGCAGCGCCGAGCGTGGTCGTTCCCGGGACAGTGTCAGGAGACGTGTTCATCAATCCTCCCCCAAGGCACGCCACACGATCACGACGCGCTCAGGCCAGACGCGCCGCACGGTCGCGCCCCGGAGGCCGACCGACTCCAGCAGCGTCCGGTATTCCGCCGGGGTCCGGGCCGCACGGACGGAGCGTGGCCCGTCGACCCTGGCCACCCTTGATCCCGTCAGAAAGAGCGTGGCGACATGCGCGAGGAACAGCCCTGCCGGGCTGCGAATCAGATCGGAGATGACGATCCCGCGGCGGGCGGCCGACGCCATGACACGGAGGAGTTGGCGGGCGTCATCGTCGTCGAGGTGATGAAAGAAGAGCGAACTCACGGCCACGTCACAGGGGGGGCAGCCCTGAGCGGTGACGTCGCGGAGCAGGAACGTCGCCGGGCTGCCGAGGCGGGCGGCGAGATCGCGGGCGCGCTCGATGGCCCGCGGACTGATGTCGATGCCGGTGATCGCCACCGCTTGCCACCGCGCGTCGCTCCCTAGCCGCCGGGCGAGCTCGATCGTCACGTCGCCACCGCCGCTGGCGATATCGATCACCTCGAGCCCCGCTGCACGCTCTTCTTGGCCGTCGGCCAGGGCCACGACGCCCGCGGCGAGTCGTGCGGCTGTCAGGGAGAGGGTGTTGATCCTGCCGAGGGCGACGAGGGCTCGGAGGTGGTCGGCCTCGGCAAGCGCCGGGTCGTCCATCAGTTCGGGCTCACGGACGCGTGGGATCGACCAGAAGGGCACAGTCAAGCTCGGTGGGGAAAGCAACGGCACGGCGGCTGCCGAAGCATCAGGGCACGCGGGCGAGGGGCCCCAGCGGCACTCAAGAGTAACCGGGAACACGGGTCTGATGCGCCCGATATTCGTCACGGAGGGACAGCGCGCTGGCGAACGACGTGGCGAGGGGGCATCGATGGCTGCCCCAGATCGGACTCGCCCCGGCGGGCAAACCGGTCAACGCGCACCGCCGCTCGTGGCGGGCACGGCCTGCTCGGCGGGGAGCCGACCGGCCGGCGGCTGGGCCGTCGGCGCGGTCAGGTCGGCTGCCTGCCCCGCCACGGGGGTGGCGGCGATGCGGATGTCGCCATGAATCACCAGCTCGTCCGTCACGCCGACGACGCCACCGAGTTTCTTGTAGGGCTTGATGCCGAAGTCGGTCTGCTTGATGCGAAACGACCCGATGAGGCGGAGGCTCCGCCCTGCCGCACCGACCTCCGCCGGGATCACCACCTTCCGCGCTACTCCATGGAGCGTGAAGGTGCCGACGAGATCGACGGTCGGCTTCGCGCCGTTGACGGGGCGCCGTGAACGGATCGCCGACTCGATATCGAACGTCGCGGTGGGATGACGGGCCACGTCGAGGACGTCGGGGCCGAGCATGTTCTCGGTCGTCTGCTTCCTCGTGGAGGCATCGGTCTCGCCGGCCAGGCCAACGACCTTGCGGGCCTCAGGGGTGTCGGCGAGCAACGACTGCATGTCGAAAACGAGTTGGCCGGCGTTCTGAGGGGCATCGAGGATCACCCGTCCCGACACGAGCCGTCCGACGATTCCATGGTCGTGGCCGAGGCCGGTCTTGCCAACGAAGACGTAGATCCGGCTGCCGTCGATGTCGACGTCCCCGGGATTGGGAGAGGGTTTGGGAGTGGGAGACGGCGCCTGCACTGCCGGAGTGGCGGGCGGGACCTGGGCGGCGGCGTCGATGGGGAGCGCCGTCGACAGCGCGATGGAGAGGAGCGTGAGGAAGACGAGCACCGAGGGGACGGAGCGGAAAGGGCCGCGCGCCAGGCTCAACACCTCCGAACGAGGGAAACGTCTGCCATTGCCAGGGAGCATCGTCATGGTGCGGACTCCTCGTGTGTGCGTCGAAGAGTACCCCGTTGGCCCTTCCTGTCAGAAGACGAGCTTCCGCTGGCACCTGTTCTGCGGATTCTCCGGTCTGGCGATGACGCTTCCGGTCAACCTGACCGTCAAGGTCGGTTGAATGCCCGCCCAGCCGTCCTATCTTTTCAAAAGATCCCATGCTTTCCCGCCCCGCGACCACGAGAGAAGCCCATGGCTGTCCTCGGCCGACTGAGCATTCAATCGAAGGTCATTCTCCTTCTTCTGGGGGTGAGTCTGGCGTCGATCGGCACCGTCGCCTGGATCGGCTACGACTCCGGCCGGAAATCCCTCGACCAGTCGCTCCGGGAGCGAATGACGGCGATCCGCTCGGCCAAGTCGCTCAACGTCTCGATGATGCTCGATGCCCTTCGCGATCAGGTGATCGCGATGTCGGACAGCCAGACGGTGGCCGGGGCCGCGCGCGAATTCACGGCCGCCTACGGCCAACTCACCGACGCCACACTCGCGTCGGCGGAGGCGGAATCGCTCGCCTCGTTCTACACCGCCGACTATCTGCCGAAGCTCAACGATGGGCGCGGTGGCAAGCCGGTTCTCGAGCAGTATCTCCCTGCCTCGGCGGCGGCGCGCTACCTCCAATACCACTACCTCGCCGCCAACCCGGCCCCGTACGACGGGAAGCATGCCCTCGACGCTGCCCCGGGCGACACCTCCGAATACGGGCGGATCCACGCCCGCTTTCACAAGGAGTTTGCCCGCACCGTCGCGATCTTCGGCTTCGCCGATCTGCTCATCGTCGATCCCGATTCGCTCGACATCGTCTACAGCTACGCGAAGACCGCCGAGTTCGCTACGAACCTCGAGGTCGGCCCCTACGCTACCACGCAATTGGCCACGCTCGTCCGCAGCCTCCAGGGGCACAAGGAGCGCGACGAATTCGTGGTCTCCGACTTCGAGAAGTTTGCCCCCAGCCTCGGCCAACCGATGGCCTTCATCGGCAGCCCGATCTTCGAGGGATCGCAGCTGCTCGGGATCCTCGTCCTCCAGTTTCCGATCGAGACATTCAACAAGGTGCTCACGGCAGACTACACCTGGTCGGATGCCGGGTTCGGACAGACCGGCGAGTGCTATCTCGTCGGCCCCGACCGGACCCTCCGGAGCCGTTCCCGATTCATGGTCGAGGACTCCGAGGGCTTGCTGACCACGCTCGCCGACGAGGGAGTCTCGCGGGACGTGCTCGAGAAGATGCGGGCTCTGGGGACGGCGATGTGCCTCCTTCCAGTCGACAACGCTTGTGTCGAGGAGGCGCTGCGGGGCCGCAGCGGCGTGATGAGGACCAGAGGCTACCGGGGGAAACCGGTGGTGGCCGCCTACGGCCCTGTCGAACTCAAGAGTCTTCGCTGGGCGATCGTGACGTCGGTCGACGAGGCGGAGGCCCATGAGCCGACAGCCCGGTTCGGTCGGACGGTGTTCGGACTGGCCAGCGGCCTCTCGTTGGCATCGACGCTCATCGCCCTCGCGTTTTCAAATCTCCTCACCCGCCCACTCCGGGCCCTCACGGCCGCCGCCGAACGCCTCGGGGCGGGCGACACGGATGTCAGCGTCCCCATCCATTCCGAGGACGAGTTCGGTCACCTCGGCCGCGTCTTCAACGGGATGGCCGCGAGCATCCGCAGGCAGACCGAAAAGCTCGAGACGCAGGTCCGGGAGAACGATGAACTCCTCCACAGCATCCTTCCCGCGTCGGCGGTCGAGTCACGGCGCGACGGCGACGAACGAGCGCAGCGGGAGTTCGCCGATGTGTCGGTCCTCGTCGCCGAGATCGTCGGCATGGAGGGGCTCGGCACGCCAGCCGGCGAATCCCGGGCACTCGCCGTCCTCACCGACCTCGTGGCAGCGATCGACGAGGCTGCCGAGGCCGGAGGGATCGAGAAGGTGAGGACGATCGGCACGACCTACCTGGCCGTCTGCGGGCTCTCCGTCACCCGCCCCGACCATGTGCGGCGGATGCTGGCATTCGCCCGGGAGATCGAGCGGATCGTCGGCATCTTCAACCGCGATCATCACCTCGAACTGGCAGTCTCCATCGGCGTCAGCGCTGGGCCGGTCGTGGGGGGTGTCGTCGGCCGCCGGCGCTTCCTCTACGACCTGTGGGGGGAGACGGTTGCCGTGGCGAAGGCGCTTTCCCATCAGGGGGATGCAGCGATCCGCGTCACTGACCGGGTGCGCGAACGCACCGGGGAGTTGTTCGATTTTCTCGGTCCGTTCTCCGTGGCCATCGACGGCCGGCCGGCCATCGAGACCTGGTCGCTGAAGGGATGAGGGGCGTGCGATGATCGACTGGCTCCGCGCCCTCCCAATCGCGACAGACGTGTCCAACTTCTGGCCGGCCGTCCTCCTCGCCCTCGGCTTCCCGCTGGTGCAACTGGCGCTCACCGAGGCCATCACGGCGAGCGAACGCCGCCAATGGCGGTTCACGCGGACGCTCCGCAGCCTCCGCGGCCTCGTCATTCCCAGCTTGGCGATCCTCTTGTTCGTGCGTTTCGTCCTCGGGTTCCCCAACGAGGGGACGGTCGTCCGCGTCGCCGAGACGGTGTTCTGGATCGCGGCGCTTTCCGCGCTCGTCGGCGCGTTCAACGATGCCTTCTTCGGCCTCGCCGCCACCGATTCCTGGCAGGACCGCGTCCCCACGCTCCTCCGCGACCTGATTCGCATCGCGCTTGTCGCGCTCGGTGGCATCGTCATCTACTCGAAAGTCTGGGGGCAGGAGGTCGGCGGGGCACTCACGGCCCTCGGGGTGGGCTCGGTGGTGATCGGCCTGGCGCTCCAGGAGCCGCTCGGCAACCTCGTGTCAGGGCTGATGCTCCTCTTCGAGCGGCCGTTGAAAGTCGGCGACTGGGTGAAGACCGGGGACACGATGGGGCGCGTCATCGAGATCAACTGGCGGAGCGTCCACATCGAGACGGCCACGCGCGAACTCCACATCGTCCCCAACGTCTCGCTCTACAAAAGCGAGTTCAGCAACCTCTCTCGTCCGACGCTTGTGCGCACCGAGGCGATCGAGATCGGCTTCAGCTACGACGATCCTCCCTATCGGGTGAAGCAAGTCCTCCAGACGATGCTCGCGTCGATCCCCGGGGTGCTCGAGACGCCGGCCCCGGTCGTGCGCGCGCTGGGATACGGCGACTCGATGCTCAACTATCGGCTGATCTTCTCCGTCGCCACCCAGGAGGATCTGGCCGCGATCCGCGACACGATCATCTGCCGCGTCTGGTATGTCGCCAGGCGCGAAGGACTGACGATCCCCTACCCGATCCAGATGGAATACGGCCCGGGGGAAACGCCCGGTCGCCCGGAGCCTTCCCCGGCGGAAGCGCTCGAGCCCCACGCCCGCTTCAAGCCGGCGCTCGCCCACGCCACGGCCCGCCCGCCGGCGGTGCGCGACTATGCCAAGGGGGAGTCGATCCACTCGCCGCGGTCGCGGTTCAGCGGTTTCGCGCTCATTCTCTCGGGCAAGGCGGCCCTGAAGACGAGCGACGACAAGGGCCAGGCGACGCCGATCGGCACGATTGGCCCGGGGGAGTGCTTCGGCGACCAGTTGACTGCCGGGGGCGGACTCGACGACGTGCGGATCGTCGCCGAGGAGGATCTTCGGGCCCTCGTCTTCGATCCCGTGGCGATCGGTGATCTGCTCGACCACTCGCCGAGCCTCGCCGCCGAAATCGGCGACGCGCTCGAGTCGCGCCGCCGCGCAGCGCAGGTCGCTCGGCGGGGAAAGTGACCGCGGTCGCCCGAACGGTCAGGCGGCAGCCCTGACCTGCGCTTCGTGCGCGGCCGTGCTGCGGAGGAGGATGCACCCCTGGAGCACCTCCGGTCGGCCGGGACTGCCGACCGCCGCGGTCGGACAGGCGACGAGCCCCCGGAGCCGCGACCACGATTCGCGGAGCGCGTGGGGGATCGAACAGGCGCTCACGTTCCCGGTTCGTCGTGTCAGGCCGTTGATCAATTCTCCGCCGACGCCTGCCTCTTCGAGCTTCATGCCGGTGAAGCGGACGATCCCGGTGCCGGCCTGATGGGGCACGACGAAATCGACATCGGTGCCGCGGAGGCCGGCTGCGGCGAGGCCGTCGACGACGGCCGCCGACATCGCCCGCGGAGCGAGGTCGGCGATGGTCATCCCGTCGAGCGAGTAGACGAGCCGTGTCTCGTCGTGCCCCTTCGCCCCTCCGGCCGCCGGGACGGCGACGTGGGAACGGCGGTGGAAGTCGAACGCCGGGCGATCGACCGGTTGCTTGCCGGCGTGGGCGCCGATGATCTCGAAGTGAACGGGATAACGCCGGCTCGTCATCGGGGCGAGGATCGTGGCCGACGCCATGTCACCGAAAAGTCCACCGGTGGTCGTGCATCCGTAGTCGGTGATCCGACTGATCCTCGTGGCGACGACGACGAGGAGGAAATCGTCGCGCTCGAGGCCCAGAAGCGGCGCCCAGCGACGGGTGACCACCGAGAAGGCCCGACTGTATCCGCAGCAGAACCAATTCAGGCCGAGCGTGCGGCAGCGACGCACCCCGACTTCGCGGGCCAACTGGCGGGCGGCCCGCCCGGGCCTCTCCCGTGTCGCCTCGTGGGGCGTGAGGTGCCGCCTGGACACAGATGGGGGGATGAAGGAGGGGGAGACGAACACGATCCCCCGGCAGTCGGCGAGGTTGCAGCCCGATTCCTGCTGGAGCCGACGGACGGCCTTGAGCCCCATCGTCACCTCGTCGTCGACGGAGATCGACCGGGCCTCGATGCCGGTGTGTTGCGTGAACTTCCTCGGGATCGTGTCGCCAAACCACCCGTTCTCCAACTGCCAGACCGGCTGATCGATGGAGATCGCAGCGATCCCGAGGCGGGATGACGGGGACGTTTCCATGGTCGGTGCGCGTCTCGTGAAGGAGCCGGCGACGCGCTGGCGGGGCGCGGCAGCGGTCGGGCGGGGCGGGATTGTGACGTCCCTCCGCCTCCCGGGCCAGTGGAAAACCGGCTGGAGAAATGATTCTTTCCCCCTTTTCCACTCGATACAGGAACCGAAGCATTGACACTGTCGCACGACACTGTCACATTAAGACCATGCCCCCCACCCCGCCCCTTCTCACGCTTGCGGAACTCGTTGCCACGGTGCCGACGCTCCTCGCGGACGGGTATCAAGGGGTCCGCAGTGGCCGGATTCGCGACCTTCCCGACGAACGTACCGTCCGCTGGTATCAGTCGGTCGGGATCCTCGACCGGCCGTCTGGATTTCGCGGCCGTGCCGCCCTCTACGGCCGCCGTCACCTCGTGCAGATCGCCGTCATCAAGAGACTCCAGGCAGCCGGGTTTTCCCTGGAGTCGATCCAGGGGGGGCTGGCGGGGAAGACCGACGGCGAACTTGCCCGGTCGCTCGATCGGCCGCTGCGGGATGTCGATGCGTTGATCGCGTCTGCCGTCGCGGCCCGCGAGTCAAACGCGCAAGCCGGCTTGGCGGCAGCGCTCGAGCCCTCCCGGCGCGACAGCCCCTTCTGGAAAACGCGGCCGACCGCCACCCCTGTCGAGGCCCCGATCCATGCGCCAATCGCCGCCAGCGCGATCCCCAGCGAGAGCCCGGCTGGACTCCAGTCGGAAAGCGTCGGCAGCGGCGTGGTCGTGCTCTGGAACGGCAAGCCGCTGACCCCGATCGAACAGGCGCGGCTCGCAGAACTCTCCGCGCCACTTGTCGCCTTCTTGTCCTCGACTGCCATCACGCCGGCCGAGCGTGGGGCGGCATCACGAACCCGTCGGCCGCAGAAAGGGCCCAACCCATGATCGACCGAATGACCGACGCGGCTTTCGCAGCCATGCCGGACGGGACCGCGGACAAGGGGTGCGGGGCCCTGGAGACCGAGCGGGGGTGCCTGCCGCTGATGGCGATGGATCTCGACACCGCCATCGATGGCGTCGTGGCGCGCTCGACCGTGTCGCAGACCTTCCGGAACGTGTTCAGCGAACCGCTCGAGGCGACCTACATCTTCCCTCTCCCGCCGCGGGCGGCCGTGATCCGCTTCCGGATGACGGTCGACGGGGCGGTCATCGAGGGGCGGATCGACGAGCGAGGAAGGGCCCGCATGGACTACGACCGAGCCATCGCCGAGGGGCGATCGGCAGCGATCGCCGAGGAAGAGCGCCCCGATGTGTTCACGATCCGCGTCGGGAACATTCCCGCGACGTCGCTGGCCCGCGTCGAGTTCACCCTCGTCGCTCCCCTCGCCATCGACGGCTTGGAGGCCACCTTTCGCTTCCCGCTCGTGGTGGCGGAGCGCTATTGCCCCGGCGCGCCGCTCGACGGCGATCCGGTGGGGGATGGCGTGCTTGCCGACACCGACCTCGTCCCCGATGCTTCGCGGATCTCCCCTCCGGTCTTCCTCCCCGGATTTCCGAATCCGGTCCGGCTCGGCATCCGCGTCTCGATTGGGCGCGACCTCCTCGCGGCCGACATGCCTCGGGTCGCCGCGTCGATCCCGGCCCGGGAGGAGCGCGACGAGAGCCGGCTGCTGGTGATTGCCGACCCCGGACAACGACTCGACCGCGACTTCATTCTCCGTTGGCCCCTGCCGGCAGGCGCGCTCGCCGTCGGCATGTTCACTGTCGAGCCCGACGCGATGCGACCGGTGGGGATGGGGCGTGCTGACAGGAGCGCGGAGGCACCGGGGGAGGGGACGTTCTCGTGCGTCATCCTTCCGCCGGCCGCCACGACCCGGTCGCGCCAGCCGCGCGACGTCGTCTTCGTCCTCGACCGCTCGGCGAGCATGGGAGCCTGGCAGATCGGGGCGGCGCGCCGGGCGCTCGGACGGATGATCGAAACGCTCTCCGAGGAAGACCGCCTCGCCGTGATCGCCTTCGACGACTCCGTCGAACACTTCGGCCCAAAACTCGAACTCGTCGCGGCGACCGACCGGCAACGGTGGGCGATCGTCGAATGGCTGGCGACGATTCAAGCCCGGGGGGGCACCGAGATGGCCGCGGCCCTGGAAGCGGGCCTGAGGCTCCTGGCGTCTCCCGGCAGGAAGCCCGCCTCAGCCCCCTCAGACCGCTCCGCGATGCTCGTCCTCGTCACCGACGGGCAGATCGGCGACGAGGAACGGGTGCTTGAGAAGCTCGAGAAACGGCTCGGCAGGACTATCCTCCATGTCGTGGGCATCGACACCGCGATCAATGAGGGACTGCTCTCGCGCCTGGCCGATGCCAGCGGCGGGAGTGTCGAGATCGTGGAGAGCGAGGCACGGCTCGACGCCGTGATGGACCGGATCCAGGAGCGGCTCGTCCCGCCGCTGGTCACCAACCTCCGGATCGAGGGGCACGGTCTCGAGATCGTCACGGGATCACTCGTCCCTGCCCGGATCCCCGATCTCCATCCCGGCGTGCCACTCGTGCTCCGCGGCCGCTATGCCAAGGGAGGCAGCGGCACGGTGACAGTCCAAGGCCACGAGCGTGGCGGCGCCCCATGGCGACTCGACCTCGTGCCGGCGGAGTCGCAAGCGGCCGGCCTCGGCGTCCTCTGGGCGCGGGGACGACTGCGTCAACTCGAGGACGGCCTCACGCTCTGCTACGGCCCCGCCACGGGGGAACTCGAAAAACGGGTCATCGACCTCTCGACCGCCTTCGGGGTGCTCTGCCGGTTCACGGCGGTGGTGGCGATCGACGACCGACAGCCGAACGAAGCAAGAGCAGGGTTGCTACGGCGGATCGTTCAGCCCGTGACGCGGGGGATTTCCGGATGGACCGCGCGCCACGGCATTCACCCGAAAATGAGCAGGGGGCACTCTTTCCCACTGATGGCCTGCGACGACGCTCCGATCGCAGACGCTTCAATCGCATCCGACTTCGAAGCTCCAAGCCCAAGTGAGGCCTCCTCTCCCAAAACAAGTCAGCTGACAGAAATCCCCCCCGGGCCGCTCGACCTTGCCAGCCAACAGGCGGTGGTCTGCGAGGCCCTGGCGCTCTTCAAGCCGCGATCGGGGAGGATCGCCGATGTCACGGCCGAGTCTCAGGCCGTCCTCTTCATGGAAGTCCGCAAGGTGATCGATCGGCTCCGCGCCGGTGGGGCTCCGGTTGCCGTGGTCGATTCGCTCATTGAAGCCCTGCGGCATGTCCTGATCCATTCAGGCGAGACCGCCGCACTCGTCGGCTTCCTCGACGTCGTGGCGAGCTTTGCCGGCGCGGGTGACCGCTGGTGGCTTGCTCCCCCGCGGAAGCAGGCTTTCTGGCGATCCGCCCTCCCGATCGTCCTCGCCTGCGGTCTCATGCTTCAGGGCAATTCCAACGCCGCCGGGGCCGAGTCGATGCACCAGCCCGATTACGGATTCCCCAGCACCTCGCCGCCATCGCGGGTGAACAGCGCGCGGAGAGTCTGCCGATCGTGCTGCTGCGCGACGGTCCGCACCGAGCCGTCGCCGAACAGCGTCATCCGCACGCCGGGATGGTTCACCAGCGCTTCCCGGAACACGTCGATCGCCTCGTCGATGTCGACCGTCAACTCTTGGGGGCTCGTCCACGGGACGCCGTTGGTTTGCCCCAACTCGACGACGAGGATCGTGTTCGACGTGCCATCGTGGATCGCCGACAGGGGCACGCCGATCATCGCCGTGCCGGGAATCGGCTCGGGGGCATCGAAAAACATGCCCGCCCCGGCGGCCGCCACGAAGGACGTGATTCCTTCCGACGGCGAAATCGGAGAGCTCGGGCAGACGTAGATCTCCGGCATCCGCGGCAGGAGCAAGATGTTGTGCGGGCTGTCCCACGGCTCGTCGAGGTGAAACTCCCGGTAGAGCTGTTCCTGGCCGATGTACGGGAGCAGGGCCACCCGCCAGCTCAACAGCGGCCGGCCGTCG
>Ga0164295_10001363_pt1 | contig 20236 bp, 16 predicted proteins | sample GEODES006metaG_FD_111798 | JGI IMG/M metagenome (GOLD analysis project Ga0164295, IMG submission 111798) | Oligotrophic lake water microbial communities from Sparkling Lake, Wisconsin, USA - GEODES006 metaG | ecosystem: Environmental > Aquatic > Freshwater > Lake | place: USA: Sparkling Lake... | reverse complement strand
AGTTGTTCCTGTAGTACCTGTATATCCAGTTCTACCTAAACTATTTCCCATGTAAGGTAATACTCTACGAGAAGCAACCTTTGCTCCAGCATTTGAAAATAATGTTTGACCTACACCAATCCAATTTAAACCATCACTAGAAAGAACAATCGTTCCATTATCACCTTTACCTACTGCTATAAAATATATTCCATTCCACGCAATTCCATGTCCTTCACTTAATGTTGCTAAACCTTGTCCTATAAAACTATCACCACCATCAACAGATCTTGCGATGGTGTTATCACCTTGACCAACAGCAATCCAATATAATCCATTCCATGCAATATGATTACAGTTTATACTAAATAATAAACCTAATTGAAACCAAGTTTTTAAATCATAAGAGTATACTATTGAGTTTATACCATTACCAACTACCATTGTTCTAACACCATTATACGCTACAGAATATCCATTTGTAATAATATCTGTTCCAATACCGATCCAATGTATTCCATCAGTTGAATATGCAATAGAATTTGTTCCAGAACCAACAGCGATCCAATATGATCCATTCCATATTACTCCTCGAGCAATAGTACTAAATATATCAGTTCCTAAACCAGTCCAATTAATACCATCCATTGACGTAGCAAGTGTATTTGTTCCACTACCAACTGCAATCCAATTTGATCCATTCCATGCTGCAGAAAATCCACTTGATGTAAATGTTGTTTTTCCTAAACCACTCCAATTTATTCCATCAGTTGATATTGCAATTGTATTTGTTCCAGTTCCAAATGCTAACCATGCAATACCATTCCATGCAATACCATAACATGATGTAAATAATGAACTTGAATTTGTTGTAATCCATACAGTTGCATCTAATGAATAAAATATTGTATTTGGCCCATCATTACCAACAGCAACTAAATAATTTTCATTAGAATATGCTCCGGGACCTCTTTGACCAGTTGAACCAGTAAAACCTGTAAATCCGGTAGTTCCGGTTGGTCCTCTATTACCAGTTGCGCCAGTATGACCAGTAAATCCAGTATATCCAGTATCTCCGGTTATACCTGTTGGTCCTCTATCACCAGTTGCACCTGTATAACCAGTAAATCCAGTATATCCAGTATCTCCGGTTATACCTGTCATACCAGTAGGACCAGTAAATCCAGTCGTTCCAGTTGTTCCAGTAAATCCAGTTACACCTGTATCTCCAGTAATACCAGTTATTCCGGTAGTTCCTGTTGTTCCAGTAAATCCTGTTACTCCTGTATCTCCAGTAATACCAGTTTCTCCAGTAAATCCAGTAGTTCCCGTTGTTCCTGTAAATCCAGTAGTACCTGTAATACCAGTAGAACCAGTAACACCAGTATCACCCGTTATTCCTGTAAATCCAGTTGTACCTGTATTACCAGTATTACCAGTATTTCCTGTTCTTCCAGTTAATCCAGTTGTTCCTGTTCTACCAGTTGATCCTGTTAGTCCTGTAATACCAGTAGAACCAGTTAATCCAGTTGTTCCTGTTGTTCCAGTAAATCCAGTTACACCTGTATCACCTGTACTTCCGGTAGTTCCTGTTCTTCCTGTAAATCCTGTTCTACCTGTTGATCCAGTTAGTCCTGTTATACCAGTAGAACCAGTCGATCCAGTTGTTCCCGTTGTTCCAGTTGTTCCAGTAAATCCAGTTACACCTGTATCACCAGTATTACCTGTATTTCCTGTTGATCCAGTTGATCCAGTTCTACCAGTTGATCCAGTTAGTCCTGTTATACCAGTTGATCCAGTTGTTCCTGTTCTACCAGTCGAACCTGTTGTTCCTGTATTACCAGTCGATCCAGTTGTTCCTGTATTACCAGTTGATCCTGTTAATCCGGTTGAACCTGTTAAACCAGTTGAACCTGTTAAGCCTGTTGGTCCAGTAGTACCAGTTATACCTGTAGCACCCGTATTTGTTGCTTCCCCCGAAGTTCCTGTAGGTCCAGTATGTCCAGTAGATCCAGTTGTACCTGTTCTACCGGTTGGACCTGTTGGACCTGTTGGACCTGTTGGGCCTGTTCTTCCTGTTGGTCCAGTTGGTCCAGTTGGTCCAGTTCTACCGGTTGGTCCCGTTGTTCCTGTTGGTCCTGTTGGTCCAGTTATTCCTGTTGTTCCTGTAATTCCTGTTATTCCTGTTCTACCTGTCGCACCAGTATTTGTAGCTTCACCTGAAGTACCAGTTGGTCCAGTATTACCTGTAATTCCTGTAGATCCTGTAGATCCTGTTAATCCTGTTGATCCAGTTAATCCTGTTCGTCCAGTTATACCTGTTGATCCAGTAGCACCAGTATTTGTAGCTTCTCCCGGCATTCCTGTAGGACCTGTATATCCAGTTATTCCAGTTGGTCCTGTTGGCCCCGTTCGTCCAGTTGGTCCTGTTGGCCCTGTTCGTCCAGTTGGTCCCGTTGGACCAGTTATTCCAGTTCTTCCAGTTATTCCTGTTATACCAGTCGCACCAGTATTGTCAGCACTTCCAGGACTACCAGTAGGACCAGTAATTCCTGTAGCTCCGGTTGGTCCAGTATTACCAGTATTACCTGTAGTACCTGTATGTCCTGTCGTTCCTGTACGACCTGTTAAACCAGTTGATCCTGTTGTTCCTGTACGACCTGTTGGTCCCGTCGGTCCTGTTAATCCTGTTCTTCCAGTTGGTCCAGTTGGTCCTGTTGATCCTGTTGGTCCAGTTGGTCCGGTGGAACCTGTTAATCCAGTATTACCTGTTGCCCCATTACTTGTAATGCCAAACCAAATATTATTAATTTCATCTAGTTCATTTGTTAAATTAAAATATCCTCTATAACTATTTGATATAGCATCTGGATTAGAATATACTAATATTGAATTATGATAATAATTCACAAAACCATCTGTAAAGATAATAGTAAAAGTATCGCCTGTATTATATATTTCTCCAAGTGTAATAATTTCTCCAAATTCATATACAAAAAATTCAGCCCCCCCTGACTGTTGAAATATAAAACCATATGATACATCAGTCAGATAATCATCAGTTAAACCAATTCTTCTTAAGTATAAATCATTTACACTAAATGATAATGTAGCAGTACCAAATTGTTCATTTGTAATAACGATGTCTTCAGAACCATCATTACTTATTTTCTCAATAATATTATATTCAGGAATTATACAATTTTCAGATTGAGGTACCAATTTAAATAAATTAGTACCCTGCATACCAGTTGGTCCTGTTTCTCCAGTTGTCCCTGTTTCTCCAATTGGTCCTGTTTCTCCTGTAGGACCTGTTCTTCCAGTTGGTCCTGTTATTCCAGTTGGTCCTGTTCTTCCCGTTGGTCCTGTTCTTCCAGTTGGTCCTGTTGGCCCTGTTGATCCTGTTGGTCCTGTTAATCCCATTGGTCCAGTTAATCCAGTATTACCTGTTATTCCATTACTTGCAATACCAAACCAAATATTATTAACTTCATCTGGTTCATGTATTAAATTGAAATATCCTCTATAAACACTCGATACAGCATCTGAATTAGAATATACTAATATTGAATTATGATAATAATTTACTAAACCTGTTGTAAGAACAACTGTAAAAGTATCACCTGTATTATATATTTCTCCAAGTGTAATAACTTCTTCAAATTCGTATATATAAAATTTACCACCACCAATAAACGATTCAAATTTAAAACCATATGACACGCCAGTTTCATAATCATCAGTTAAACCAATTGTTCTCAAATATAAAAATGAATCATCTAAAGTAAATGATAACATAGCAGTACCAAATTGTTCATTTGTAATAACTATATCTTCATAACCATCATTACTTATTTTTTGAATAACATTATATTCAGGAATAATACAATTTTCAGATTGAGGTATTAATGTATATAAATTAACACCTGCCATACCAGTTGGTCCTGTGTATCCTGTAGGACCTGTAATACCTGTAATACCTGTAACACCAGTTGGACCTATTACACCTGTTGGACCAGTATAACCAGTATATCCAGTTACACCAGTATATCCAGTAGGTCCAGAACCACCTCCACCACTAATATATTCATATAATGATGGACCAATTTGTCCCGTATTAGGATCATACACAATTACAACGTTTGAATACACATTTGCCATTTCTAAAGGTACAAACATACCATTCTCAATTGACGCAAAAGCATTGTGCCCAATCGCAATACTATTTGATACATTTGAATCAGCATTATATCCAATTAATACATTATTATCTCCATCTACTAAACTCTGACCCGCAGCCTGTCCAATAACAACATTTTTATTTCCTGTTTCATTTGAACTACCACTATTTTGACCAATAAATGTATTTTCTGATCCATCATTATTGTAACCAGCATTTTGTCCAATAAATGTATTATTGTCGCCTGTATCATTTGAATAACCAGCATTTTGACCAACGAATGTATTTAAATTACCTTCTGTATTAGTATATCCAGACTCTTGTCCAATAAATGTATTTTGACTCGCTGAATTATATTTACCAGCATCTTGACCAATAAATGTATTCTGGTCTCCTTCAATATTTGTATATCCAGCACCTTCACCAACAAATGTATTTAAATTACCAGATACCGTATTATAACCAGCCATATGACCAATAAATGTATTATCATTACCATCTTCTAATGATACACCGGCATTTTGACCTAAAACAGTATTTTCATATCCACTTTGGATTGAATTACCTGCATTTAATCCAATTAATAAATTATCAAATCCATCAGATAAAACATTTCCAGCACCAATTCCAATAAATAATTGATCACCATTTATCCATATTGTACCAATATTTCCAATTTCTTCAGCTATTCCGTCAATTCTTCTTATTTCATCCATCAAATATTGATTATTTATACCATTGTTTCCACCTGGTAATTTATTTGCATCATTACTATCTGACATTTTCTCTATGTATTTAAATATATAAAATTTTTATAATAAAAACATTTATAAGAATTACGTTTTATTTAAAGATTCAATATATATCATATAATATATATGTTATATGTATTACTATTTTTAAATATTATTAATTACGCATTTTCATATCCATGTGCTGGAGAGATTTCATATTCACAATCACCATGTTATGAAAATCAAGGTACACCTGATTGTAACTATATAATTGCAAATCAATATCCAATATGTCAATCATTAACAAATTGGTCTATTATTAATGCGATTGATTGTTATATAAGAGGCCCATCATATGGATGTGGAATATATAGTGGTCAATATGACACTGATATGATATTCTGTTGTAATTTAAATATTATTACATCAACACCTTCTGCGTCAAGTTCACCATCTAGTGTATCATCTAGTTCTTCTTCATTTTCTTCATTACCAACATTTACTAGTTCAACATCTAGTTCTTCTTCATTTTCTTCATTACCAACATTTACTAGTACTAAAACAAGTTCTCCAAGCTCAAAATCATCTAAATCTGCAACTACTTCTCCATTAAATACTCCATCAAGTGATCCTTCAAATACAGCATTTTCTACATATTCTAGTTCATCATCATATTCTGCAATTGATTCACCTTCAAGTTCTGCTACAAATTCTATAAGTGAATCATCTTCAAGTACTTCATCAAATTCTGCAACTAGATCATCTTCAGGTTCTCCCACAAATTCAGCAATTGGATCATCTTCTAGTTCTGCATCAAATTCTGCAATTAGTTCATCTTCTGGTTCCGCTACAAATTCTATAAGTGGATCATCTTCTAGTACTTCATCAAATTCTGCAACTAAATCATCTTCTAGTTCTGCATCAAATTCAGCAATTAGTACATCTTCAAGTTCTGCTACAAATTCTGTATTGAAAACAATATCTGGTACTCCAACATATTCATCAATACCATCATACTCAAGTACTAAAACAAATACTGCGTCATCAACATCTTCAAGTTCTGCTTCAAGTTCTGCATCATCAACATCATCGAGTTCATCAACTTCATCATCTAGTGCAACATTTAATATAGTATTCCCATCATCTAGTGAAAATTCAACAATTTCTAGTTCGGCATCATTTACATCTAACCCAACAATTTCTAGTTCGGCATCATTTACATCAAATCCTAGTTCATCACCATCACCATCGCCATCACCATCGCCATCGCCATCACAAACACCATCCCCATCACAAACACAATCACAATCAAGTTCTACTACAGATTCTTCAATTTCATCATTATCAAGTTCTAATACTCAATCATCATCTTTCACTTCTAATCCAACAAGTTCATCATCAGATAGTTCAATACCTACAAGTTCAAGTTCATCATCATTTAGTCCTACGAGTTCTAATTCAGCATCAAGTAGTTCAATTCCAACAATTTCAAGTTCATCGTCATTTAGTCCAACGGATTCTAATTCAGCATCATTTAGTTCTAATCCGACAAGTTCAAGTTCACTATCATTTACTCCAACAGGTTCTAATTCAGCATCAAGGAGTTCAACTCCAACAAGTTCAAGTTCAGCGACAATTACACAAATTGTAATACAAACTACAAAACAAATAAGTAATCAATTAATATCATCATTTATTGGTAATAAAACTACATTAAATCAACGTGAAACAATTCAGATATTTAATTCTATTTCATCAGAACCACCTGTTCAAATTACAAATTTACTAAGAATTGCTGGAGTACTTACATTGAATTCAAATCCAGAACCAATTAAAATTTCTACTCCAGAATTTAGTTATCATGCTCAAAAAATTTCAAATGACGCAATTTTATTAAATTTATCAACATTACAAATTGAAGTACCTTCAATTAATATCCCAAATGCAGCAATGTCATTAATATCATGGAATACAAATCCATATGTTTCAAATACAACTGTTGATTCAAAAGTTGTTAGTATATCTATATCTGATTTAAGTGGTAATTCTATTTCAATTAGTAATTTAACAGTACCATTACAACTTAAATGGAATATTGATATATCTCCAAATGATCCTAGATTAAATTGTTCGTCAAATTGTTCAAATGTTAGATATGAAGCAAGATGTTTATATTGGAATGAGACTCTTAATAATTGGGATGATTCGGGATGTTATTTTGTATCTGCGTCTCTCACATCAATTGTATGTAATTGTACCCACATGACAGATTTTAGTTCAAGATTCTTAGCAGTTTATTCTGATAATAAAGAAATTTTTGATAATGCTAAATTAGTATATTCAGATGAAGGATTACAAAGATTTCAACAATTCTATATTACATTTGGATCAATCGGATTAGTAGGAATTATTACATTTATATTTGGTGTATATTTAGATATTAAATCATCTAAGAATTATTATGAAATATTATTAAAAGATCATATTATTAAAAATCTAAAAGAGACAGTAGGTTGTTTAATTGATAAATGTTATGAATATGAAGTTTCAAATATTGTTAAACCACAAGTAGAAAGTCGTGTACGTACTCCTACTGGAATTCAAAAGTTTTTTATGATATGGTATACTCGTTTATTTTTTCAACATTCACATTTATCTGCCTTTTTTAAATTTGATCCACGTTTACCAAGATTATTTAGATTAATGACAATTTTTATTGCACAATTTAATTCATTATTCTTAAGTGCATTATTATATGGTTTTAAATATGGAAGTGAAACAAATCTTCCAACAATATCAATTATAGAAACAATAGTATTAGCAATTATAACAGCAATCTTAAATGTTCCAAGTCTAGCTATCCTATTTAAATTAATGAATACTGCTGGTATGGCAGAATTTACATGGAGATATCCTATTTTAGTTGATGAATTAAAACGAAGACATGAATTTGAGAAGGAATTAGAATTATATACTGAAGATGAATTAAACATAAGTACCCATAATTTATATAAATATACAAATATTGTTGAACCCAATGAACATATACATGAAATTAATCACTCAAATAATTTAAATATGGGTATATATGAATATCTATTTTTATTAATTTGTTGTAAAAGAAAAAAACAAATACAAGCTCCAAAAGGTTCAATAAAAAATGCATTTAATATTGCAAATAAAGATTATGTAATTGTTAAAAAATCTCCATCATATTATGCGTATTTTCCATTTCATACTTTAAATGGATTATTTGTCTTTATGATATCCTTGGGATGGTTTATATGGTGTTTAAATTATTTATTATTATTTGCTGCAAGTCATAAAGTAGATGTATCAAATAATATGTTATATTCTTTTGGAATTTCTGAATTAACAACAATTATGATTACTCAACCATTAACAATATTAATTATGTTAGGAGTTGGATATCTACTTAAGTATTTAATAAATAAAAATATTATAAAATTGACAAATATTAATTTACCATCATTATATTATTTTTCTGATCCATTCATAAACCAATATTCAACACTATTATCTAGTTCATTTGCATATAGAATATTTTTAAATGGTCCAGCAGAAATTTCTTATAAAATAGAAAATATATCTAATGTAGTTAAAAATTTAGGACATGCTCCCTTTCAAGGATTATTAGATATGTTAGATGATGAACATAAAAAATACACTATGACAGAAAAAGAAAAAAAAATAATTGAACTTTATGAATTATTTAAAGATCCTAAAAGATTAAAAAAATATTATAATATAGTAGATATTGATAATACATCAGATATTTATATTAAAGATTATCAATCTGAAAAACAATTAAATAATCTAAGTATATTCAAAGTTAATAAAGAAATCACGATTGATAAATAAAATATTATATAATATATAATATGTTATTTGAAATACTTAAGAATATTACAACATTTTTTCCATCTATTCTTGCAATTAGTGAAACAGCAAATACTTTTTATAAAAAAGAAAATAATTATATTAAATTTATATTTAATTCTCTTAAAGGAGTATTTGTTATATTATCTCTATTATATGCATTATATTTATACTATATTTTAGATCAAAAATTTAAAGAAGTATCAATATGGTCTAATATTTTAAATCAATCTATTACTTTAATATTTGTTCTCATAACAGTATATTTATTATATGGTCAAGCAAAGGATCAAATTAATAGTGGTTTAAATAAGATTAAGACTGAAGTTAAAAATAAAATTGATTCAAATATTAGAATTTAAATTTTTCATCTACCTCAAATGCCCACTTAAATTTTTCTTGTAATGATTTATTAAATATCTTATCCATTGGTATATTATGTTTTTTCATAAAACCAACAGTAATACGTGGATCAATATAATTTATCTTTGATGTTCCTAATGATAAATTCTTCAGTTCCTCTTTTAATTCTAATTTTATTTTAAATTGTTTTATTTTTAATTCATATTTTTCAGGATCTTTTGAATTCTTTTTCTTCTCTTTTAACTCTTTAATTTGATCACGAGATTTCTTTATTTGTTCTGAAAAATTTTTAGATATATTCTTTTGATGATTACATAAAAGAGCAACCTTTGCATTTGCTTTATTAAATCCATCTAATAAAAGATCAAATTTGTCATCTTTTGTATAGTTAGAATATTTTTCTGTTATTTCATCTAACTCTTTCGCAAATAAATTACTTGCATTATATGTTCTGAAAACCTTAGCAGTTAATCCATCCATAAATGTTTTTAAATATTCATTCATATCACTTGTTTTTATCTTATCAAATATATCATCATTCTTTGTTTTATTTCTTTTAAACTCTACTAAATTATTATATACTGACTCAGTAACAGTAAATGTTCTAACATATCTTACACTATCTTTACCCAAAAAATCTAACTTAATTTGTAAATTATCTAAATTTTCTATATGTTCTACTCTTAATGAAATAACTCCAACAGTATCTGCTTCATCATCACCTTTCTCATTACCAACTCTTAACGCAAAATTATCTATGAAATATAATGCTGTCGCTAATTGCTTAATTTTTAAATCATTACTTAATAAATTTTCTGTATTTTGTTTTTTAATTGATTGAATATGATTCTTTAATCTTCTAGCTGTTTCAAATTTATCTAAATCTCCCTGAGCTTTTATTTCTGACTTATCAGATAACCAAACATATTTTGTCTTTCCCGTTATATCATCTTTCCAACTTGCTAACCATATACTATTATTTTCATGCACGATATCACCCCATTTATGTCCATTTTCTAATTTTGGAATTGGTGCATCCTTGCTCAAATTTAATGTTATATCTTCAGGTTGAACACGTTTCTTGATTTTTCCTAAAAATGGATGACAACCTCTACCTATAAATATTGATGGAGGTTCAACCATATAATTTCCGACAGGTTGAGCGTTACCATCAACATATGCAACTTTATACTTTTCAGCATTCTTATCTTTTATCTCTTTTATCTTTTCTTTCTCTTGCTTTGTTAAATTTTTCTTTTCTTCACGACTATCTAATATGCTTTTATAAATTAATGAAAAATCACAATTTTCTAAATCTTTTATTATATGATCTTTACCTAGTATTTTCTGCCAATCCTTAAAAAAATTTTTTTTAAACTTATTATCTTTATAATATTCACTATCAATATATCTAGCAAATATTGTAGCATACTCTTCTGCCTCAGGAGAAAGTACTACTTTTTGATTATTATATAAAATAGGAATACCATGAGGAATGTATTTTGGGGGAAACATAACTCCATTATGATGAAATTTTTCCCATTTAATATTTATTTTTCCACCATATATGTTTTTAAATTGCAAATATGAATAATAATATGAAACTAATTGTGACTTTCTCATATTTTAAATATATATAAAAATTTAAAATAATCTTATTTATGTCTCATAATTCCTCTGTCTCTATATTTTCTGTTATATTCATTTTATATATTTCAAGCATAAAATCAGGAAATTTATAATATAAAAGAGAATATTTCTTTATTCTTAATTCAGTCTTTATTAAATTAATATCTAATAAATGTTCGTCTGTTGTAATATTAAAATAATTTTTAATATATTCATAACAGGTTTCTAAATTATTAAATACTTTAAATGGTCTACGTTTTTGTTTTATGTCTAATTTTGTATAGGTTATTAAATATACACTCATATAATTAACTTATAATTTATTATAATTTTATTATTTTCATTACTTTATCTAAATACTCAAACTTAATATTCATATTTTTTTTATTATCTTTCCCAGTATCATCACATACAATACAATAATAATTATGATCCAACATAGATGATAAATGATAATAACATTCATTTGGATCCGAATATGGCATTAATTCTATAATATTACATCCTGTAGGACTAAACATCATATTTGTTAATCCAGCTCCATGTGGAGCAATTATTATTTTCGCTTTACTAAATAAATTTATTGTATCTAAAAATGACATAACATGAAATACAACCCACTTAATATTTGAATATTTATTATTTAAATAATTTAACATATTTGTATGATTTAATATTCTTCTTTCATCTTCAATACGATATATTATAACTCCTAATTCTTGTTTTTCCATTTTAATAATATTTTTATTTATTAAATAATTACGTACTAATTCTAATTCATATTTAGATGGTTTACCTGATAATGATATATTTGTTGTATAACATTTTCGTATATTATATAAAGTTGATTTTTCTAATTTTACAATGGAATTTTCAAATTTAAAAACACTTAATATATCTTTAATATATGTTTCATTATGGTTCATAATTATTGGTAATGTTTTATTATATGTATAAATTTTTATCAAATTAGGTATTTCTTCGGTTAATATGTGATAATAATTTTTACCCCAATCTCCTAAAATTACTGCTGCGTTATCAATTGCATATAGTTTATCAAATTTTTGATTAAATATATTTAATAAATATTGAGTTACAAATGAACCATTTACACATAGTTTATTATTTTGTAAATATATTGTATTAATATCTACATATGAAATTGACTCTGTATCACCAAAATTTTTTAAAAATGTGTTTTGATGATTTTCGATCATTTCAACAATTTTTTCACCCGTGATAGTAAAATTCTTATATTCATAATTATATAGATTATTGTCTTTTTGAATAATCTGATTGTTACCAATTAATTGCATTATTAATTATATATTTATTTATTTATATTGTTCATTTTTTATTTGCATATTTTGTAACATTCTTAAACATACCAACAAATGAATTCATTAATAAAAATGATCTACTCTTAAAATTTTCTAAGTTTGTTACATGTGTTGCATCTGCAGCATCTGTATAATCCATTGAAGAATTCATAGTTAGTAATAATTTTTCTATATTTAATAACATATCATTTCTTCTATTCATATTTTTTTCATTTGATGCTTTACTAATCTCATTATCAATCCACTTTTTAAATTTCATATTTATATTATATAACTGATTATTTGCTACAAGTTTATTAATACGGTTACTTGTTACTTTAACCAAATCTTTTAATTCAGCATAACTTAACGTTGACATTGTAATTGAATAATCACCAGATACTAAAAAATTAATTTCATTATCAATATAATATGGCTTCTCAATATCAAAATATGTTGTTAATGTATTGTTATTTCCTGTTTCAATCTTAAAAACTGAATTTTGTAATAGACTTGTAACATATAGAACATCCTTATCAAAACAAAAATCTACTATTCCAGAAATTGTCTGCGAAAAATCTGTTTTTGTATTTGTTACAATATTAATTTTTATTATTTTATCTAATCCACTATCAACAACATATAAATATCCACTCTTATATTCTATTCCTCGAGGATAATTTAATCCTGTTATTATAACACTTGATTTTAATGAATTTTTATTTACCTTCACAATTTGATGATTAAATGTATCAGTTACATAATAGAAATTATCTACTAATATTGATTCAAATGGATTATTTAAATTCTTAGTTATAACATCCATTTTAATTTGTGCTTCAAAAGGATCAAACTTCTGAACATTATTTCTCGTACATACAATAATATTTGATGTATCATGAGTTAATCCATTAATTGCAATATTTGATATTCCTAAATCATCAGTTATACCATTATTATTTAAACAATATACTCTATTATTATTACCATAGTATATATTTTCATCTAATTGTGTAAGTCCAGAATTATTCTTTTTATATGTATTTATAAGACGATTTTTATAAAAATATAATAATTGTTCATCAACACAAATACCACGATTTTCTAATACAATAGAACATGATTTATTTGAATATTTTTTAATTTTATTATCAATTGATATATAATATATATCATCTTGTGATGTTGGAACACAAATTTTAATTGCATCGATATTTAAATATGTATTAATATATTGATTACTATTATAAACATCAATTGTATGATTATCTTTTAATATATATAATTTATCACTTAATACCATATCAATTATATTTGAGGATATATTTGAACTTATAATAGGAATGACATTACTTGATGGATCTGCAATTTCTAAATAATAAACACAATTATTATCCAATATATAGACTGAATCTGTATTGTTGATTATTTGAATCGGATTTACATTTGGATATATAATTTCTTTTATTGAATTTGATATTGTAAAAACATTACTATTATTTATTATATATTTTTTTGTTTTATGATATCCATAATCCACAATATTTGAAAAATAACTCACATCAAAATATTCAATCTGATGACCATTACTAATGATTAAATTACTATCCTTTAAACTAACTGTTCCCGATAAATTAAAATTTTTTATCTTTTCAACATTTTTAATATTATAATTATAATAAACAATATTTTCATCAAATCGATATACATGATTATTTTCACGATAATATACATAGTTACCATCATAAAATATATCTTGAAATTTTGTTATGTTATTTAATTTGGGTTCTGTATATTCTAATCCATTTTTTGTATATATTTTTAATATATCATCTGTTTCACTTCTTAAATAAATTAATAATCCGTCATAACACATTGATTTTATATTTGATAAATTATTTGTAATATTAGATGTAAAAGATGTTGAATAATTGTATTTTTGAACATATGTATTGTAACATAAAAATAAATTTAAATTATCAGATACAATATCTACAAGTCCCCCAACTAATTTAGTTATTCTTCCATTTGCTTTATTACTTTTATTAAATCTATAAATGTAACCATTTTTGTCATATATTATAAATTCAGTTGTATTAATAAATTGATTTATTGTTCCATTAATTATTTGATTATATTGTTGTGTTTGCAAATCATAATCATATAAATTATTATCCAATATATATAAATGATTGTTATAATACTCTATTTTTTTAGGATTATTTAATTGAATGTTTGGTATTTTTGTTATCGAATCAGTATCATAATTATATACATATATAATATCACCTAAAATATACAAATTTGAACCATCAAATGTTATCGAAATGATATTATTTATTGAATGGAAATAATCATTTTTTAATATTGAAGATATATCACCATAATTTTTTTTTATCTTAGATAAAATTCTCATTCTTAATATTATAACATAATAAATTTTTATATATATAAATTAACATCCATCCATTAAAGAAATAAATTCATCAATTTGATCACTATAATAATCAATATATGTTACAGCATCTATTTGACTATATGATAAACCTGTATTTTTAAATTTATCATTTATTATTTTATAACCATTTTTATCAACATATCCTTTTATAAGATTCAATTCTACTATTGAGCACCTATATAGGTATTCAAATAATTTAAATGTAGATGGTGTGTTTTGTATTTCATAATGTATCATTTGATAAATCATTAAATCAATATCATGATGTATTAATGATATAATTTCTTCTGGAATATTTGTTGGATTTTCCCCGATATTTACTTTCTTTAATGATTCAATTAAATTATCCATTATATATAAATAAATATAAATATATATAAAATTATAAATATTCAATTTTATGGATGATGTCGTCGATTCAGGATTAGCTATTGGAACTGTAGGATTTGTATTATTATGTTGTGTTATTTCAATTATAGCATCATGTGTATGTGCAAGACGTGTTATAATACCAATACACCGAGAAAGAAATGATACAGAAGATAATCTTATAATTCCATGATTTATATATAAAAATAAGATTATTATATTATTATATATAATGTCAAAGAGAAGAATATCATGGGTTGCCATCAAAGGAAGCAAGAAACAAAAAGAAATTAAGGATGAAGAAATACAATTAAATGATGAAGAAGAAGGTATTGATATCTCAAAACTTTTTGGTCATCAAGACAATACAACATGTTATACAATTGACAATAATATATATTTCAATGATGATATTACTTCTGCATCTATTACAACTCTTAATAAAGAATTAAGAAGTTTGCAACAAAAACTATTAATAATGCAACTCAAAATGGGTATTGAACCTCCTCCAATCAAACTTCATTTAACAACATATGGTGGAGAATTAACAGCAGCATTATCAGCAATTGCATGTATTAAATCATTAAAAGTTCCTCTTCATACGTATGTTGATGGATATGTTGCATCTGCGGGGACACTTATTAGTGTATGTGGAACAAAACGTTTTATTCACAAACATTCTAGTATGTTAATTCACGAATTAAGATCTGGAACTCAATGGGGCAAATTAAGTAATATTGAAGAAGAAGTTGAAAATCTCAAGAGAGCAATGAACAACTTAATTGATATTTATGCTGACCATACACCTATGAGTAGAAAGAAGTTAGAAACTATTCTTAAGAAGGATAATGATTGGTTTGCTGCGGAGTGTCTTAAGAATGGATTAGTTGATGAAATTGTAGATTAATTTAGTGATGAAACTTACTATTTAATGTAATTGTAGATTAAATTAGTTATATATACACTTAATAAACTTACTGTCATTCCCCATGAAATATCAATTCCTAATACACGGGGATCCCAATCTTTAAATGTTGTATAGTTAGTGAATTCATATGTTCCATATAGTGCTAATCCTAATATGAGTGCTTTAAAATAATTTGGTTTATCTCCATCATATGCTAAATATGTATATGCAATCAACATAGTTATGTATGCTAATATTGCACCAACATAATTAAATTGTATTGGTGATCCTTGTATCTTTTCAATCATTGGTCCTATAATTGTTGAAAAATATTGTATCCATAATAAATCTAAAGTAACAAATACAATTGAAAAAATTAAAAATAATTGAGGATTCATTTATATAATATATATTATATAAATAAATTTATTTTTTATGTTCTGCTAAAAACATATCTTGTGCTCCCCCAACTTGAATTATTTTATATCCCAATGATTCTAAATACTCGAATAATTCTTTCTTTATTTTAATTGCTGGTACTCCTTCCCTTTCTTTCCATTCTCCCCAACATTCAAATAATATATTTGGATAATTACATCTTTTTAACGTCTGGAGTGCTCCCATTAATACCTCTTTCTCAAATCCCTCAACATCCATTTTTATAAATCCTACATCATTTAATTCAAATGAATCTAATGTTTTCATCTGAATTTTTATTTTCTTGACATTATTGTCACTTTCTGATAATACTTTTACACCATTACCTCCTCCATCAACCGAACGTAATAAATAATCTATTGTTCCCTCTTTGTTTCCTAAAGCAAATTGATATGGTGTTATTTTATCTTCTAATCTATGAAGCGCAATATTTGCAGCTAAATAACAAAATACTTTAGGATTACATTCAAATGAATATACATGTTTGGCAACCTTTGCTGGAATCCACGAATATGTTCCAACATGTGCGCCAATATCAATCATAACTGTATCTTCTTTTATAAAATTTTCCATTATCCAATTTATTAATCCTCTTTCAGCAATACCACTTTCGAAAAACCATTTTGCTACACCAATTTCTGGGAAAAATAATGTTTGTTTTTCTAAATAGTTCGTTTCTGGTTGTGGAATTGTTACCATATAAGGTTCATTAGAATTATGACTTCCTTCACGTAATAAATACATATGTTTTATATGTATTTCTTTTTATATCATTTTTCAAAATACATCTTCTTAAATTCATTCATATCCATAGATCCCATACTTAAATTACATTGAGCACATATTGGACGCATATTATCAACTGTTGTTTTTCCACCTTTACTTTCTGCTATAACATGACCACAATGAAATTCAAATTGACGAATCTCTTGATGTTCGCAGCATAAACATTTTGTTACTCCAACATTTTTACCAATCCATTTATCCCACGTTGCTTTTTTAACTGTTTTTGGAATTGCTTTTTTTTTATATTTAGTTTTCTTTTCATTTTTATATTTAGATTTTTGTTGGGAAATTGGTTGAGGAACTGATTGAGGAATAACTTTATTAACTTTACTATGTTCTCGAATCTTACAAGAACTAAATTTAGTCATAGATTTAGGAATAGGAGTAGGAATATTACCTTCTTTTTTAATAGAAATACAAGATCCCATATTATTATATCTAATATAAATTTAGTATTTGAACAAATATTTTTTTCTTTGATATATTATTAAAAAGCTGTCAAAAATTATTTTATTAACTATTCTAATATTTTTATCAGGAGTTAGCGCGTTTTTATTATGTAATACTTTAAAAAATAAATCAATTCCAGAAGCATTCTTCTTAAATAGTTTATTTTATTTTGTATTTGCGATGATAATATGTGCTGTTTTTAATTTTCGAGGAGAATTATCATTTGAATCAGTAATGAAATTAGAAAACTATCAAGCTTTAAATTGCACATATTGTGCTCTTACTTATATAGTAATAGGAATTTTAACATCATATTTATATAAACAACACTCCGTAAATGAAATTGCTCCTTACAAAAACTCTTTAGCCCCACTTTTACAATTCATAATTGGTTATTTAATCTTTAAAGATAAAGCAACCCCATACAAAGTATTAGGTGGGTTATTAATGGTTCTCGGAATTTATATTTTTAGTTTATAAATATATTTACATATATATATATAAATGTTTGATGAAATTATTAGTTTATCACTTTTAGTAATAATTGCGGTTCCATATATTATGCTTATTAAGGATATGAATATCAGATGGTTATATGTTATTTTATCTATATTTATTGTCGAAAGATTACAATCAATTATAAAAGAACATTCTAAAGCATATGATTATGAATTCTTAAAACGTCCAATTGGCGCACAGAATTGTGACTTATTTTCAAGAAATGGTTTAGTAGAAGGCCAACCCGGATTCCCATCAGGACATGTTGGTGGAACTGTTGCTTTCTTTATGACCGTCTATTTATTATTCCCTGAATACCGTAAATATTGGTATGTTGCGGTTGTATGGACTTTATTAATGATGTGGTCAAGAATTAGTAAAAAATGTCATACATTATTACAAACTGTTGCTGGTTTTGGATTAGGTGTTGTTGTTCCTGTCATGTTTAGTAAACTAATTAAGATGCTATCATAGAATTTATATATGTATATAATTGATATAATACATACTTGACGTCATCTTGAGGAGATAGATTTGGAGTGTTATTTAAATGAATGTTAATGTAGTTTGCACTAACTTGTATACCTTGTTTTTTACTTATTATAACTTTATAGAATTTATAATTTGTAGTAGTCTGAATGACTGCTTTTTCAATAATATTACATGCATTTAAGAAAAGGATCGTATTATTTGCAGACATAGTTCCATTATCCCATTTAAAGGTAATTAAAAATACATGTGTATTAATAATACAACATATATCACTCCCACCTGCTGCTGATCCAAATTGCTTTTTAATTTGAGTATTATTTAATAATTGACCATTATAGTTTGATAACATCTTAGCTGTTTCCATTATAACATCTTTCTCAGACATTTTATATATTAGTGTTAATTCTATAAATTAAAATATTCAATTATAAATTAATAACTCCAGAAATTTTTCTATATATCTTTTTCATTTCATGTATTTCTTCATCTGTTAGCCAAAACTTATCTCGATGTATATCAAATATTTTTTCATATAATGTATTTATATTAAAACATAAGCTAACTATTTGAACCTTAATATCAAAATTTTTGGGTTCATATTTTTCCATATCATCATTATAGTCTTTACATTCAAAAATTATTGAGAATAATTCATATTTTATATTATCATTTCTTACATTTTCTGGTATGAAAGTATTAATTTTATTAATACGATAATTGTATTTTTCTAATTTATTTGTAATGATTTCCAATGTATATGGTGGTTTTGGGGGCATAACATTTAAATTCATGTTATATAATGTTGTTGTCATATTTGATTTATTTAATATAATTATCTATAAAATAAATAAATCAATTTTTTTATATCTTAATATGATACTCTTTCATCAAATTAATAACATTATCCATATCCACAATCATACTATCTTTGACCTTATACGTATTTATTATAACCATATCAATTCGATCATCATCCGTTTTAACCTTTGCTGGTAATTCTGGTATATCATAATCTAACAGTTCTAATTTCATTGATGGATATTTATATGTATCCCAAAATTCTAAATCTTCTTCTGGGACAAATTCATATACAAAGTTTAAACAATTTTCTAAATCTGTATGATTAACAATTCTGAAAATCATTATATTTATTAGCTTATTCACAAATAGTTCACTCTTCTCAAGAACTGTATTTTCTATATTCTTATAGAATTCTAATACAGACTCTTTTATCAAGAAACTGTTTTTACTAACACTCTTAACCTTAATACTCTTTAAATTTTTTGCTCTTGATATCGCAGTGTACCCTTGACCGGCAGCAAATACTTTACCAAGATCTACCTCGACAGCATCTAATGTCATACCTTGACATTTATGTATTGTTAGAGCATATGCTAATTTAAGTGGCATATATGCGATTGTTACATTTTCATCATCCGCACTAACTGATTGAAAATATTCAACATGATAAGTTGCACCATTTACCAAACATATATCAACATGTCTAGGAAATACATCAATTACTACACCACGAGTTCCATTTACTATTCCAAATTCTTGATTAATATTTGATGTTATAACAACTTGTGCTCCAACACATAATTCAACAGATTCTGGTATTTCTAAATTTTTAAACCATGTTTCTGCTTTTTTCTTATGTGCTTCTTTCGAAGGAAAATTAACTTTATACGTTTGTTTCTTTGCTCCTGAATTAATCAATAAATCATATTCTTT
>Ga0164295_10001362_pt1 | contig 20236 bp, 16 predicted proteins | sample GEODES006metaG_FD_111798 | JGI IMG/M metagenome (GOLD analysis project Ga0164295, IMG submission 111798) | Oligotrophic lake water microbial communities from Sparkling Lake, Wisconsin, USA - GEODES006 metaG | ecosystem: Environmental > Aquatic > Freshwater > Lake | place: USA: Sparkling Lake... | reverse complement strand
TGGTCAAACTGCGCGACCAAATGAATGTTCCCATCGTTTTTGACCGGGATTTGGGCGGCTACACACTCGACAAAACCAGTGAGCGCACAGAGCTGCCCGGTTTTTGGTTCAGCCAAGACGAAAACCTGGCCCTGCTGACCATCCAGAACATGATCGGTGAGCTCGAGCCCGGCCTGCTCGGCCCCAAGCTCAAGCCCCTGCAAATCCGCCTGAACAGCATCTTGGCAAGCCAGGGTTTGAGCGCCGAAACATTGACCCAGCGGGTTCGCCTCTTGCACGCCGGCAAGCGCCGCATGCCCTTGCAAAGTTTTGAGGCCGTGGCCAAAGGCACGCTCGAGCGCAAGCAAGTTCAGATACTGCACCTGAACCGGCAGAGCGGAGAAAAGTTGGACCGTGCCATCTCCCCGCAGCAACTCTTGTACTACCGCGACAACTGGTACGTGGACGCCTGGTGCCACCTGCGCGGGGGGGTGCGCAGTTTTGCCATTGACGCGATTGAAACCGCCCAGGTTCTGGACAAGCCCGCCAAGGAGCTTGACCCGCCGACACTTAAAAAGCACATGAGCAGCGGCTACGGCATCTTTGGCGGTCAGGCCAACGCGGTTGCCAAGCTGCAGTTTTCTGCAACGCGCGCGCGGTGGGTGCAGTTTGAAGAATGGCATCCGGACCAAAAGGGCACTCTGGCCAAAGACGGCAGCTACACCTTGGAGGTGCCTTACTCGGATGAGCGAGAACTCATCGGGGATATTCTGCGGTTGGGCTCAGACGTCAAGGTGCTGGGGCCAGGCTCTTTGGTGCGGCAACTGCGCAAAGAAATTGAGAAAACGCTTGCGCGCTATTGAATTTGAATTCGAAAGCTTGCGCCCAAACCCTTGTTACCCTATACTATAGTAAATGTATATCAATTTTGGAGTATCAAAATGCAAGTTGCCAAATGGGGAAATAGTCTTGCGGTGCGCTTGCCGGTTTCGCTGGTTCAAGAGCTTGGCATTGTCGACGGGGATGAATTGCTACTGCAACCGGCACCCAGACAAGCGGCGCAACCTGCCACTGTCAGCGTGACCCGCCTGCCCAGCAAGTTAGAGCGCTTGCAGGCCGTGCGCCACTTGCGTGCGCCTTGGGGCGCAGACTTTGCCTTTGACCGCGACGAGGCTAACGCCAGATGAAGTCGTTTATCGACACCAATGTGCTCATTTATTGGGTAGATGACAGCGCACGGGCCGATGTGGTGGAACAGTTGCTCGCGCAGCAGGCTGTCATCAGCGTGCAGGTGCTCAATGAGTTTGCCAATGTTCTGCGCAGAAAGCGCGCTATGGCACTCACAGATGTTGAGGCCCTGTGCGTCACCTTAATTGACACATGTGATGTGGTTGATTTAAGCGTGCGTACCCACCAAGCGGCCCTGACCTTGATGGCCCGTTACAACCTGTCCGTCTATGACGCCAACATGGTTGCCGCCGCAGCCTTGAGTGGTTGCGCCGTTTTGTACTCCGAAGACATGCAAGACGGGCAGAATGTGAAGTTACCCGGATCCGCAAGCGCTAGCGCGCTGGTGATTAAAAACCCATTTAAGGCTTGAGCCAGCTTGCATTAGACAGATCGATTTCCGTAGTTATGCAGCATCAAAAAAAATTCAACGAATAAAAACCTGACTGCGCAGATCGCGCTTCATCACATCGGTCAACGCAAGCCAGTCATTCTCATCGTTGGGCTGACAAAACCGCTCCTTGCGCTTGATCACTATTTCTCTCTGCGCCACCAGGGTGTTGCCTTTGCGGGTGTAGCGCGCTTTGTAGGTCAGCTCATCTCTTTTAAACGTCACATTTCCCGGAATGCTGGTCACTGCAATGCAGGCAGGCAGGCATTTCTAATCGGACTTGTTCCATATGCCTTTTTGATGCGCAGGATTCTGGAAATTTATTTTGTAGATTGGCCTTGGCCATCGCCAGCCACCGGATGTTGCCTGGCGCCAGTCCAACGGGAATGGCCAGGGCGCTTGGCCCCGGAATGTTGACCATGGGATCCAGCTTGAATGCCGCATTCACAAACCAAGGCTCGTCCAGTTCTTTGGGGTCTGGCGTTTCAATCTTTCCAGTACCCGACTCCAAATACCGGTACAGCAGTTTATTGACAACGCCCTCTGGGTCTTTGTCTTTATAGGATGCTTGCGATTGTCTGGAGTGAACCTCCTCATAGCCGTGCATCTTGGATTTGGATGTGCCCACGACCGAACCATCTTTTTGGATTTTCATGATGGTGTGGGACTCGGTGAAGTCTTTGGTACTGTCCACATTCGGCGTTTCGCCCAGGGTGCCGCTGGCCGTCAAGACCACAGGTTTTTGTAAATCGGAACCAGGCAGATTTCCAAAGGGGGCGAACTCTGAAGTCGAATCCAAGTACACATTGAGTGAGGGAATGTAGGTGATGACATGGTCAAAGATACCTGGCCTGGGAAGTCGTACAAGCTTTGCCATGCCATGCCAACCTTGCAAATGTCAGACTTGTTTGCACAGGAGTGACATTCAGTCAAAGATACTGGCCTCTTAGACATTGTTCGTGGGTTCTTTATCTTGACTACGCCCCCCTAGATGGTCAAAATTAAATGCGCGCCAAAATAGTAGTTTTTTGAGCCGCAACAACACTGAGTTAGGGAGCAGTTTTTTGATGTACGACGTTGCTATAGTTGGCTATGGTCCTGTGGGTGCTACCTTAGCAGGCTTACTGGGACAGCTGGATTTAAATGTTGCAGTATTTGAAAAATCCAAAGACATTTACCCCAAGCCAAGAGCTGTAGGTTTTGATCATGATGCAATGCGGATTTTTCAGCGACTGGGTGTAAGTGAATTGATACAACCCTACATTGAACCCTTTCGTGAAGAAATTTATGTGGGTACTGATGATCGAATATTGCAGCATTTCAAGCACATGGAAAAGCCATATCCACTGACTTGGAATCCACACTTCACTTGCAATCAACCAAGTATTGAGAAAGTTCTGCGTAATACCAATGCCAGTATTCCAAATATACATATCTCATTAGGAGCAGAGTTCATAAAATTTGAGGAATCAATTGATCATTTAAAATTGCATATAAAAGACAGTAATAATCAACCCATAGTCTGTAAAGCAAACTATTTAATTGCTTGTGATGGTGCATCGAGTTCTATAAGACGTCAAATAGGTATCGAAATGGAAAATTTCGATTACGATGAGCATTGGATAGTTGTTGATATGAAAGTGAAAGAAGAGTTTCTCAACCAATTGCCCAATGTGAATGTTCAATATTGCAAACCACAAAGACCCAGTACCATGATTTGCTGTCCTGGTAATCACCGTAGATGGGAGTTCATGACCGTTCCGGGTGATAACCTTGAAGACATAGTCTCAGAGAATCGAATATGGGAATTGTTAAAGCCTTGGATTAAACCAAACCAAGCTGAAATATGGCGTGCTGCTGCTTACCGTTTTCATGCACTTGTTGCCAATCATTGGCAAGAAAAAAGAATTTTTCTTGCGGGTGACAGTGCTCACCAAACACCACCTTTCCTGGGTCAGGGCATGTGCCAGGGTTTGCGTGATGCAGGCAATCTTGCTTGGAAATTAAAGCATGTTATTTCTAAGCAGGCTGACGAAAGCTTGCTCCAAACATACATACAAGAGCGAAGACCGAATGTGCTTGCGACAACTCAAATAGCCAAAGAATGTGGCCTTATAATTTCAGAACGTGATCCCCAAAAAGCCAAAGAACGTGATGAAAAAATTCTTGCAGAAAATAATGGAAATACTAAATTCATTTTACGCCAAAATTTAATTCCACCATTGGAATCAGGTTTGATTGATTTAAGTTCACCACTTGCTGGGAGTGTTTTCCCTCAACCCGTAGTGAATACATTTAATAAATCCAATGTTTGGATGGACGAAGTGACACAACCGTGCTTTCGTTTGGTTATTTTAGAAGATAAGATAAGCGAAAATGAATTGATAAAAATAAAGCAGCAAGCGACTTCCTCAAAAATAAAAATAATAATATTTAAATCAGATGATTGTTTTACTGCTCAAACAGATTCGTACTTTATTGAAGTCATTGAAACATTAGGCATTGTTAGGAACTGGTTGAACGAAGCAGGATGTATTGGTGTGATCGTTCGTCCTGACCATTATGTTTACTCTGGAATTGACAGTTGTGCAAAGATAGCAGACTCTTTGTCTGTTCTTACAAGTCGGCTATGTAAATAAACTTTTATACATTTTTAAACATTTTAAAAGGAGACAAAAATGAATTCAATAAAACGACCTAATTTCAATAATATTTTTTCCCTCGTTGCGAAAATTTCTATTATGTTGAGCGCAGTTGTAATTTCTTCAATTGCAACAGCACAAAATTTTCCAAATAAAACCATCAAAATTCTTATTCCTTTTTCATCCGGTACACCAGCCGATACTCTTTCCAGAGTTATTGCTAATCGTTTGCAGCTTGATTTAAAGCAATCAGTTGTTGTCGAAAATCGGCCTGGTGCAGGTGGAGTCATTGCGATTCAAGAAGCTTTACGATTGCCAAACGATGGGTACACGCTTATTGCGCTGGCTATGCCTATTGCAGTAGCAAATGCACTTCAAAAAAATCCTTCTTACGATCTAGCTAAAGACTTTCAACCATTGCTTCAAACAGCGTGGTCTTACAATATTTTGGTCACTCCTGCTAATTCAGGCGTCAGCACGGTCAAGGAATTAATTGAAAAATTAAAAGCTGAGCCTGGTAAATATTCTTATTCATCTGGTGGTCTTGGCACGCCAGCGCAGGTCGCAGGTAAGATGTTTGAGGCGCAGGCGCAGGTTTCTGCTCTACACGCTCCCTACAATCAATTACCGCAAGCCATAGGCGATCTGGTTGGCGGACAACATCTCTTTATGTTTGCTGCAACTGCTCCTGTGACTGGTTTCATTGCAAACGGTCGATTAAAACCTTTGGCAGTGTCAAGCCCAGAGAGATTGGCTAACTTCAAGGATGTACCAACCATGTCTGAAGCTGGTTTCCCCAATTTTTTTGTCAGGGATTGGCAGGGCTTAGCTGTTCGAAGTGGCACGCCAGTTGAAGCAACAGAAGTCCTGACAGAGGCCTTGATCAGAGCAAGAGAAAGTAATGAAGTGAAGAGCGTTATTGCGACTATGGGTGCATCACAAGCCTCTGGTACCCCAGCTGATTTTGTAAAACACTTTAGCAATGAACTCAAACTATGGTCGGAATTTTCTAAAAAAGTAAAATTAGATTGAGGAAAATTAATTGAAAAAGCTAGAACTTTTCTATGCGCCTATTGCATGTTCATTGGTTCCATACATAGCCCTTAAAGAGGCTGGTGCTGCATTTGAAATTCGTCCGATAAATCTTGGTAAAAAAGAGCAAATGTCTGAGGAGTATCTCAAAATAAATCCTAAACATCGGGTCCCAGTTTTAATTGTTGACGGTGAGCCGCTAACTGAAAATGTTGCCATATTGTTATGGATAGATGCTATTTTTCCTGATGCTAATTTATTGCCTAAACAAGCAATGCACAGGGCACAGGCTGTATCTTTTTTAGCATGGTGTGCATCAAGCATCCATCCGGCTTTGACGCCAAACGCACTGCCTCAAAGATTTTGTAATTTGCCAAACTCGGCCGAGAACGTCAAGGAGTGTGCACAAAAATTACTTTATGAGTATTTTACAATTGCAGAAAATAGGTTGCGTGAAAAAGATTGGTTTTTTGACTCTTATTCATGCGCAGATATTTACTTTTTTTGGTGTTTTAGAAGGGCCAAGCAATTCGGTATTGACCTGAATGCTTTCAAAAAATGTTCAACACATTATGAAAATACTTTAATTCGAGCTTGTACGCAAGAGTTAATTGCTTATGAACGAAAAATTTTAGAAAATTTTAAATCCTGATAATTAATTTTATTATCTGAATTTTGAGGTTTAAAATAAAATTTTAATTTAAAAAGGTATGGAGTTATTTTTTAAATTAAGATAATAAACTGAACTTTTTCATTTAAGTTTGTAGATTGTTTTTTTATTTACCATTGTACTTTTTTGACTTTTAAATTCTTTATCTCCAAATAAATGGAACCCTTTGTATTCAACTGACTCATTGTTTGCTGGAGTATATGGGCCAATTTTTCTGACAACAAATTACTACCATCTGCCAATAATGATGCCAACTTTTTCGGCACCTGCTGTACGCTCTCTCACCACATCGTCAGAAATAGTTACTCTATTTCTTCTGTCGGTAAGTCGTTCAAGTAATTTTTCTTGAAAATCATTTCTAATTGATTGTGTATTTTTGGTGTCGCCTAAATCTTCAAACTCATGCGGATCATTTTTGAGATCAAATAATTGTGGACGAAAACCTTTGAAATAAACATACTTCCAATCGCGATTTTTCAGCATGTATGCTCGCGCTTGTGAGGGTTCTATGCCTAAATCAAGTCTTGCTTGGTAATATGAATAATCGATTTCACTTAAGGCGGCCTCTCTCCATGGTTGAATTAAGGTTTGGCCTCGAATTTTTGCCAGTAAAGATTGACCTTCGATCCTCTGCGATGGAACATGAATATTCAATGCATCAAGCATGGTTGGTAAGATATCAATTCCTTCAACCAATCGATCGTCGATCTGTCCCCGTGTTGAATCGGCTTTTGGATCTGGATCAACAATAATGAGGGGTACAGAAACACTGGGTTCATGAAATAATTCTTTTTCACCCAACCAGTGATCTCCCATATAGTCGCCATGATCGCTGGTAAAAACAATAAGTGTGTTTTCCAATAATTTATTTTCCTTTAAATGATCTATCACACGTGCTAATTGGTCATCTATTTCTTTAATTAATCCCATGTAGGCCGGCAAAACTGTTTGACGAACATCATCGCGTGAAAATGTCAAACCTACCTCCATGTTCATAAAGGCCCGGTAAACGGGATGGGCTGTTTCTTTTTCTTTGGTATGTTTGTTGGCCTTTGGCAACTCTGCCTCTTTAAACATGCTGTGATAGGGATCGGGTGCAATATAAGGCCAATGCGGTTTTATATAAGACAAATGCAAGACCCATGGTTGATCTCCTGCATCATCAATAAAATCAATAGCACGTTGCGTCATGTATGCAGTTTCGGAATGTGACTTGTCTATTCGCGCAGGAAAAACAGAGTTACGTAAAGCCCACCCAGTCATTTGTTCACCTTGGGGGCCTTTTCCCGCATTGGCAAAATCATTCCAGGGATTTGAACTTTCATACCCATGACTTCTCAGCCATTTGTTGTAGGCCAAATCAGGATTAAATTTTTGATTGGGATGCTCACCATCATCTCGCTCCCAGGGTTCAAATCCGCACTCACTGGCTAAAATACCTAAATCACTGCCGGGAGAAATACCAAGTTGCTGCATGCCCTCTATGTCTGCACGCATGTGCGTTTTACCTGCCAATGCCACACGAATTCCATGCGGTCTCAGATAGTCACCCAAAGTAAATTCACCTATTTGGAGCGGAACAAAATTCCAAGATGCCCCATGGCTAAAGGCCGTGCGACCCGTATACAAAGACATGCGAGCGGGTCCACAGACGGGTGAACTGGTTACGGCTTGAGTAAATCGAACCCCCCGCTTTGCCAAGGCGTCTATGGTGGGTGTGTGTAAAGAAGTATGACCATAACAACTCAAATAATCACGTCTGAGTTGATCTGCCATCACAAATAAGATATTTTTTACTTTCGCCATGTAATTCTTTGAAGAGTAAAGCCAGTGACCCAAGCATGGGATCCGGTTATTTGTTGAATAAGATTTTGACCTGTTTCAGGATTATTCAGAATTTTACCCAGCATGGTTGATATTGGTGCTGTTTGAGACATGATCTAAGGCGGATTCAAGGACGAAGTGCTACACGGCATAACGATTGAAAGAACACCTCAGAAGGCATTACGAATTGGGCCGACATTCAAGATGGAATAGGTATTGTTCAGGTTTGGTGAATGGTCAATGCGTTTGAGACCCGGGAGTGAACGCTTGTCTTGCACAAAGATGGGTAATGCACAGACTGGCCGCCATCCGATGGCAGCACAGTTGCGCTGCACTTTGAGCAGAGGATGTCGGCGGGCTCGTCGCGCATCTTTGGGGGGTATTTGCTGAAAGGCGTACAGATCGTGTTGGGCTGAGTGATTGCCGTGTTTAAAATCCCGAAGCTTGTCCGTCTCTTCTCGGGTCACTTGCCGCCAGATACCCCATGGTCTTCGGGTCCCCCATTCGCCAAATGAATTGACCTGCACCAACGTCCTGGAAGGTATTGTGGATGTGATTTAACTTGTGCCCTCGATCGGACAAAGCTTGGATGGTTGCTGGGTTCATGCTGGATTCAACATCAACATCGAGGCCTTGGTTAAAGCGCCAGCGTGGTGCGTCACATGCGGCCTGCGGGTTTTGATGGTAATCGAGCATGCGAACCAAGGTCTGCAAGTGCCCTTGCGGTTGCATGTTTCCACCCATGACGCCGAAGCTCATGACGGGTTTGCCTTGCTGCGTCAGAAATGCAGGAATGATGGTGTGAAATGGCCGCTTTCCAGGTGCGACTACATTAAATGGATTCAGCCCATTCGCTTGAAGGCCAAATCCAAACCCACGATTTTGTAAGCTGATCCCGTATTCGGGCTCTACAACACCCGACCCAAAGCCCACGAAATTACTTTGGATAAAACTGACCATCATCCCATTTTCATCGGCGGTTGATAAATAAATTGTTCCACCTTTGACGGGATTGCCCGCGCCAAAATTTTGCGCCTGATTCAACTTGATGAGCTTTGCCCGACTTGCAATATAGCTGGGGTCAAGCATTTGCGCCGGGGTGATGTCCATTGAAAAAGGGTCTGCCACATACCGATAGACATCAGCAAATGCCAGCTTGATGGCTTCGATTTGTAAGTGCTGTGAGTCAACTCCGTCAATTGGTAAGCTGGCTATATCAAAGTGATCCAATATGCCCAGAGCAATTAAGGCTGCAATACCTTGTCCATTGGGCGGAATTTCATGCAAGGTGTGACCACGGTAATTCTGAGCCAGTGGTGTGGTCCACTCAGGCTGAAAATCTGCAAAATCTTGCGCAGTGATTGTGCCGTTGTGCTTGGCGCTGAAACGCTCGATGGCCTGCGCAATCACCCCGCCATATAAAGCTTGACCCTTGGTGTCGGCAATGGCGCGTAGCCCTCTTGCTGCTGCCTGAAATTGGAACAGTTCTCCCACTTCGGGCGCGCGCCCATGAGGTAAAAAGCTCTGTGCAAAGCCGGGCAAAGACTCAAACTCGCTGACTGCGGATGCCCATTTTTGTTGCACAACAAATGGAACCAAAAAGCCGCGCTCAGCAATATCAATGGCAGGCTCCATCAGGTCTGCAAACGGCAATTTCCCATACCGGTCGCTTAATGCGACCCAACTGGCGACAGCACCAGGCACTGTGACTGAGTCAAAACCCCGTTTTGGGGGTGTGACTTTGTCATTTCCGTACTTGTGCAAGAAGTATTCAGGTGTCCAAGTTCGGGGTGCTGGGCCTGATCCGTTCAATCCCTGAAGATGGTGCCCATCCCACAAAATGCAAAAGGCATCTGAGCCAATTCCGTTGTTCACAGGTTCTGTGATGGTCAAAGTAGCGGCAGCCGCAATTGCCGCATCCACCGCGTTCCCGCCTTTCAGCATCATCCTTAGCCCCGCCTGGGTCGCCAAGGGATGCGATGTTGAAACAACATTGCGTGCAAATACAGGCAAACGCGTGCTTTTGTAAGGTGAATTAAAGTCAAATTTCAAGAGTTTGCTCGGCTTGTAAAGTTTGAAACATGATATATCATGATTTTAAATTCGCATCGAAACATGTTTTTTATCATTTTGAGGAGACAACCGCATGATCAAGCCTCTGATCCTTTCAATCGTTTTTGGAGCCTTATGGTTTGGCCAGCATGGGGCTCTTCAAGCGCAGCCCCGAAAGGGCGGGACCTTGCAGTACGCCTATGCGTCCGGACCAGGTACTTTAGACCCGCATGTGGCAAGTAGCCTGGTGGAATTGGAAGTCATTCACCACATGTTTGAATCATTGGTGGCAATGGATGCAAATTACAACACCAAGCCCATGATCGCCTCCAAGGTGGATATCAGTGGCGATGGGAGAACGTTTACTTTCACATTGCGTCGAGGGATTAAATTCCATAATGGAAAAGAGTTGACCTCTGCTGACGTATTGGCTTCTTTTGAACGCTACAAAAAGGTCAGTCCAAATGCTTCTGCCCTGGCAGATGTGGATACTATGCAGGCGCCAAAGCCGGATACTTTCGTGATGAATTTGTCGAAAGCCAATTCTGTTTTCCTTGATGTGCTGAAAGGCCCCGTTTATCCTTTTTCAATTGTGCCTGCCGAACAAAAAGACAAGCCGGCACGAGGCATTGAAGTGATTGGATCCGGTCCATTCATGTTGGGAGATTGGGTCAAAGACAGTCATCTCGTAATCAAGCGTTTTGACAACTATGTGGCAAATGAAAGTGCAAGCGGCCCTGATGGCTTGGCCGGCAAAAGGACAGCCTATTTGGACGCAGTTCGTTATCGCTTCGTTCCTGAAGCGAATTCAAGAGTTGCAGCGATCCAATCCGGAGATGCGGATGTTGCCGGTGATATTCCGCCAGATTTGAGCAAACGGTTTGATGGTCGGGCTGAACTGTCTCTTCTGAAAGTTTTCCCATTTTGTATGCAGGTATACGTGCTGAATACACAACAAGGTGTAACTAAAAATCCCTTGATTCGCCAGGCGATTTCGGCGGTAGTCAATGTTGACGAAATTGCAAGTGCAATGGGCCGTGTCTCAGCCCGTAATCATTCACTGGTGTACTCGGCAGGCCCGAACTATCAGGGCGACTTGATGAAAGCCTTTTACGATCAAAAAAATCCAAATAAAGCCAAAGAATTACTCAAGCAAGCAGGCTATAAAGGTGAGCCAATTGTGTTGCAGAGTAACTCCAATAATTCTCATCACAGAGATTCAATTTTGGTTTTGTCAGAGCTCATGAAGGCGGCTGGAATGAATGTTTCTGTGGACATCGTCGATTGGACAACCAATGCCAGCAATATGCAGCGGGGAACAGGAACCTGGAATGTTTCCACAACCGGTTTTTGCTCGAATCCTTTGTTAGGACCGCAAGCTTGGAAATCAGTTTTGTACACATTCACACAACTCAAATCAGAACCCGTCATGGATGCAGCTTATGAAAAATTCTTCGCAACTTCTGACCCCAAAGGTCGTAAAGATGCGTGGGGTCTCATTGAAAAACAAATGCTCGAGCAAGCGTACATGATCAAAATAGTTGACGTAGGCGTGCTGCGTGCAGTCAATACCAAAAAGGTAGAAGGTTTTGGTGGCTATTACTTGCCCGTTTTTTGGAATGTCAGTTTGAAGTGATGCTGTCCAAGTTCATATACGCTTAAGACCTAGAAGGTCAGTGCATGAAGTATTTATTTATTCTTTGCATCAGATTTGCACAGGCTGTGCCGGTGCTGCTCTTGGTAGCGGTATTTGCTTTTTTATTGATGCATATGCTTCCAGGTGACCCAGCGGTTGTGATCGCGGGATCTGACGCAACGCCTGAGTCGGTCGATGTCATCAGACGTCAGTTAGGCCTTGACAGACCGCTGTACGAGCAACTCTTTCACTGGGTAAGTCAACTCCTGCAAGGGAATTTTGGTCATTCAATGGGATTGAATCAAAGCGTATTGAGTGTTGTGTTTGCACGCTTGCCGGTAACCCTCTCGCTTGCACTCATTGCCTTTTTAATCACGTTGCCCGCTGGAATTATTTTGGGAAGTCTTGCTGCTTTTTATCGAGGTACTCGAATTGACACATTTGTGATGGGTGTGGCCTTGCTGGGTGTTTCTGTGCCCAGTTTTTGGATTGCGATTGTCTGCGTCATCATTTTCAGTGTGACTTTAGGATGGGTTCCATCGTCTGGATACTCGCCTTTATCGGATGGTTTTGGACGGTGGTTTTTATCCCTGATCATGCCGGCTATCGTGCTTGCATTGTTTCAAATTGGCTACTTGGCACGCATGACGCGCTCATCAATGTTGGATGTTTTAAGTCAGGACTACATTCGAACGGCCAGGGCCAAGGGGGTGAGCGAATGGAGTACCGTCTCGAAGCATGCCTTTCGCAACGCATTGATGACAGTGGTCACTGCCAGCGGGATTATTTTGAGCCTATTGATTGGCGGTTCGGTAGTGATTGAGCAAGTTTTTGCTTTGCCGGGTGTGGGTCGCATGGTCGTTCAGGGCATCATGGCCCGAGATTACCCCTTGGTACAAGGAACCATGCTTTTGTTTGGTTTTGCTTTTGTCATGGTCAACTTCATTGTTGACATGCTCTACACCTTGGTTGATCCGCGCGTTCGTTATGACTAGTGGCTTTTTGTCTAAAAAGTTGTGGCGACACCGATCATTCCGAATTGGTTTGATTGTGATTTTATTTTTATTATTGGCCGCTTGTTTGGGGCCTGTATTTTGGACGATCGAACCAACGAGCATGCAAATGCGGTTCCGTTTCAAGCCGCCTTCGCTTGACTTTCCTCTAGGTACAGATGGGTTCGGTCGCGATGTTTTGTCTCGCTTGCTGCACGGTGCGCGCTTGTCCTTGGGTATCGGATTATCCGTCGCAGTTTTGTCCGGCGCCATGGGCACATTGGTGGGAGTTGTGTCAGGTCATTTCAAGCAATTTGATTCTTTGCTGATGCGGTGCATGGATGCATTAATGGCTTTTCCTGCCATCATGCTGGCTATTGGCATTACGGCAGTCTTGGGACCTCAAACTGCTAGCGTCATCATCGCTTTGAGCGTCGCTTACGTGCCCCGAACTGCCAGGATAGTCAGGGCTGCGGTGCTTGTGATTCGAGAAACGGAATACATTCAAGCCGCCAAGGTTGCGGGCGCCAGTCATGCGCGAATCGTGTTTCGTCATTTGTTGCCAAACAGCATTGGCCCATTGGTCGTTCAGATGAGCTTTGTTTTTTCCTACGCAATTCTCGCCGAAGCTGCATTGAGTTTTCTGGGCATTGGTGCGCCGCCACCAACGCCCAGTTGGGGAAATATTATTTCGGAAGGGCGAGACCGTTCCATAGAGGCTTGGTGGATCATGCTTTTTCCTGGTATCGCTATCAGTTTGGCCGCACTGGGGATGAACCTGCTTGGCGACGGTTTGAGAGACGTGCTTGACCCTCGCCAAAAGACCGAAGGCTGAAAATATGACCTCTAATGATTTGCTTCGTGTCAACGGACTTACAGTTGAATTTTTAGGTGAAAGTGGCTGGTTGACGGCTGTTGAGGATGTTTCTTTTTCTGTTGGAAAGAAAGAGTGCGTTGGACTTGTGGGCGAGTCTGGCAGTGGCAAAAGTGTGACTGCGCTGTCTGTCCTGAACCTTCATGAGCGACGCACAACGAAAATTCATGGCCGCATTGAGTACTGCGGGGAAAATACATTGACGCTGCCAGCAAATCAATTGCGTCGATTGAGAGGTGGTGAGATTGCAATGATCTTTCAAGATCCCATGTCTTCACTCAACCCCGTATTGACCATAGCGGATCAAATCATTGAAACGCTTCAATTGCATGAAAATATAAGCGCTGCCCAAGCACGCCGCAGAGCAATTGAGCTGCTCGAGTGGGTCCGTATTCCTGATGCCGCAAGAAGGGTTGATGAGTACCCACATCGGCTTTCTGGTGGTATGCGGCAACGGGTGATGATAGCGATGGCCATTGCTTGCAAGCCTAAATTGTTGATCGCTGATGAACCCACAACAGCGCTGGATGTGACCATTCAAGCTGAGATACTGAATTTATTGAGAGAGCTTCAAAATGAATTGGACATGTCCGTTTTATTGATCACCCATGATTTGGGTGTGATTGCGGAATTTGTGCAGCGTGTGGTGGTCATGTACGCAGGGCAGGTCATTGAAGAAGCCCCTGTGATGCGCTTGTTTGATCAGCCAATGCACCCGTACAGTCAGGGCTTGATCAATGCAATTCCTCCTCTGCATACCGATGTGCACAGACTCTCGTCCATACCAGGTCAATTGCCCGACCCTTACGAGGTTCATTCGGGTTGCCGTTTTTCAGCTCGGTGTTCGGAGCTTGTTCCCGCATGCCTTAATTCGCAACCCTCGCTCATTGAGTTTTCAAATGGTGGCAGTTCGCGCTGTCCTGTTCGAGTTGAGTTGTCAGGGCTTAACAGATGAGCGATCCGATTTTATCTGTCAAAGGCTTGTCCAAGTCGTTTGAGCTCAAGGGTTCATGGGGACTCTCTTCTGCCACTCTGCGCGCTGTTGATGATGTGAGCTTTGATATTTTTTCTGGAGAAACTTTAGGTCTTGTCGGTGAATCTGGGTCTGGAAAATCTACGATAGGTCGTTCAGTGGTCGGTCTTTTGAAGCCCACTCAAGGCGTTATTCAAATGTTTGGGACTGATATCAGCCAAAACAACACTGATGCTTTCAAAAAAATCAGACGGAAGGTTCAAATTGTTTTTCAAGATCCGCAAGGTTCGCTGAATCCGAGAATGCGTATTGAAAATGCCATTGCAGAACCGCTGGATATATCCGGAGACTACTCTGCAATGGACCGAGCTGATCGCGTCAAGGAGCTGATCGAGTTGGTAGGGCTTCCGCGTGACTGTGGGAAAAGATTCTCACATGAATTCTCTGGTGGGCAAAGACAAAGAATCGGTATTGCACGGGCATTAGCGCTCAATCCTGATTTCATAGTGTGTGACGAACCTGTCAGTGCTTTGGATGTTTCAATGCAGGCGCAAGTGGTAAATTTGCTTTTAGACTTGCAAGAAAAACTGAATTTGAGCTATCTTTTTATTGCGCATGATCTTGCGGTTGTGCGCCATGTCTCGACGCGCGTTGCGGTGATGTATGCAGGACGTATTGTGGAACTTGCACCCAGGCTTGACCTTTACTCGAAACCGTTGCACCCCTATACGCAGGCTTTGATGGATGCGGTGCCTCTGCCAAGACCAGGGACTCAAAAGTCCGTTGGGGTTCCTGGAGAAGTTCCCAGTTTACTCAACCCGCCAAGCGGATGCGCATTTCACACGCGCTGTCCCCAAGCGACTCAGAGGTGCAGTGTCGAAAAACCAGATTACCGGCGGATTACGCAACATCACTATGTTGCCTGCCACCTCATCGAATAGGTTCTAGCTTCGTGCATTGCCCTTTGGCGTGAATTAATTTCCAGTTGTACAGCATGGGTACCATTTCACATTGCGCCCACAAGGCGTGTTGGTCCATGCGATGCGGATCACCATGATTTCCTGAGCTGCCGTCAATCACAATCCACTGGCATTGGTCCCAATTTCCGACATCAAATACATACCTTGCAACCGCGCCGTAAGCTGCAGCCAAACCAAACGCAGGAATGCAACCGTTGGCCATGACGGTGTCGTTATCACCGCCAACGAACAACCCGGGTGGATCAAGCAAGGCTACCGCCTCTGCAGAAATACCGCCCAATGGGTGCTTTAAGGCGGCTTGGTGGGTCAAGCCCCATGCTTTTCCATTGAAAAGGGTTGCCGTGCGCTTCAAAGCTTCTTCAAAGGTTTGCTCCCAAGTCCATCCGTTGAGCAGACTGTTATCGTTGGCTCTGACAAATTGAGGCAGAGCCCACCACAGTTGATGCACTGGAACGACTGCGGGTGGCAATTGAAGCAAGGCATGTTGATTGGCGTTGATCAGTCCCGATCGTTCGGCTAACAGGGCTGCGAGTTGCCATCTGAAGCATGAGTAGGCTGCAGCGGAAATGGAGTCTTTGTCCATCTTGCCATCCCAATTGACGATGAGTTGCTTGATTTGAAGTGCGGCCGCCTCGTTGACAGTCGTTTTATCCAGCATATTCTGAAACACGGGTGCAGTCAGGCTTTGTACATCACCGTGGATTGATTTCATGTCTTCCACGGTGGCAGATGACAATTCTTCAAGGCGTGTTTCTATGCGTTTTGCGCGATAGGGTGGATGGCAATCCGTGCACAGATAGGGGTTACTGCCCCTGTGATCTGAAACTATTCTGTTATTTGCAGTGACGATATAGCCGCGAGCTGGATCAAAAGTTCGTGGCATTTGCTCCCAAGGAATCATGCCTTTCCAATCGTGAGCACCTGTCCATCCCGGAACAGGAAGCCACCCGTTTGATGATGGACGATCTGGGGCATTGGCACGCACGAGATGGCCAATTCGGCCTGTTGTATCGGCTGCAACCAGGTTGTGATCAATCAGACCCCAGCCTTTCGTGGCTTCAAATAAATTGTCCACGGTTTGAGCTGAAAGCATGGGCAGCAGGCAATCAAAACTAGAGTCAGTTTCAATGAATTGGACAGACCTTAAAGCCAGAGAACAACCTTGAAGTGGATCTCCGCAAATGATCGGGCCGTGTTGCGTTTCATAAATATCGATAGAAACTGAACTTGCATTTTTAACTTGGATATTTTCTGACCGGTGCTGGACTTGAAGCCATTGGTCCTTGTATTCAACTTCAAGCTTGGATGCATCTCCTCTAAAGCGTTCAACGAACAAGTCATGGATGTCTACAAACGCGTGTGTGACGCACCAAGCAACAGAGCCGTTGTGTGCAAAATGAGGAAAGCCGGGTACGCCGGGCACGGTCAACCCAATGGCGTCAAATTCATCGCAAGCCAAGTGGGCTTGTGAATACATGCCAGGCATTTCAAATGCTCTGTGAGGGTCTCCAGCCAACAAGGGCCTGCCCGTTGCGGTCCTGCTTGGTGAGATCGCCCAGTTGTTGCTGCCACCGCCTGTGGCATCAGCTGCACCTAACAAGGCCAGAGCTTCTATAGAGGGTTGCAGTTGCGATAAGCTTTCAATTAAACGATCTGCCTCGGCGCCGGGGGGGATGCACAGAAGGTCTTGACCGCCGTCGTCGTAACGAAGTTTTGTGATGTTTGAAGCGTCAATATAGTTCAACGCAGCTGCACGCCAAAGCTTGAACCAAATGGAGCCCATCAAATAGCCGCGTTGGCGCATCGCTGCGATGCTGTGCCAGGCCAACCAGGGCTCTGGAGCCCCACCCACCAATTCATATTCTTTGGGAAGTTCATTTCCCAATTCAAGATAAGCATTGACACCCTCTGTATAGGCCTGCAACATGGCGCGAGTTTCCGGTTTCAATGCGTCAAAGTCGCGTTGTGAGGAGGCTGCAGCGCCGATACGTCTGACCAAGGTGTCAGCAGGGACCGCCGATGGACCCACCCACTCAGCCCAACGCCCCTGCATACGCCTGCGGGCACTGTCCATTTGCCACAGCCGGTCTTGCGCATGAGAGAAACCTTGTGCAAAAAATGCATCGTGTGATGTTTTGGCTTGAACATGAGGAATTCCCCATTGATCTCGCCACATCTCTATTTTTCCATCTAAACCAGATAACAAAATCTTTTGATTGCCAAAGTGAGAATCGCTCATGGTCGTGTCCTATGAATAATTGCATTCGCAATGGCTTGAGGGGCAGGTCTTATGTTGATGGTGTTGTTCAATACGTTGGATGAAGACGCAACCAGTGCGGCGTTGCGAATGGCGAGCAATTCGTCAGCGCGCTCAGGACGCCGATCAATTTCTTCAAGAACGCTGACAAAGTTTCGACCACCTTCGATCAAATCAGCTGAGACAGCCCGTCGCACCGCTTGGGTATCTTTTGCCTTCAAAGCTTTCAGAACTTGGACGTGCTGATGTGGACCGTCGTATTGTGGATGTCCATGGGGATAAAGAAAATTCATCATTGGCCCTACTTGAACCCACAAGCGCTCGAGTAACTCTGTCAATTGCGGCATTCCTGATGCACGGTAAATACCAAAGTGAAAATCGAAATTGCATTGCAGTGCAATTTTGTAGTCATGTTTTTTTTCAGCAAGAATCAGTCGCTTGTGTGTTTCTGTCAATTGCTTGAGGGCGACAGAATCAAGTCTTATGGTGGCTTGAGCTGCAGCAAGGGGCTCTAAGGCTAAGCGAATATTTCGAATTTCCAAATACTCCGCTAAGCCGAGTCTGCGCACGCGAATGAAATAGCCTTCTTTCATCTCAAGCGCACGGTCTCTTACGAGTTGTATGAGCGCCTCCCTGACAGGTGTTTCACTGGTCCCCATGAATTTGGCTAATTCTCGAATTTTCAGACGCTGACCCGGTTGCAAGACACCTTGCATTAATTGACCGCTTAGATATTCGAAAATCTGACTTGCTAAATTGCTTCTTTCTGTGGCTTTCTTCGATTGCTCTTTAATGGCTTGATATTTTGTGAAATTCTTCAACACTTCGTTGAAATGGGAGTCAGATACTGGGAGCACTTTATTGGCGGTTTTTTGGGTGGTGCTCATTGATTCACCTTTTGCGAGTCAGCGCAGGGTACTTTGGGAGAGGGCCTGAAATGCCTTGTCCGTCGCTTGAAGTACCAAATCGATGTCGTCCATCGTGTGTGCCAAACACAGAAACATATTGTGTTTGGGGTGAAGGTATGCGCCGTTGCTAAGTGCGTGAGCACAAAACTTCAATCCTTTTGAAAAATCTTTATCATCATCGAAAAGTATCAAAGGCATTTGGACTGGCCCCGATTGGTTCACTTTGATGCCATGGTCAGCAGCTTGCTTTTCGATGCCTTGACGAAAATGATTGCCCATCAATTCCAAATGGTTGACAAGATCAATTTGGTCTGTGACCTCGAGTGTTGCAATAGCTGCAGCCATGGCCACACCACCCGCCCAAAAAGAACCTGTTGTAAAAATATGCGCGGCAGCATCACGCAGCGAATCAATGCCTGTTACCGCTGAGAGTGCATACCCATTGGCAATTGCTTTGCTCCAAGCACAAAGATCTGGCCTGATCCCAAGAGGCTCCCAACTTCCGCCTTTGTGCAGCCGGTAGCCCGTTCGAACTTCATCAAGTATCAAAGCAGCGCCTGCTTTGGAGCTGTGATCGCGAACACTGTTTGCAAACGCTTGCGTCGGCATTTCCAGTTTCTGAGCCATGTCATGTTTGAAGCCAGAAACCATAATGCCTGCTAGATCGCTTCCGGCTTGATCAACGGCTTGTTGCAGGCTTTGCAGATCATTGAAGGTGTAATAAATGAGGTGTGCCCGATCCTCCGCAGTGACCCCTGCGGGGCGTGGGGTGCACCAAGGATCGGCTCCGTGGTAGGCGCTTGTAGCAACAAGGATTTTTCTTTTTCCTGTTGCTGCCCTTGCAATGGTCAAGCAAACCGTGGTGGCATCAGTGCCGTTTTTTTGGAACATAACCCAGTCTGCATGGGCACTTCTTTCAACAAATTGTTCAGCCAATTCAACAAAGCGTGGGGTTGGACCATTCAGGCAGTCGCCAATGGCTTGTTGCCGTTGCACTGCTTGCTCAATGATGGGATGACGATAGCCCAATAAATTGGGCCCCCAACTGCACATCAGATCAATGAATTTTCTGCCATCCACATCCCATAAATGGCATCCTTGTCCACGCTCAAAATACTGAGGGTAACCCTCTGGAAGCACTGACGCATCTAAATGCCCGGTCATACCAGAAGGCACAACTTTGAACGCACGCTCTCTTAAAGAGGCGTCTTTGGGGTTGGAATGAAAGTTTGTGAAGTTCATTTTTTACTTTTTTTATGATATATCAAAATTTGTTTTTAAAACACGTTTAAACAGCTGCTACCTTTAAAATGCATGAATAAATACCTGTAAACAGAGGGCAGGGTCGCCCGTAGAATGAAAACTTATCCAAGTACGCTGATGCTGATGTCCAGATCTGCGAAAGCATTCAGTCATGTTGGGATGGGGATTGGCTTGATTTTGGCAGGCAGGCATTAAGCCGCACAAAGACTGCTTATCTGATGAGTCTGGAAGCTTGATTGCAAAGGCTCACGGCATTAGCAGAGGGTGAATTGACCGTTAAATCAGCTGATTTGCTGGACCATTCGCCCGATTTCACGAACACAAGATGACCCCTTTATATGGCCCTCATGTACTCATGACTGAACGTATAACTTGCAAGTCAAACATCACACGGTCTGACTTTTTGCCTGTCCCTAATCGCCCGACACAGCAAGATAAGCATATTTTGAAGCTGAAAACTTGGGACACAAACAACCGTCTGAGCTGATGGCTTGGGGGCTGCGCATCAGAGTGGGCGCCGCATTCAGTAAAGCTGG